>Ga0164310_10000173_pt1 | contig 33130 bp, 40 predicted proteins | sample GuaBasSedimGuay1_FD_121795 | JGI IMG/M metagenome (GOLD analysis project Ga0164310, IMG submission 121795) | Subseafloor sediment microbial communities from Guaymas Basin, Gulf of California, Mexico - Guay1, Core 4569-9, 0-3 cm | ecosystem: Environmental > Aquatic > Marine > Hydrothermal vents... | reverse complement strand
TTTTTTATAAATGCCCTCAACATAGATATAAATCTTAAGCTGATTAGAAATGTTACGCTTCGGCACGGCTGGAATACCTATAACCACCATACATAGAAGCTCCATAGACGGGGTAAAGCGGGTAAGGGAACTGGGGCTCGACGCCATGGAGCTCGAATTCGTTTACGGAGTGAAAATGAGCGAAACACTCGCCCAGAGGATAAGAGAGGTGGCGAAACAGGAGAGGGTTCACCTAACGGCGCACGGACCCTATTACATCAATCTGAACTCACGCAGAAAGGAGACTGTTCGAGCTAGCATCAGCAGGATACTGAAAACGGCCAGAATCGCCGAGATTGCTGGCTGTGAGTCCATAACCTTTCACGCGGCAACCTACGGGGGAGCCAAACCAGAATCAGTGTACGAAACCGTTAAGAGCCGCCTAGCCTCAATCGTTAGGATTCTCAGGGACGTTGGAAACGACGTTCTGATAAGGCCCGAAACCACGGGCAAACCGAGCCAGTTCGGCTCCCTCGAGGAGCTGGTAAAACTGAGCCAGGAACTGGAACAGGTTCTTCCCGCCGTCGACTTTGCACACCTACACGCGCGCACAAACGGAGGGGCAAGCAGGTACAAACACTTCGAATCCATCCTCAACACGCTGGAAGAAGGCCTGGGGCGAGAGGTTCTCGACAACATGCACATTCACATTTCAGGAATAGAATACTCCCCCAAGGGTGAGAGACGACACACCACACTTCTAGAATCCGACATAAACTACCATGAACTAGTGAAATCGTGGAAAGACTACAGGATAAGAGGAGTAGTGATATCCGAGAGCCCCAACATAGAGTTTGACGCCCTACTTCTGAAAAAGATTTATGAGTCACTCTAGTCATGAATTAACGGGGAAGGGAATCCAAAATGAGTAATCCGCTCTCCTTTAAAAACCCCGAGATACCCTTCACCAAGAGTGGGTCTAACATCATTGCCTCCGCCCCCGGTAGAGCCGACTTCCTAAACACCCACCAGGACTACAAGGGATTGCCCGTTGTACCCGTCGCCCTAAACCTCAGAACCTATATGTCCGGAGAATTCCGAGACGATAACGTTTTTGAAATAAGATCGCTAGACTTCCAGAGGGAAGGATTAGAGTTTCAGGATATGTTCTCCCTCGGTGAGGTGGAATACCTCAGGGAGGGATGGTTCGGGAACTACTTTCGAGCCATAGTCAAAATTCTGGAGAAGAGGGGGCTGTCAAGAAAACTCAGGGGGATGCGCATCCACATCAAGAGTCAGGTTCCCATAGCTTCGGGACTCGCCAGCAGCGCAGCGCTCGAGGTTGCCTTCGCCACCCTCCTGAACAGGATGTGCAAACTCAACTACAAACCGAGACAGCTGGCTGAACTGGCCTACGAGGCGGAGAATGTGGAGCTGGGCGTACCCTGCGGGCGTCTCGACCAGTACGGTTCAGCGTTTGGAGGAATAATAAAACTGGACTGTAAACCCCCCTACAGAGTTGAGAAACTTCCGGTGAGAGACCTCACCTTCGTCATCCACGACTCTGGCGTCAAGCACTCAACAGCCGAAATACACCCAAGGAGGCAAGGAGAGATCAACGATGGGCTGAAAACCCTCATGGAGAGCAGCGAGGTCCCTGACAAGCTAAAAAGAAGGTTGGGGTACAGGTACGACGAGCCGGACTGGGAAAACATAAGCGAGGAGGAAATAAGCCCGTACCTAGACATGCTGTATGACGATGTGGCCGACCGTTTCCGCTTCACCCTAAGAATGCAGAGATCAACGGAAATAGCCCTCGAAACCCTCAAGGGTAAGAAGCTGAAACCGAAAGAGAAAACTCCCACCATGGAAAGACTGTGGGAAAGAATTGAGAGCAAATCCTCAAACATCGAGATTCTGGGAGAAATCATGAACTACCAGCACGAACTCTTAAGAGACCTCTACCACGTGAGCATAATAAAACTCGAAAAAATCCGAGACGCCACACTGGAGGCGGGAGCACTCGGAACAAAGATCTCGGGGGCTGGAATGGGAGGCAGCCTGATCTCACTAGTCCACCCCGAAAAAAGCGAAATCGTTCTGGAAGCCGGAGTATCCGCCGGAGCAAAACAGGGATGGATCTCCGGCATAGGCGAAGGAGCAAAAATCCATTAACTCCGCAGGAAATAAGCTTCTTAGAAGACGCGGGAAAATTATTAAATGACCATTGCCATAGTAGGGGTTGAATTCACCCACACCGAGGTGGTTTACCATGTTAATGTTCACACCTGGACCCACGGAGGTTCACCCCCGGGTTCTTCAGGCCATGGCCAGACCCTTACAGAACCCCGACTTGGATCCCGATTTTTTCACTTTTTATGACGAATTGTGTGAAAAGGTTAAGAGAATTCTGAGAACTCGCAGCGATGTTATCCTGCACTGCGGGGAGGCAATCATCGGTCTTGAGGCTGCTGTGGCGAGTCTGGTTGCACCCGGAGAAAGGGTTCTCGCAATGTCCTCAGGAATATACGGAGACGGTTTCGCCAATTTTGTGCGAATGTACGGAGGAACACCCGTAACAGTCAAATTCCCCTACGATGAAATAGTTAAACCGGAGGAGGTGGAGCGAACCCTCGAAAAGGAAAAGGATATCGAGGTGGCAACCCTCGTGCACTGCGAAACCCCCAGCGGAACCCTTAACCCGCTCAGGGAGATAGGCAAGGTATGCAGCGACCACGGTGTGATCCTCGTAGTCGACGCGGTTAGCAGCGTTGCAGGGGTTCCAGTCGAAACAGACGAGTGGAACGTTGGAATATGTATTGTAGGCACCCAGAAGTGCATAAGCGCCCCACCAGGCGTCGGCATCCTCTCAGTAAGCGAGGCCGCCTGGGAGAAGATGGAAAAACGGGACAAGAAAAACCCCATAAAAGGATTCTACCTCAATCTACTCTCCTGGAAGAGAGACTGGTTCGAAAACAGGGAATTTCCATACACGCACACAGTCTCCCTACTATACGCCCTCGATGAGGCGTGCAACCTCATCCTGGAGGAAGGACTGGAAAATGTTTATGCTCGACACGAAAAAGTAGCTTCCGCCACGAGGCGCGCGGTTCAGGCGATGGGCCTGGAACTGTACCCCCGGGAGGAGGATTACTGCTCAAACACGGTAACCGCCCTCAGGCTACCCGGGGGGATAAGCGACGAAGAGCTGAGAAGCCGCATACTGCAAAAGTACGGCGTGATGATTGCCGGAAGCTGGGGGGAACTCAGAGGAAAAGTTATCCGCCTGGGACACATGGGATACAACGCATACCTTCAAAAAACAATACAGGCTGTCTTCGCTCTGAGCGAGAGCCTCAAGGATCTCGGATTCGAAAACAGAACAGAAGACGCAATAAAAACACTAAAAGACAATCTATAAACAAAACAACCTAAAGAATGACGAAGGTATGGAAAAATACTGTTGGTGTGAAGCTAGGATGCCTACAGCTTTAAAAACGGGTCCGCTAACCGCTTTCACCCCTCTACTCTTAAAAGTTTGATATCCTCTTTTTTAGTATCTGGAGGAGAGATTGTGAAACGTTTTTCTGGAAAGCAGCCACCCGAATACTGCCTCCCTAAACTGATAAGAGCAGAAACGGTTTAGGTTGTAAAAAAATAAAAAAAGAGTTTTGGTATGGTTTGTTTCGTGTCGCTTAGCTGAAGTACGCCGCGGTTTCTTCTTTCCAGAGATACCAGATGATGATGATGCTGATGACGATCATTGGAATGCCGATGATGGCTCCAGCGATTGTTATTGTCAACAGAATACCGCCGATGAGTCCAAGGATGTTAATGATAATGGCTAATATTCTCGCCCACTCTTTGAGGGACAGGAGTCCGGCGCCACCAATGATGTAAAGGATACCCCAGATGATGTCTATGATTGGCATTATGGCTTCCAAGCCGGTTGGAAAGAGGATAAAGGCTCCCAGAGAGATAAACCCTGAAATGAGAACTAGAATGCCCCAGATGATCATCAGAATCGCTAGTATGGTTACTCCGGTTGGTCTTTCACCCATTTTCGATTACCTCTTGAATTTTTTGTATTTTTATAAAGTTAGGCTTAAGGGCTACTCTATAGCCTCTGGCAAGCCCGAGGTCTTTAAAAAGTTTACCCAAGGCAAATTAAGGGTTTTCGTCTATAGTCGAATCAATGTATTTTCACAAAGTTTTTAACAGTATTTAAGCAATAATCATCTTTATTTTATAAAAATATATGAATATTTTAAAACAATTTCTGACAAAGACCATCAGAAGACAATTGGCAACAACACGGTACAATTACATTTTTTGGCTTTTCGCATAGAAGGAAACGAGTAGAAAACCTAGCACGTGCCCTTGTAAACGTAGATGAGGAAACTCGGCGAGAAACTGGGCGCCCCGGCGGTGAAAAATCATTGTCAAACTCGGGCAGACCTATGGCTGAGTTCTCTTAGGCTTTGATTGATTTTGCGAGTTTCGAAATCTCTAGGAGTGAATCTTTAGAAATGTCGTTCACCAGTTCGAGTATTTTGATAATTCGCTCATCTTTCAGCCTGTAGAGGCTTCTCTGCCCCTCCCTCCGGTACTCTAGGACACCCGAGTTCACCAGAATCTGGAGGTGCTGAGAGATGGTGGACTGCGATTTCTCCATCGCGGGAACAATCTCACACTGACACTTCTCTTCCTTACCGAGAAACTGGAGGATTTTGAGCCTCGTCTCATCTGCTAACGCCTTTAAAACTTCAACATTCTTTTTAACCAGAAGGTTTTCAGCTTCCAATCTTCTCTCTCCTTTTTACGAGGTGAGCGAATAAGTGTGTCGAACCAGCAGCCCTTTCCACAAACGTGAAACTTCGGTGGAATTTCGAGTGTGGTTCTCAACAATTTGCTAAAGTTTTCACTCTATTGTATTTAACTAACATAAGAATTATAAATCTATCGAAATATAATAATATTCACATAATTTTCAAGGCTCCGCGGATAACAGACTCGGCAGAATGGGCATCGAAAAAGAGGGAAATCTTTTCCTACATGAACTGTTGAAAGAACGGATGGTGGTGAAGTTCGTTGAGAGTTGTAACAATTATTATTGACTCTCCGGGTTCGGAGCGTGCAAAAAACGCGCTAAGTATTGTGGAGGAAGCGTCAAAGCTGGGTGCAACCGTTTCCCTGTATCTTCTCGGGAACGGAGTATACCTCGGAACGAAAGAATTTCTCGAGCGTGTGGAACCCGGCGTGGAGGTTTACGCTCGGGAAGAGGACGTCGAGGCGCGTGGCATCCGGGGAGACCTCCTCTCGGAGAGGGTTAGGCACCCGCCCAATGTCCTGGACAGAATGATACACGAGATTATGGAGGAGGCGGACAGAGTCCTGTGCTTCTAAAAAGAGGCGATAAAAGTGGTGAAAACACTCACACTGGTTCTGTACCACGGACCCTACGCCTCCCAGCGTGTTGATATAGGTCTCCAGATAGCCGAGAGGGCTCTCCGAAAAGGGTACGGTGTTAACATTTTCCTGTACATGGAGGCGGTTCACTCCCCGAAGGCGGGTCAGGAGCCAAAGTACTTTCCCAACGTGGGAAAAAAGCTCGCCGAGCTGGCCGAGATGGGGGCGAGAGTAAAGTCCTGCTCGAGGTGTGCGGCCGCCAGGGGCTACGTGGAAGGAGAAGAGAAGAACGGTGTCTACCCAACAAGCCAGTACGTTAAGGGGGTTCACATAGCCAATCTGCGTGACCTGGGGTACTGGATTAGGGAGAGCGACAGGGTGTTAACCATCTAGAAGAGAAAAATATGGATGGTGATGAAAAATCAGAGTACTTATCATTATTACAAAGCCGCCCTACGGTTCCGAGGAGTGCTTCAGCGGACTGTATGTGGCAATCGCCTGCCTCAACAGTGGGCTAGACTGCGGCATCCTTTTTATGGGAGACGGGGTCTACGCGACAATCGCAAACCAGGATCCCAAGGGTTTGTCCATGTCCAGCGTCTCAGACCTGATCTACACCCTCCTCCCTGAGTCCCGACTGTACGCTCACGAGGAGTCCTTGCGGGAGAGAATGCTACCCGCATCGAGCATGATAAAGGGCATCAGACTCGTTGACGACTCGGAGACGGCTGAACTGGTGCTTGAGTGCGGAGAGTACATACTGACCTTTTAGCCTTCCGGATTCGACACACTCCGCGAGGGGCGTAAAGTATTATTACTATATTGTTATATATCGATAAACTTAAAAACACGTACTGGACTAGTCAACTAGAAGAAGCAAAACGTAAGCGTCGCAAATCTAATCCTTTACGGAGCACAAGATACGGAAAACCCTGAGATTTAATCGTGTTTGAACAGTTACGCCTAGAAAGAATAATAGGAGGTAAGAAGAGATGCCAAAAGTTAAGGTGGATATATTTATTCCGATAGGTGCGTGCGCCTGCCAGTTCTCGTCCTTCATGGATAAGGTTTTCAGTGTGCTGGTGAAGTATAGGAAGCAGGTTGACTTTGATGTGAAGTCGTCCTTCTCCGAGGAGGCGAGAAAGTACAAAATTGGCAGTAAGGGGCTGGTGGTTAACGGTACCGAAATTTTTCCTGAACACTTCAATTCGAGCAAACTCGAAGCGGCAATAAAGAGGGCTTTGGAAACCTCGGAGAGTGTTGTGGAAGCACAGAAAACCTAAAGCACAAACCTCATCCTTTAGTTTTTCTGCCGAAAAATCGAAAACCAAAGTGGCCAGAAATGTCCAAGTGGAGTCCGGTCAACTTCGCATCCCCATAAGGCGGAAAGCAATAACCGGCGAATGGTGGTTTTTGGAGGACAAGGTTTTCCACTGTATCGTGTGCGGTAAGGTTCCTCACCCGGCTTCCCGGGAGTTGAGGTGTGTGTACTGTGGGAAGATTTCTGAGGCCGATTTCGCCTGCGAGGATTCTCAATTTGTTTGTGAGAGCTGCAGGCTGGCTCCTCCGGATGAGCTTATTCTGAAAACCTCCGCCTGTCCGACGGCAAGGTTTCTCTCTTGGAGAGGAACGGTATAAGGATCATAAGGAAGGTTCCCGATGGTCCGACATTCCACGCGGGTGACGGAGCCGTTCTCTTCGGCTTCATCGTCGACACGAGCGAACCTGTTTTTCCGAGGGACCTAAACGAACTTTATAATTTGGTGTTTTCTCCGTTGATTGAAACTGTGGAGGGGTGACAGCATCGTTTCTCAGGTTTCCCAGTTCCGGCACTACGACGTGCTTGTTTCCAAGGCGTTATCTACCTAGACGTTGACTCTGATCTTGTGAACTCCCTAAGGGTTTTGCCGAGAGGGGTGTCCAGCGTAGCTCGGCTCTCCTCGAGGAAAGTCTCTGTTGAGGACTTTGTCGATGAGGCCGTACTGAGACTGGGGGGAGAAACCATGGGCTGGCCCCTTTGAATCAGGCCTAACAGAGCTTGAGGAGAGAATGCTGAATCGAGTTCTGGAGTCGAAGTACAGGGTACTCGATCGGAACCTTAACTTCTCCCCACCCTATGCGTACGGTAAACTCCTCATTGAAGCGTAAAAACTTTACCAAAGACCAAACATTCCTACGCCGCCTTTCAGTGTAGTTGGTTATTTTTATATAGTCCTATTAGACTAGTAGGATTAGGGAAGGATGCGCCATGCTTGTGAAGGTCACTCGGCGATTCCAAGTTACAATTCCCCATGAAATCAGAGAGAAACTCGGGCTAAACATAGGTGACACCGTAAATGTACAATACACAGATGGCAAAATAGTCATTGAGAAAGTAAGTGAATACTGGGGAAGAGTTATGGCTGAAACAGCTGGAATGTGGAGCAACCACCCAGTATTCGGAAAAATGAAAAACTCTGTAGAAATCGTACAGTGGCTCAGGGGGAAGAGCGTAGAAGAGGTATAAAGTTGAAACTCTCCCTCGATACAAGTGTTTTAATCAGTCATTTTAGAACCGACGAATTCTCCGGCGAGACTCTCAGATTTTTCAGGTGGGCTAGGAAAGAGGGGCCGAGCCTTTTAATTTCTGAGGTTGTGTACGCCGAACTGTATGCAGGCATATCTCTTAGCGCGAACCCAGACGATGAGGAGTACAGAGTTCAAAAATTCCTTGCGACAAATAATATATCAACCCATCTCACAGGTTCTCTGGAAGTTGTAAAAAGAGCAGGACAAATGTTTCCTAAGTATTTAATACTAAGGAAGGGAGCGAGAAAAAGAATCCTGCTCGACTTTCTCATCGCCTCTCACGCGGAGAGTTACTCAGACGTTCTAGTGACCTGGAACCCGGCAGACTTCAAAGATTATCTCAATATTCCAGTTCTAACACCCACAGAGGTAATAAAAGAATTAAGCTGAAGAAACACTTTCACCACTTCTCACTACTTATCGCCGAGGAATCTAATTTTTCAAGAGTTTACCTATCACACGAAGTGGTGAAAAACCGAAGACAAAAAAAGGGAGAGAATAGGTTACCTAGAACTAGAGTGGCAATCCCATATACGCGAAGACTCCCATTAGCTTTAGTCCCACGTAGATGTAGGTAATGGCTAGCAGGATACTGAGCCTTTCCGGGGAAACCCTCACGGATGCCCACACACCTCTGTTGAAAAGGGAATACTTGTTGTGGCTAGTGTGACGAATGCTAGGAGATTGACGTAGCCCAGGGTGAAGGGTGGAAACGGGCTCATTAGAAACGGACTTATGAAGTTGGGTATGAGTCCTAGGTAACTCAAGTAGTAAAGCTGGTACACATAAAGCGGTAAGCGCCAACGATGCAGAAAACACCAAAGATGATTTTCATGAATTCACCAGGAGTCAAGAGTGCAAATGAACTTCCTATGGCACCACCGATAGCTGCACCTAATGTGATTATATAAGAACTCTCCTCGTTGGAAATGCTTCTTTTGTCTCTCTCCGGTAGCGCCAAGCCCCGAATAGTGCCGTGGGTGCAACCACCATCATGTTTGTACCGAAAGCTAGTTTGATTGCTAGATCCGCTGGGACGCCCATACCGACGAAGAGAAAGTGCATGAACGGCAACATTAGAAAGCATCCGCCGGCTCCGAAGAACCCGTTTGCGAATCCCATCGCAATACCGACAATAATTAGTATTATTATAAGGAGAATCATTGGGTCTGTAGGTTTACAGCTTTACCGTTATATTTTCATTCAACGGAACGCGTCCAAAAATTCGATTAGTCTCTTTTGGTATTATTTTTCTTTGCCATGCAAAAAACACGGCCGTCTTTCTGGTAACGGTTCCGTAGACCTTACCTATTCCGTCGCAGGGCAAAATGACAATGTACTCATCATCCACTAGGACTACCCGACCTTACTGCTTCCCGCAAATGGAGCTGGTTCGGCAACCCTTTCCCTTTCAATCGATTTTTTGTCTCTCGGCTCTTTCCCTTTCCTCTCTTATCTTTCTCTCAACGAGCTTGGCGTACTCCTCAGCGCTCATGAGCTTGGAGAGGTCTTCCTCGAGGTTGTGGGGTTCAACCTTCAGAAGCCACCCCTCCCCGTAGGGGAGGGTGTTCAGGAGTTCGGGTTCCTCCTCCAGTCTCGGGTTCACCTCAAGAACCCTTCCGCTCACGGGAGAGTAAATGTCCAGAACAGCCTTCACCGACTCCAGCTCGCCTATCTCCTCTGTGGTATCGATCTCGCTTCCCTCATCCGGCAGGTTCACGAAAAGGACATCGCCGAGCAGAAGTTGGAAATAGTCCGTGATGCCCACAGCCACCGTTGAATCCCTTTTCGCCCACGTGTCGTGCTCCGAGTAAAAAAGTCCGACGGGAATCTTGACAAAAAATTTCCCCGCAGCCAGTCTGATAACATCGCCCATAAGCACCCAACTCCGAAAAGCTTTTCAACAATATTTTTTATTCTTCCTCCATACTTTTCCTCTTCATCTCTTCCAGTATCCTATCCACTTCCGTAGCTATTCTTTCGGCGACTCTTCGGGCGAGCTCCTCACCCTTGTCGTCCAGCTTCACCCTGTTCTTCGCCTGGAGTTCGCACTCCTTCATCACCTCGGGAATCCTGATTACCGCGGCCACGTTTCCGTTGTGTTTCCTGATGCTCTTCTCGGCGCACCCCTTCTCGCAGCCATCCACGATGATGATGGGTTGCCTTCTGACGAAGTCTCGCTCCTCCTTCCCACCGGCGAGGTATAGAGGTAGGCAGATAGTCATCGTCTGGGTTGGCCTAAGCTCCTCCAAAACGATACGCGCGGCGATTCTGGTTACGGTTCCCTCGGGTATCTCCTCGCCGCTGCACGGAACAACTCCAACCATGGGAATAAAAAGCATCACATCATCCTCCTTCCGAGCCAAGTATCCTGTCAACCTCACGGCTAACCTTCTCAGCTACTATCTCCGCCAGCCTCCTCCCCTTCGGGTCGAGTTCCCTTATCGCCATCTGGCTGGGCTTCAGATCCCTGTTCTCGCGAAGCACACTCGTTACGTTAAGTTCACCAACAATCTTCCCCCCGGCGGTCTCGGCGGCAAACTCCGCGCACTTGGACGGGCACCCATTTATGACTATGCACGGGTTCTCCCTAACAATCCTCCTGGCGTCGTCATCGTCCTCCACCACGAGCCGGGGGAGGCAGACCGTCAGAGTTTTATCCGGTCTCAGCTGCTCAATGGTCATATAGGCTGCCTCGCGTGCAATTGTCCCGTAGACTTTTCCCACGCCGCTGCAGGGCAGGATAACAACCCTTCTAGCCAACCTAAGTCTCCTCCCTTAAAATTCTCCTCATCTCTTCCTTCTCCGGAACCACGCAAACAGTCTTCACCCTACCGTTCACAGCTATCACCGGAGTTAGCATCAACCCCCTTTCCTTAGCCTTCTCAACGTAGGGTGCCAGCCACTCGTCCATCCTCTTAAAGTCGCGTTTCTCGAAGAGTTTTTCAAGCTCCTCCGTTTCAACCCCGAGACTGTCGAGAAAAATGTGAGAGTCCACAATCCTTCCGTACTTCTCCGCCTCCTCGGACCCGACGAATACGTGGGATAACTCTAGGTCCAGGTTTTCCTCCTTCCCTATTTCTTTGATAATTTTTGATATCCTGTGACACCGAATGCACGGAGGATTCGGACCGATCACCTCTACACGCATAGCTTACTTTCACCTCTTATGCTGAAATGATGACCCTTCGTTTCTGATTGGCACTCACCGAATTCCGAATTGTAGAACCCGGCCACTCTGCCACTAATACGGATTATGCGCCGTATATAAATTTATCGTTCTATGACAATATATCAATAATACCTAACCGATAGTTTCATAGAGGAGGTGCGAATTCGGTATACGCAAAAAGTTTCGGCGGACGGATGATGGGTCTCCGTTCATCACGCCTCGTTTATAGAAAAGCCTAAAGAATCCTCCTTTTGGCAAAAGAAAGGATAAAACAGGAATTAGAAACAAGCACCGGAAACCGGTTGCTAGCAGTCCACCCTTCACAGCACAAATTGCACAAGAAACTTTTACGCCCTCACAAGAAAAGTTGAACTCGGCTAACTCCTCTGTCCATTAATCATCCAAGACCCGACCATCAAATCTTCGAAAATCCTCTGTTCACAAGGGTGGCGAAATCCGAAGATTTAAAAAAAAGAAAAGTGTTTAGAACAGATTGACTAGAGTGGCAGTCCTAGGTACGCAAAGACGCCAATCAGCTTTAGCCCAACGTAAACGTAGGTGATAGCCAACAGTATGCTAAGCCTTCTGGGTGATACTCTGACTGATGCCCATGCACCCACCGTTGACATTGGGATGCTGGTTACAGCTAGTGCGGCGAACGCTAGGAGATTGACGTAACCTACAGTAAACGGTGGGAACGGACTCATTAGGAATGGAGTAATGAAGTCGGGTATGAGGCCAAGGTAGCTCAGGTAGTACAACTGATACACGTATGTGAATCCCATATTGTAGAGAATGTACAGTGTTAGCAGTGTGTTGATGGAGAACCCGTCAATGAATATCAGAGAGGAGTGGGGAAACAGCTGGCCCAGTGTTGCGAACACGGTGGCACCCACACCAGAGCTAAAAGTCATAGTCGCCAGGGAGACCGCCACACTGATGTGAATCGGAATGTCTAGAAACCAGTTGAGAATGAGCAGATAAACGAGACCACCACCGATACCAAGGTAGTGAGCGGTTCCACCGCCAGCAACACCTGACAGGAAGTACTTTTTCGCGCTGAACTCCTCTGGAAGCTTCTCAATCGGTTTGGGCTTCCCAGTCATAAACCGATAGGCGCCGATGAGACAGAAAACACCGAAGATGATCTTCAGGAACTCGCCGGGAGTAAGAAGGGCAAATGAGCTTCCTATGGCACCACCGATTGCTGCGCCCAGTGTGAGTATGAGCGCTCTCTTTGTTGGGAAAGCTTCTTTTATCTCGTGTCGGTATCGCCAAGCTCCTACGAGTGCGGTTGGAGCGACCACTAACATGTTTGTTCCGAACGCCAGTTTTATTGCTAGGTCTGCTGGCACACCCATGCCAACGAAGAGAAAGTGCATGAAGGGAACCATCAGAAAGCAACCGCCGACTCCGAAGAAACCGTTAGCAAATCCCACCGCAATGCCTACGAAGATAAGTATTATTACGAGCAGAATCATGGGATCCATAGGTCTACACCTTTACCGTTATATTTACATTAAACGATGAATTGTCTCGGTATTTAAACTTTACTACTACACCCAGTTTACTATTTAAACAGAATAACCTAGACTTAATGAGTGATTCTTTCTTTTCTCTGTTCGTCACTTCTGTTGACGAAATAGGCTAGTTCCTGTATTCTCTCACCCAACCCGTGTGCCGTTTCAAACGCTTCTCTGTCGTTGGTGATTTCGCCTTTTTCAAAGGCGTATCCGAGAACTCCTCTGTGTCCGAGGATAACGCCGTGTCTGAGAAGAAAGGTGTTCAGGGTTACCAGGGTGTTTTCAACGTATCTTCTTCCCACGACGATTGACCCGCCCACCTTGTTCTTTAGCTTTCCGTTTCTCAGGGGCCATGTTCGATCCATAAATGTTTTCATCTGGGCTGTTACGCTACCGAAGTATGAAGGGCTCGCTAGGACGATTGCCGTGGCTTCCATGAGCTTTTGGTAAACCTCTGTCATGTCGTCCTTTATGATGCATTCCGCGGTTTCCACGCAGGCTAGGCAGGACGTACAGGGCTTGATGTTGTAGTCCGCAAGTGGGATCAGCTCGGTTTCCATATCCCTGCCCAGTACCTCTAGGGTTCTCTCCAGCAAGAGGGCGGTGTTCCCTCTCTTCCTCGGCGAACCCAAGACACCAACAGCCTTCATTCCCCTTCGACGTGTGTCTTTCCGATTCAGTTCAGTCAACTCCCTTGGGTTTGTTCATCCTCCATTCTCTCGCTCCGGTGTTTCCTTACATTCATTCCTGCATTCGTAAACGGGTTTGTTTGTCCTATTTGAGAGGAGGCTTCACTCTTACTGCTGTTTTAGAGTGTTAAAAAGTTTACTTCGATTATTCTGTACTCTGCTGGCTGGCTTTCTTCCATGCTGAGAGAAACACGGCGAAGGATGGCATACCCGCGACGGGAATTATTGTGAATGCTGTTTCCAAGAGCTCGTTTTCCGTTGCTCCGGCTCTTATGGCTCCGGTCAGGTGCATGGCTGTTGCCTCAGGGTCGTGTAGGGCGGAGGTTATCGCTGCGTGCATCAACAGCTTATGCTTCCTGGAGATGTCACCATCGTTCACAGTCATTTCGTGGAGTTTCAGAAACGTTTTACAGAGCTCAGCGTTTTTCTCCTCAATAAAGGCTACAGGGTCCAGCACCCTGCCGAACTCCTCCTTGAAGGATTCAAGGCTCTTTAGAGTTTCTTCGTCTTTCGCCATTGAATCACCTCATCTGCGGAAACCTTTAACAATTTTAAGCCAGAGTTTCACACTCAAACTAACGGATCTCACGTTTCGATTCGCACACGAATTTTACTGAGCCTTTTGATACTCATAACGGGTCCCTCGTGTTTCCGGGTTTTGGATAAAAAGGGGAGGAATGAGGGACTAGTGTTGTGCGTGATTCTCTTTTATTTCCTCTTTTTTGGCTTTGGAGACGAATCTGTCTATCTTTGGTGCTAGTTTGAGAATGACTATCATGAGTGGTATCTGTATGATGGGGGCGAAGGCTGGGGGGAGCACGGCTAAACCCCCGAAGGTTGTTAGAGCAAGCGCGATGGTTATCGAGTGGTTTTTTGCTGTTACGGCGTAGCCGAGCGCTATGGTGTCACCGTAGTCGAAGCCAACGATTTTGGAGTAGATTAGAGAAATCACGAACAGTGTTGGGTACAGCGCCAGTATTCCGAGCGCAATCATGAGAATGTAGTTGAAGTGATTCAGAATCGTTTCGGCCTCCAGAGCTATTGCTATGAACACGATAACGTACATTCCGATGCTTGAGACCGCCGGGAAGGCTGGCTTAAACTCCGAGAATCTCTCCTCACCCATTCTTCTGATTAGAAACTTTCTTGTGATTAAGCCAGCTATGAGGGGGAGTACAACTATGAGCACAAGCTTCTGCATCATCATCCACACGTCAATTGGAATGTAGCTACCCACGAGAATCAGCATCCAAAGCGGTATCAGAAAAATCGCCAGAACGAAGCTGAGAGCCACAATGATTAGCGCGGACTCTATTCTACCCTTCGCGAAACCCGTCCAGGCAACGACCATGCCGCTACACGGAACGGTAACCTTAAGAATGAAGCCCACGGTGAGGAAGGGGTTTAGGCCACTCAGAAAAATGTTTGCGAAGAATGCTCCAAGAAGCGGAGAAACCAGAAAGTTCAGTAGAACAGCGGAGATTATCAGCTTCGGGCTCGTCAAGACGTATCTGATTTCCTCTATCTTCACGTTGATCATCATCGGATACAGCATAAAGAACAGGGGAATCGGAACCCACGGTTTAAGCACCTTCACCCCCTCGGGGTTGAGGTGCCCCGCCACAAGTCCCAGGATTATCGAAGCCGAAACAAAGACAGGCAGATACCGGCTGATCAATCTAGAAGCTCTCAACAACATAGACTCCTCCAGCGTCAGTTCACCGCATCAAATACCGGTCTACTTCCGAAAACAAATTCTAAATATCATAAGTCACTCAGAGGTGCTGCTTACGTACACGCTGCCTAAAAAATAGTAAAGGTGGGGTTTTGGCTTCGACCCGAATAGAGCCGAGCCACCGCCAGGATGTCGAGAAATCCCTGCAACTCTATACGCCCTTTTTTAATCTTATTATCAAAACTGGTTTCTTGGTGTGCCTGACAACGTTTTCCGAAACACTGCCAATAAGCAGCTCTTTGAGCACTCCCTTACCGTGTGACCCCATCACAATTAGTGACACGTTTTCTTTTTCAGCTGTCTCGATGATTTTCTTATAGGGCACCCCCGACTCTACTTGGACTCTTACGCTGATCCCCTCGTCTTCCAACTCTTTCCTTATTTCCTCAATCTCCTTCTCGGCTTCTTCCCTTTTCTTGTTTTTCATTTTGTCCAAGCACTCTTTTACGCTTCCGCCTTTTTCCACCTCGAGCCACACACATCCTTCTCTTAGCAAATCCAACTCATGCTCGTCGATAACATGGAGTATTATGATCTCCTTTGTTCCTGCGCCCTTCAGCTTCTTAAGATACTCTACTACTTTTCTGCACGGCTCTGAGCAGTCTGTAGGGTATAAAACCTTGTTGAACACTATTTTTACCTTCTTTAGAGTTATGGTTATATTGCTATACGTCAATATAACGATTTACTATTTAAACCTTTCTACAATGATGGGTTTTAAAAATAAACGCGAATCTCCTCCAGCTTCGGCCTGTACCGAAAATACTTTGCAAAGAAAGGTTCTTTGTGCGAGACAAAGGTTAGATTACTCGAGGCTGGACCCAAACCGAAGGGATCTATGATGTGGATGCCCAAAACCTATACGTTATTCAGGTATTTTCCAATGTAGTCTGGGTCAACAACCGTCACGTCAAAGCTTGGGACATGAGTTGCGGTTCGATCTTCCTCAATCCGTAGGGTGCGGCGACGGGTATGCCCCTTTTTGTTTTGATGGGCGGGAAGAATAACCACCTGTAGAGCCAATCGGGAATACGAAATGCTTACTCGAGATATCCGAGAAAAGAGATTATAAAACGAAAAGTAGAATTTAGCGTTTTTTACCAAGATGAGTGAGAAGATGTTAGGCACTTCAAATGGAGACGTTTATTATTCTCAAACTCTGATGTTTCCTTTTATGTAGTTCTTGAATGCGTTCACCACCTTTTTCCAGACTATGAGGCGCCTCTTTTTGAGCTGCTGGAACATGAAGCCGAGTGAAACGTAGAACTTCACGTAGGCCTTCTTCACCCATTTCATGAGTTCGGAGGGAGAGGGGTATGAGTTGTCCTTTATTGTGTAGACGGGTTTCAGAGCGTCGTACTCGCTCCAGTCCCTTGTGAGAAGCTGCATGTTCTCGCTTTTTTCGATGATTTCATACAGTTCTGTTCCGGGGTAGGGGGTGCATATGGTGAACTGTGCGTAGTCCGGTTTCAGAAACTTTGCGAAGTTTATGGTTTTCTTTATGGTGTCCACCGTCTCCCCGGGGAAGCCGATGATGAACGAGCCTATTATCTCCATACCAACCCTTTTCGTTATTCTAAAAGCCCTCACTATCTGTTCCAGCGTTATTCCCTTCTTCATTCGGTCTAGGATCTCCTGTGAGCCGGATTCAACACCGTAGTAGATTGAGTCGCATCCGGCTCTCTTCATCTTTTCGAGCAGCCCGTGGCTTATCGTGTTCACTCTGGATGAGCAGTTCCAAACTATGTCAAGCCTCCTATCAACTATCTCGTCACAGATTTTCTCCGCTCTCCTCTGGTTCAGGGTGAACGTGTCGTCCAAGAACTCGATGTTTCGAACACGGTACTTCTCCGCGAGGTGTTCCAGCTCATCTACAACATTTTCTGGGCTTCTTCCCCTCCACCTCTTTCCGAAGAGCTTTGACGATGCGCAGAAAACACACTTGTAGGGGCACCCCCTGCTGGTCATAACCGTTGCGTACCTGTGCTCACCAAATGTGTACCTGTTCATCGGGAGAAGGTGGAAGGCCGGGAAGGGAACACCGTCAATGTCCTCGATGAGAGGCCTGTCCGGGTTCCTTCTTACAACGTTTTTATCCCTGTAGGTGAGACCGGGTATATCCGAAAATTCACCCCTGTCCTGAAGAGCGTTCACCAGTTCAACCATGGTTTCTTCTCCCTCCCCCCTGACAACAAAGTCAACGAACGGGAATAGCTCAAGGGTTTCAACATCGGTGAAGGAGAAGTGGGGTCCGCCCGCAACGGTTGCCGCGCCATGATTCTTAGCGATCTCCAGAACCCTGAGCGCGTCCAAGTAGGCTGGTGTTGCTCCGGTGGCGCCGACCACATCGGGCTTCCACCTCCTTATTTCCTGTTCGATGTCGTCGAAGCCGAGGTTTAGAGCCTGCGCGTCTACTATCCTTACCTTTACTCCCTCTTTCTCGAGTGAGGAGGCGAGGTAGGCGAGGCCTAGGGGTGGTGAGGTTGTGCCCAGAATGTTGAGAATGGCTGAGACCGATGGGGGGAACACGAACATAACACGCATCTAGGCGCCCCCTTCAGTGCACAACGTGTTCAGCTTTTATGTGTTCTTCTTTGAGTTTGTAGAAGAGTTTTCTGTTGTATATGCAGCCCGGGTCCGGAGCCCTAACGTCGCCGAAGTATCCGTAGGCTCTCGCCCTGCATCCTCCGCACACATCCCTGTACTCGCATGTTCTGCAGGCTCCCCAGAGGTTGTCCCTGTCCCTAAGGACTTGAAGGAGTGGGTGCTTGTCCCAGATGTCCTCGAACCTCTCCTCCCTGAGGTTTCCGAGCTTTATGGGCAGGAACACACACGGCTGCAGCGAGCCCTCCGGTTCGAGGGCGGCGTACATCCTGCCGGCGCCGCAGCCGCCTATGAAGTCACCGAGGTTCGCGAGTTGACCGGTTAGCGTCGGGTTGTAGAAGTGGCCGGGTATGATCTTCCTCTCAGCGTCCTTCTCCTCCTGTAGGGCGACTCGGGCGAACTGAGGTGCTGTTGAGAGGTACTGGAGTTTCCCCCCGCTCCTCAGCCTGTTCCAGAGGAGTTTTAGGAGTTTCTCTCTCTCTTCGGGTGTTAGGTCGTTTTCAACCATGAAGTGCCCCCTGCCCGTCGGAACAAAGTTGAAAATCATGTACCAGTCAACGCCTAGCTCCTCACAGAGGTCAGCGATCTTGGGGACCTCCTCGTAGTTCATCTTCGTGGCTGTGGTTGACACCTCAACGAAGAGACCGTTCTCAACGCAGTTTCTGATACCACGAAGTGTCCTCTCGTAGGCGCCGGGTATGCCTCGAAAGCTGTCGTGGGTCTGGGCGCTCGCGCCGTCGAGGCTTATCTGAACGAAGCCGGCGCCGAGGTCCGCGAGCTTCTTCGCCACCTCCCTGGTGATGAGGGTTCCGTTCGTTGCTATGGCTGTGAACACACCGTTTTCTCTCAGCCTCCTCATGGTGTCGAAGAGGTCTTTCCGCATCAGGGGTTCTCCCCCCGAGAACGCGACAGCCGTCACACCGGCGTCCGCAAGCTCGTCCGCGACCCTGAGCGCCTCCTCTCCGCTGAGCTCGTTGGGGAGAGGTTTGCCCGCCGAGGCGTAGCAGTGTTTACACCTCAGGTTGCAGGCGTAGGTGTAGTCCCAAACGATGAGGAAGGGCGCTCCAGGGACAAAAGGTTTCCTCACACCGTACTTGGCTATCCCCTTAACCACGTCAACGAGCCCCGTGCACCAGTACGGGTCACTGAACCTTGTTTTCAACTCCTCTTCCGAGACTCCGAAGGCGGCGCCCCCCTTGTTCACCGCCCACCGGACTATGGGGAGCGCTATGTGACTGCAGGTGAAGCAGGCTCTGTCTCTGAGCCCTGAGAAAAGCTCTAGGGCGACGTTTAAGCGACTTTCCCCGTCTTTTTTACACTTTTGTGTCAATCTTCTCAACAAGAAACGAACAAATCTGTTATCGATTGTGGATTTCAAAACCTCTATGGAAGAGGTTATACTACTCGTTTTTACACCTCCTACCAACCCTTCGGTTTTTAGCCCCTTGGAGAAATTGTAATTTTAGGAAGCGCGTATGAATTTTTCGGTTTTTTAGTTTAAAGTTATATGGCTATTCAACAATATTTTTGTTCTATCAAAAGAAATATTTAAACATTTTTGTTTTAAAAAGTTTATAAAATAAAAGTTTCGAATCTTTAAATAGTTTCCCACCCATAGTTATCCAAAAAAGAGTTCCAGCATCAAAAACGAAAAATGAGACCCACCCAAGCTAGGGTTTTGGTAAACCTTCATTAATAATAGGTTTGCGGCTATTAAAACTAAACAAGGTTAAAGGTCTACGTGTTTCAAAGTGCCGCACTGAATGCTCTTCGTTCGAGTAAAAATGCTGTTTTGTCAGTGTATAGTATGGTTTACTCTTCCTAACTCATTAGCGGGCTTGATGTTAAGGGTAAAGGGTGGGAGGAGAGAGTTCTAGGGCTGTTATAGTCTCTTGGGTAGGTTTCGATTGTGCAGCTTCACGGCTGCAAAGAAGAAGATCACGGTAAACAACACCAGTACCGCCACGTCCACGTAGACCGGGAAGTATCCTATTCCCTGGGTTGCGTATCTGGCCAGGTCTGTGAAGTAGGTTAGTGGTGAGAACAGCGCGAGGGTCTGCCCCCATCCCGGCATCTGTTCAAGTGGTATGAAGATCCCGCTTATGAATATCAGTGGAAACTTGAGTAGCGACGCCAGCATCATAATGGTTGACGGCATGGACGAGGGGGGCGTTGACAGCAATCCTCCGAGGCTGGAGAAACAGAGGGCTGCGAGTATTATGCCTCCCACCAGTATCGGAAGACTCGCCACGGTTGCCCCCATGACTACTCCAACCACGAGTGGCACGACGGAAATCAGGATTCCGAAGAGGAGTGAGGCCATTACGTCTCCGAGTATGATTGTTGACACGGACACGGGGGTTGACACCAGCCTCTCGAGTGTTCTCATCGTCGTTTCCCAAGGTGCGATAACCGGGCTCACCGCGGTCGATGTGAAGAAGAGCGTCATCGCCATCAGGCCCGCAACCAGCGTGTTTATGGGAATGCTTCTCCCTATGGAGAAAGCCAGATACAGGAAGAGAGGGATAAGCACGCCAAAGATGATCACCGGCCCCTTGAGATAGTATATGCGGATGTCCTTCTTGGCTATGACGAGCGCACGTCTGAACTGCGTTACGTACTCCTTCCTAAGCATCATACCCGGCCTCCTGCTCCTTTATGAGCTTAACGAATATGTCCTCCAGTGTGGGTGCTAGGGTTTGGAGGGTTACTATTCGTGAATCGGTTTCCCTAGCGTACTCAACTATGTGTGTTATAACTTCGGAGGGGCTGCTCGTGTAAAGTCTGACCTTGTCCCCGAGCTTTCTCACCTCTCTGACGTAGGGGACTTCCACTAGCGCTTCGAGGTCCGCCGGCTTGGTGAAGCTGACCTCCACGGAGTTTAATCCTCCGATTCTGCTTCTCAAGTGTTGGGGCCTGTCGATTGCGGCTAACCTTCCGTGGTTTATGATGGCGATCCTGTCGCAGAGAAGATTCGCCTCCTCTATGTTGTGCGTGGTCAGAAAGATGGTTGTACCCTTCTTGTTGAATTCTCCCAGCATGTTCCTTATGCGCCTAGCGCTCTGAACGTCGAGCGCGGTTGTCGGCTCATCCAGAAACAGAAGTGGCGGGTCGTGTATCAGGGCCATGCATATTATGAGTCTTTGCTTCATCCCCTTTGAGAACCCTTTAACTTTTTCGTCTTTTCTATCGTAGAGGTCGAACCTCCGGAGCAGCTCTGTGGCTCTTTCTTCCCTCTCCTTTTTTGGGACGCCGTAGAGCTCGCCCATGAGCATCAGGTTGTTCCAGGCTGAGAGGTCTATGTACGCGTTCGACGTTTCAGGCACAATTCCGAACGTTTCCTTAGCCTTCAGGGTCTCTCTTATGATGTCGTAGCCCATCAGGCTGGCGGTTCCCTCGTCGGGCTTGATTACACCGGTGAGCATCCTGATGGTAGTGGTCTTGCCGGCACCGTTTGGCCCGAGAAAGCCGAAGGTCTCACCCATCTTTACCTCGAAGCTGATGTGGTCGACGGCTCTTAATTCACCGTAGTTCTTGGTTAGGCTGTTGACCTCAACGGCGTTCTCAGACATGACGAGTTGTTCCTCCTTCCTGCTCTTCCCTGAGCCTTCTTGTCTCCTCTTTCACTCTTTTGAGTTCTCTCTCGAGCATCTTCAGGTAGTCCTCGAGGATTTCTATCCTCTCCTCCTTTGTTAGGAACTCGGTAAAACCTTCTTCCGGATCGGATTTCGGGTAGTGGTTCTGGCACCCGCACACGCCCGTTGCCGTGCGTATCACGTTTGTGTCGATTCTACACATCAATCCTCACCTTCTTTTTTTAACAGATTAACCACTATTTTTTTCCTCTTTAGCTTCCACACCTTCTGGGGTGCGCCTCCTCCCTCTTCTCTGTAGTCTGCGACCTCTATTATTCCCCCGCTTTTGAGTTCAGAGAGGTGGTAGTAGAGGCCTGAAGGGGTCAGCTTCTCGTTCCTCTCTATGAGATAGTTGTATATCTCTCTGGTGCTTCTGGCTCCGTCGCCTATGAAGTCGATGATTAGCCACCTCGTGGGGCAGTGAAGCACCCTCATTAGGTTTCTCAGCGTAGCAAGCCTATCGTAGTGATTGTTTTTTTCGCCCATTCTAACACCATAATATTACAGTAAATAACGGTAATATTACAATTAACATTTAAACTTTTCTAAAAATTTTGGAGGTTTGGTTGTCTCCTCCTACTCGGTTTTTTCTTTCTCCGTTTTCCTCCTATAGCAGTGGTGGCAGTGTCTCTGTTTTCTGTCGACGCTTTTCGGGTGACTTCTTTGAATTTTTGTTTTATTACTATATTGTCATAGAACGATAAATTTAAATGTTTATCCCTCCTATGTTGAAATTAGTATCTAACCACTCGAAAGGGTGAGAAAAGCGTCACCCCATGTCTATGTGAATGGAGGATTACAGAATGGCTGATTGCAATCAGAAGGGGCTCTCCCTGATTAATCTTCTCATCCCTCCCAAGATTAAGGAGATTAAGATCTCCGAGGTTCTCCCCTGCCTCACAAGCTCTGAGAGAATCAGGATTGTGGGCAGCACGGATGAGAGTCTGAGCGATCTGCTCCCCATCCTTTACCTCTACCTGCCCCAGTCAACCTACAGTAGGCAGTCGGACTCCGTAAGTTTCATGTATGAAGAACACCTTATCACCGTTTTCGGCGCCGGCAAGATAACGGTTTCAAATCTCAAGGACAGGGATGAGGCTCGGCGGGTTCTGGAGTACGTTAGGGATCTCCTCAACAGGGCGTCTATTTATCTCAGCCAGTGCGGGAACCCTCCGCAAGAGTTGGTGGACAGCAAACCCAAGGTTAGCCCCCTTGAACTCAACAAGTTTCTGCCGAAGAAGGACTGCGGGAAGTGCGGGGTGTTCACGTGCTACGGTTTCGCCGTGAAGCTAGCCCTCGGCGAGTGCAATCCCAACGATTGCCCCTACCTGAAAGGTGAAGAAGCAAAAAAGCTCAGAAAGAAGATTCACACGATCCAAATCTGAGTCCTCCATTCCGTAAGTTGCTAAAATTCCCTTAATGTGATTGGACTTGAGTAAGAGGGAGGCTTTCCTGTACAGGAGAAAAGCGGAGTTCTTCAAAGCCCTCGCGGACGAAACCAGGCTCAAAATTCTGGACTTCCTTCGGGATGGAGAGCGCTGCCAGTGCGAGATTCTTCCCTACTTGGACAAGTCCCAGTCAACGGTTTCTCAGCATCTCCAAACACTCACAGAGTCCGACGTGCTGGTCTCCAGAAAGTCAGGGCAGAGGGTAAAGTACAGGGTCAGAGACCCCAGAATATTCCAAATCCTGAAGATCGTCGACGGCATACTACTAGACCACATACGAAAAATCTCAAAAGCCACAGAGGACCTAGTTTAGCGTGTTAAACTTCTTCTAGTTTGGAGACGGGTGTTGTAAACGATGGTTGAGAAGCTTCGCCTCCTAATAGATGGTGTTCTAGAACCCAGCCTAGGATTCGCGATGGATGAAACCATAATGCTGTGTGTTCACAAATCGCTTGTTCCCAGCACGATTCACTTCTGGAGCTGCAGACCAACGCTGAGCGTGGCGGTAGAAACCTTAAGAGAGGAGGAAATCGAGGAACTAAAGCAGCGTGGCGTTGAAGTCGTGAGAAGGCACACCATCGGCCCGAGCTTCTACGCCGATGAGAAATCCATAATCTTCAGCTTCATCCTAAACACGAAGAAGCTTGATCTGCCCGAGAACATAACCGAACTCTATAGCACCCTCTACCAACCCGTAGTGAGGGCTGTAAGGTCCTATGGAGTTCCTTGCACCTATGATGGGCTCTTCTACTTGGGAAGAGGCTGGAAGCCCGTTTCCCAGTCTGGCCAATTCTGGTACTACGACGTTCTAGTTTTTCAGGGGGTTGTCTACCTCGAAACCGATGTGGATGTTCCCAACCGGCTGAACTCACGCCCCCGAGAAGTTACCTGCCTTCAGAGCCTTTACCAAGGAAGCGTCCCTAAGGAAGATTTCATTCGGAACACCTGTCTGAAAATCAGAGCCGAACTCGGAGTGGAACTCGTTAGAGGGGACCTAACATGGGAGGAGGAAGCGCTTCTCAAGAGGGTTCTCAAATCCAAGTATCACTCAGAGAGATGGCTTCTTTACGGAATCCCTCCTCTAGCCTATGGAAACCTGCTAATCGAAGTACTGACCGCAAACCCACCAACAGAAACGTGTGCGGAAACCGTAGAAAACGTAAAGGAAGCCATAAAACTCTCACAAGAAGAGGATAGAATCGAACTCAGAGTTTGGAGGAGAGGGGAGGCAAGGCCCCCAGGCACTTTTGTTTCCTCAGGACTGGTAGAGGCCGCCAAGAACTCCCGGATTCCAGCTGTGACAGTCAACGGCATTCTGAAGTTTAGCAGGAGGGCGCCCTCCAAGACAGAAGTTCTGGAGAGCATCCGAGAGGAGATCAAGAAGATCAGATGATCCCCGGAGAGCCCTGTGAAACAGGAATGAAGCTCCGATTGGGATAGTGATACACCGTCTCCTTTTGCTGCGGACTGTGCGTGACTTTTCTAGGAGGTTTTTTCTTCTTGGTAGAGTTCTTTGAGGAATCGTTCGGCGGTTTTTATGAATTGTTCAACCTTTTTTCCGTTTGTTTGATAGTAGTTCCACTTGCCCTCTATTCTCCCCTTTATGAGTCTGGCTTCTTGGAGGAGTTTTAGGTGGTGGGAGATTGTCCCTTGGGAGATGTCTAGGGCCACGTTTAGCTCGCAGACGCACATCTCTCTGGTTGCAAGCATTTTCAGAATCTTCAGCCTGTTAGGGTCGCACATGGCTTTGAACAGGAGTGGCCCGAACCTGCACAGGGTGGTTTCGCCTATCTGGTCCGCCATCTTTCTGAGTTCGTCTGCGTATTTCTTACACTTGGCTGTGCACTCGTCCTCCTCCATTAAACGTGCGAGGCGTTCCATCGAACATCAACCTCAATTTGATATTTTTCAATTTGAAACGATAAACTTAAATATATTTATGTCTTACTGTTCACGCCGTGAACTAGGAGACTCCACTCACCAACCGAATCCTAAGCGCTGCTCAAGATTTATTCCTCGGGGCGAGGTATAAAACCACCGCTTGAGGAGCCAAAAGCAGCTGCGAACCTGCAGCAATTAATAGATAGATCTATGGGAAGGAAAGGTGCAAGAGCAGTTCCGAACCAAAGTGTGTGAGAAGAAGTTGATGTCTGAGCAAGAGGCACAGAAACTCTCACTGCTTGACAGGTTTCTCACGTTGTGGATCTTTCTAGCTATGGCCATAGGAGTTCTGCTGGGAGCATTGTTCCCTGAAGTCTCCGGGTACCTCAACGAACTCAGTCTCGACACCGTGTCACTTCCCATTGCTATAGGCCTCATATGGATGATGTATCCCCCTCTGGCGAGAGTAAAGTACGAGGAGCTCTCAAGACTTTTGGGGGCGAAGAAAGCCTTTGGGGGTTCCCTCGTTCGGAACTGGATCATCGGTCCGGCGCTAATGTTTGTTTTGGCGTGGATTTTTCTGCCGGGTCTTCCAGAGTACCGGATGGGGATTATAATCGTTGGCCTCGCCCGCCGCATAGCGATGGTTCTCGTCTGGAACCAGCTGGCAAATGGGGACAGCGAGCTCTGTGCTGTTCTTGTCGCTTTAAACTCCGTGTTTCAGATGTTCATGTACTCGATACTCGCCTACCTGTTTATCACTCTCATACCCTCGTGGCTCACCGGGATACTTACCTGGTTCGCGGAGTCGAGGTGGTTGCTCGGATTCCTGGGCGTGCCGAGCTGGTTACTCAACCTAACGGGGACGGCTACTGTGAGCATTTCGATTGTGTACATAGCTAAGGGGGTTCTGATTTATCTTGGGATACCCTTGGCTGCGGGTATGATCACTAGGTACCTTTTGGTTAGGAGGAGAGGGAAGGAATGGTACGACGGCTACTTTGTTAAGAAGCTTGCTCCAGCCGCTCTGGTGGGCCTCCTCTTCACCGTCGTTGTGATGTTCTCTCTGCAGGGTGAAAAAATCGTTAACCTACCATACGATGTGCTCAGGATTGCGGTTCCCCTCATATTATACTTTGTTTTGATGTTTCTCGTGTCCTATGTTATGTCCTGGCGGCTAGGATTTACCTACGAGGATACAGCGACCATATCCTTCACCGCTGCGAGCAACAATTTCGAACTCGCAATAGACGTTTGTATAGCGTCTTCGGAATAGCTTCGGGCCAAGCCTTCGCCGCGGTCATAGGGCCACTAATAAAGGTCTCCGTGATGATAAATCTGGTAAACGTTTCTTACTGGCTCAGAAGAAAACTGTTCCGAAAGGAGATAACCCCGATCCCTGAGGAAGTAATCAAGTGACGCGATTGAAAAAAGGAAAAAACTTTTCGCGGCATCCCCCTTTTCTTCCTTTCTTCTTTAGTCTTCAGAAAGGTGTCAGCCCAAAGTGGGTTTTTCCGCTTTAGCGTCTGGTAGGCAGTTTCCTCATGTAGAATTTGTGTCCCTCGTATTCGAGTTCTATGAGCTTTCCTTCTTTAATCAATTCGTTTATGACATCCCAGCGTGTTTCGGCTTTTTCTAAGAACTTTTTTATGGCTTCTTCGCGCATGGGGTGGACAGAGGTTATGCTCAGTAGGTCCTCCACGACATTCCCCGTTAGGGCGAAGGCGTCTCCCTCGTATCCGATCAGGTATTCCACTCTGCCTTTTCCGAGTTTTCCGCTGAATTTTTGGTAGGCAATATTAATGAAGTGCTCGTCTGCGGGTTTCACCCAATCCTCCGCCGGAGGCCGCGTGGGTATCGCGACGTAGGCTCTGTCTGGTTTAAGCTCGGACAAAAATTCAGCGATGAAGGTGATTTCTTCCTTCTTGGCGTTGACTCCCTCGATGAGCATTGTTTCTGTGAGGATATCGCCGTCAAACTCTTCGGCGAACCTGAGCATACCACTCAGAATGTCATCCAGTTTGAGCGAGCTGTGCGGCCTGTTCACCCTAAGCCAAATATCCTCACTCACAGCGTCGAGTTTCAGGGAAACCAGATCCGCTTCCGACAGGTCCTCCCTAACATCGGGCCTGTGGATGAGTGAAGCGTTGGTTATGACGGCTATCCTTATGCCGAGTTCCCGCAACATGGAGATTTCCCTGCCGAGTGCTATGTCCAGAGTGGGTTCACCGTCGGGCACAAAGGTCAAATAGTCTATTTTTTCTTCTCTCTCCCTAGCCTCTTCAACGATTCCCACCACGGCTTTGAAAACGTGTTCCGGCCTGTAGAAGCGCCGACGCTCAACCCTCTCCTTTATGGTGGCACCAAGCTGGCAGTACACGCAGGAGTAGGTACAAACCTTAGCGGGAATATTGTTTATCCCAAGACTGCGCCCCAATCGCCTTGAAGGCACAGGACCAAAAACTATAATAATACTCGCCTCCATCCATTTCAAACGTCTTCAAAACCTAAAAAATTCTAACCTTAAGACTAAAGTTAACTCTTCCACATTCAGTTACTTATTTTAATCCCGAATTAGATTGTGAGCACTAATCCTGACCCGTTTGCGACGTATCTTTCCCCCACAGTTTTTTTGATTATTTCTTTTGCGTCGTCGGAGGTGCAGTGGCATGGGGAAACCCTCTGTACCCCGAGCTTTTTCAGGTAGTCCGCTATGGGTTTTGCTGCGCTTCCCGAAACGTGGAATCCTCCGATAACCCCGTAAACCCTCGGGTCACCGCTCGACTCCCGCGCCCTTTCGATAATCCTTATCACTCCGGGGTGTGAACAACCTGTGAGGACAACCAACCCCTTACCCTTTACCCTCACCACCAGAGAGTGCTCATCTATTCCCCCGCCCACGTTACCGGTGGACATGCAGCCGGGTAGCAGGCGGGTGGGTCTATCGGTGACGACCTGTACTCCCCCCAATCTTTGTAGGGCTTCTGTGTCAAAGAATCTGAAGGACGGGACATAAACCATAACCGGTCTGGGGATTGCTTGTAAGACCTGGGGTAAGGCTCCGCAGTGGTCGCCGTGTCTGTGAGTTATGAAGATCGCGTCGATGTCCTGAACGTCAATCCCGAGTCTGTCCACGTTGTTAAAGAAGCATGGAACAGAACCGCTGGTATCCATCAAAACATTGTACTGTTTATCTCCCTTAATCGTGACGAGAAGTGAGAGTCCCCAAGCGGTCTGCAAATCCTGGCTGAGGGTCTTGTTGTCAACTATGGTTGTGATTCTTACCGATTCCGCCTCATCAGGTACGTTTTCCACTTCTAACCCACCAAAAATAGGTGCAGAATTTTCTAACTCCTTCTGTTTGGGTGTTTTAGATTCACTGTTTCTGTGTGTTCACCCTTAACGATTTGGAGTTCTCTTCCTTCGACGAGGACGCTGACGAGTTTTTTACGGGCGCTTTGAAGCAGCCTCCACACTGTCCCGCGTGAGACGCCCATCATGTTTCCCGCCTGCTCCTGATCAAGCCTCATGTAGTCAACGAGTCTAAGGACTTCGTACTCGTCGTAGAACATTTTTATGGGCTCTAATCCTGTTCTACTTCCGGATAAAGAGGAGGGGGATAGTTGGCTGACTGGCGGGGGGCTGCTTATTATTCTTGGGGTTTTTGGGCGTCCGCACTTGCCCCTTCCTCTCCATTTTCCTCTTCCATGTGGCAAGACTTTCGACACTCTTATTGATTGTTTTTGTTTTCGGCAATTTCCTTGATTTTTCGCGCTATCTCCATGAAGATTTTTGAGGATTCGCTGTCCGGATTCTCGATGATGAAGGCAACTCCTCTATCGGAGTCTTCGCATATCTTGGGGTCGATTGGAATCTGTCCGAGGAACCTGACGTTCATCTCCTCCGCCATCCTTTTTCCGCCGCCAGACCCCAGGAGGTCGTACTTTGCTCCGCACTTGGGGCACACGAAACCGCTCATGTTTTCGATTATCCCTATGACCGGAATGTTCATTTTTCTGCTCATGTTAACAGCCTTCCTAACCACGGTCTGAGACAGGTCCGAGGGAGCGGTGACTATGACTGTTCCGTCCATCTCTGGAAGAAGCTGCATCACGCTGAGGGGCTCGTCTCCGGTGCCCGGGGGAAGGTCGATGAACAGGTAGTCCAGTTCACCCCAGTCCACATCTCCCAGGAACTGCCTGATGGCGCTCATCTTCAGGGGGCCACGCCAGATCACAGGAAGGTCGGAACTCTCTAGGAAGAAGTCCATTGAGATAACCCTGACTCCGTACCCTGACAGGATCGGGTAGATTCCGGTGGGCCCGGCCGTGGGGTGTTTTCCCTCGACGCCCAGTATTTTGGGTATTGATGGGCCGTGTATGTCTGAGTCCAGGATTCCGACTTTGCTACCCAGCTTGGACATCGCAACCGCTAGGTTAGCTGCCACCGTGCTCTTGCCGACTCCTCCTTTTCCGGACATAACCATTATCTTGTGTTTCACCTTAGACATTCTTTCATGAACTTTCTTTTCCTCGTCCAGGATAGCCTGCATACGAGCGGCCTGAGGATTAATATCCTTCTCTGCGTCTTTTTTATCCTCCATAACTATTACCTCTAAAACTTTTTCAACTCCTTACCGTTCTGACAACGCGTTCTTTTTTTCTATTTTCTTATCTGTTTGCTTTCAACTTTCGCGGTTAGTGCACGTGGTCTTCACAGGGTTGGACGTCTCCGAGTTTCCCCTTTATGAACAGCTGGACTGCTTCTATTATCGACAGTGCGTTGCACATGAGCACTCTGATTCCCTTTTGCTGGAACATGTTGATGGCTCTTGGCCCCATGCCCTTGACGACCAGGAAGTCGGGTTTGAACCCGGCTATTAGGTCTGGGGGGAGCCCCCTTCCGCCGAAGTGTTCGCTGGTGTTCTCTTTTGCTACCACCGAAAGGATTTTTCCGTCTTCGGAAATGTCTACGATTGCGAAGAGCGGTGCTCTTCCGAAATGGTCCGCGATTATTGAGTACTCATTATCGAATTCCAATATTGGGAACACAAGTCTCACCATTTTGCTTCACCTCTCATTCGGTGTTTGTTTGAGGGTTTCTTCCTCTCTATTCGGTGTGTCCAACGCTGGTTGGTTTTTCCAGCACTCTCAATCTTTGGTTGATGTAATCATCAACTAATTCTTTCACGGGTTTTTCTTCGCTCTCGTAGATGTGTATGCCCAGGTTTCTGAGGGTGTAGAATGCGGGTTTTCCCATACCTTTTGCCACCAGGGCTGTTATTCCCTTGTTGTACAGGAACTCGGCTGATTCGGGTCCCTTGCCGTGCTCCTTTTCGGCTGCGGGGTTCTTGGCGGTTTCAACCCCAACTATCTTTCCGTTTTTCAGCTTAACCAGAACGAAGTTTTTACACTTTCCGAAGTGAGGTGAGACGAGGCTGTCGACGCTCCTGTCTTCGTTCGTGGGGAAAGCTATGATCTCTACATCTCTTTTTTCCGCTGGTTTTGCCTCTATAAGAATGTACCCTATCCTCGGAAACCTGTTCCGAATGACGTTTCGAATCTCCTCGGTAACGTAGTGGCTCTCCGTAAGGCTCATTTCGGGCGTCAGCTCCAGGACGAGGTCTATGAGCACGTATCTCCCTGCCCCCCGCCCCTTAATCTGGGCCACCCGGTAAACCGTCCTGTGAGGGTCAAGTGGCAAAGAGATTTCCTCTATGATTTCGGGGTACTGAATCTTCTCCATCAAAACGTTTACCGCGTTCTTGGAAACGTTGAATCCCACCCAGAAGACCATGAGGGATATCCCTATCCCCACCAAGGGGTCGACTATCATATACCCGTAGTACATGTTGTAGGTGGCCAATTGGATTATCAAAAACTCGTAAAGGCCTGCGTTTTGTATCTGAGCCAGCAGACTCAGCGTTTGTGACAGGGGCTCAACCGTAAGTGAGCCTACATACACAGCGAGGAGGCCAGCTAAGGGCGAAAGCGAAAGATAAACATCAGTGTTGAAGTGTTTAGCCTCCGCAACCAGGGAGGGGCTGCCAGTTTTCTCACCAACCCTCTGCTGGTAGTACGCTATTCCCTTAGAAACCGCAACCGCGAATATGATAACTCCAACAGAAAAAAGGTTCAGCTCGGCGGGTGCGGGGTTCAGAAGCTTGTGAACCGATTCCCACACGCACTCCGCCCCCGCTAAAATGATTAGAAAGCCAACAAAAAGGCTTGCGATGTTCTCCGCCTTGTAGTGACCGTAGGGGTGAGTGAAGTCCGGCGGCTTCTCGGCTATGATCAAACCCACGAAAACAATGACAATAGAAAGGACGTCGGAGAGGTTGTTGTAAGAGTCTGCTATGATGCCCATGGTTCCAGTGAATCTGCCTATGACGAACTCCGTAATGGTGACGGCTGCCAAGGCCACTAGTGTGATTAATGAAACCCTTTTGTAGATGCTCATAACCTGCTCTTTTGTCAACTTCTCTGCCAATGTTTATCCTCCACTGTTTATTGTTTCGATTAGTGCGTCAAATATCTTTGCCAAAGCTTTTGAGGCAGGACTTGAGGGTGCGTACTCTACGACGGACCTGTTGTTAACCACGGCGTGGACGACGTTCTCATCCGCTGGAATCTCTCCGAGCAGTACGCCTCCAACCTCGCGGGTGTACTCTTTGAGCTGGGATGTCATCTCGGGGAAAATGTCGTGCTTGTTTATCACAACGCCGAAGGGAATCCCGAAGTGTTTGACAACCGATATCATTCTATCCACATCGTGCCTCGCAGCCATGGTGGGCTCCGTCACGGTCACAACGTAGTTGGCTCCGCTGATGCTCGCAATAGCCGCACACCCAGACCCGGGTGGACCGTCGACAACGAGTAGGTCCGCGTCAACCTCGGCTGCCAACCTTCTCGCTTCCTCCTTGACCTCAGACACTATCTTACCTGAACCCGTCTCGCCTATCATCAGGTGTCCGGTTACGAGCGTAAAGCCATCATTGGCTTTAAGGGTTGTGATCTCACCGTTGTCCACCGGTTTGATCTCGATTGCGTCGGCGGGGCAAACAACCTGGCATAGGCCGCACCCCTCACAGTACAGTCGGTTGATGATATAGTCTTCCCCATCCCTTCTTACCGCGTCGAATTTGCAGACATCCATGCACTTGCCGCAGGAAACGCAAGCGTCCCTGTCAATGAAAGCCTTCTCAGATACCTGAACCGTTTTCCTGTTTACGATCTCGCCGCTTACGAGCAGGGCGAGGTTTGGAGCATCCACATCTGTGTCCGCTACGACCAGACTGTAGCCCTTACTCTTGGCTAGCAGCGCGAAGGAGGAGGCTACGGTGGTCTTGCCTGTTCCACCCTTACCCGAAACTATCACTATCTCAATCATATCAGAGCACCAGTTCCCTAATCTTTTCGTAGAGTTCCCTAAAGGCCTTGGCGCTGGGAGAGTCCGGCTTGCTGGTCACAACGGGAGTACTCCTGGCGTAGCATTCGAACAGCCCCATGTCGAAGGGAATACGCGAAACTATCTCAGCGGAGTGCTTCTCACACACCCTCTCGACGATCTCTTCGTCGCCTATTCCCGCGCGATTAAGAACAACGTAGGGCTTAACCTTGAGTATACTGGTCAACTGCAGAATTAGGTCGAGGTCGTGGGTTCCGAGTGGAGTGGGCTCAGTGACGGGCAGGGCTATGTCCGAAAATTCCAAGGCTCTCAAAACACCGCAGTGTGCACCAGGGGATGTGTCTACTATCAGAACGTCATAGCTTCCGTTTCTTGTTTTCTTTTCCACTTCCTCACGTAACGCTTGCAGGATGGGTACGGCTTCTATCTCGGTTATTTCCAGCTCACCAACCAGGATGTCGATATCTTTATACTGAGCATCGTAGACATAGCCGTGTGTTTTGGATTTCTCTCTGACCGCGTCGCTGGGGCACACGTACCTGCACGCCTCACACCCGGAGCAAATATCTGGAAACAGCATTGGCGGCCTATCCTCGGGTAGTATGAGCGCGTGGGCACGACAGGCCTCGACGCACTTTCCGCAGTGAGTACACTTCTCCGCGTCAAACTCTGGAAGAAAACCGGTAACTCGCCTCTGGTTCCTTTTCTCCACGTTGAGAAGCACCGCGATGTTCGGAGAGTCCACATCGGCGTCCACAAGCAGCACTTTCTTCCCATCCAGCATGAAAGAAACCGCTAGATTAACCGCAACCGTGGACTTCCCGGTACCACCCTTACCTCCAGTCACACTAAAAGAAGAAGGGAACCTCTCCTTCAAAGCTAGTGAAGAAGACTCAGTAGCCACTCGGATTCTCTCCTGGAAACTCTTCCCTTACTCTAGAGACTTTCCGCACTGCGGGCAGAACCGAGCATTAGGCGGCACCTCTGCACCACAGTAGGGGCAGTATCTCACACCCCCAGCTGGTGGAGTGGGAACACTTCCGACGCCCACCATTCCTCGTCCCATGCCCATTCCTCGTC
>Ga0164310_10000172_pt1 | contig 33177 bp, 38 predicted proteins | sample GuaBasSedimGuay1_FD_121795 | JGI IMG/M metagenome (GOLD analysis project Ga0164310, IMG submission 121795) | Subseafloor sediment microbial communities from Guaymas Basin, Gulf of California, Mexico - Guay1, Core 4569-9, 0-3 cm | ecosystem: Environmental > Aquatic > Marine > Hydrothermal vents... | reverse complement strand
GCGCTGCTCGAGGTCCTTGCGCCGGACGAGGAGCTCCGCGAGCTTGGCCTTCGCCTTGTCGTTGGTCTCCGTCACGTCGTCGTCGGTCATGACGTGGGCCGGGACCTCGACGTCGGTCGCCCAGTTGGCCTGCTGGACGACGCTGTCGGCGAGCCTGCGCTGGTGCGCGTAGTAGTCGGCCTCCTTCTCGAGCCCGGCCTTGTCGACGAGCGAGATCACGCCCTCCACCTGATCGGTCTCCTCGTTCACCTTGCGGCGCCGGAGGTCGTCCTTGGTGAGCTCGAGGAGCTGCGCATCGAAGCGCGCCTGGAACAGGGCGTTGAGTTCCTTGCGGCGCAGGAGCAGCCTGGCCAACGGAATTTTGGGGTTCTTAGCTTCAGTCATGGAGAGTCCTCCTTCGTAGTTATAGATCACCACGAAAGGCGATCTTGTGTTCCAGGGAAATCTTTCTCTTTTACCTCCGTATGTATTAAATTTTCAAAGAGCGTTGCGGGACGAGAGGGTCCTCAGTCAGGTCTCCCTCTCGGCATCTACACGTCTTCGCAGGGCGCGTGCTACCTCTGGTATGGGGCCCGTTAATGTCTCCTACCTACGAAAGGACGGCGCCAAGCCCTTCGTATAACAGAGTCCCGCAACTTTGGTGACCCCAGGGGGATTCGAACCCACCACTGCTGGCGTGAAAGGCCAGTGACCTAACCGTTAGTCGACGGGGCCAAGATAATGAGAAGGCTATCCGGGACTTTGGAAAGTAATCAAACCAAAGACATCGACCATCCGGACCTTCTCCTTTTTAGTTTGTCAATGAGGGAGTACTTATACACTGCACCCCTCCCTGGTGCAACACAGCTGCCGACTGTGTGGTGGAGCCGCCGGGAGTCGAACCCGGGTCCGTTTACGAGTTACGTACTGATCTTCACGTGTGTGGTCTCTCTTTTCGTTTCAGACAGTGACTTCCGAGAGACAAGTCATCACGGCCTTACTGCGCTTTCGTTTACCCGGCGTCATCACGCAGAACTCAGCCTGGGTTTGCTCGTGTAATCACGCCCCCTGAGCTACTCGAGCTCCTTACTCAGGGCACGCCCGTGCCGTTTAGGCAGCCCGGGCGACCGGGGTCGCCATCGGGGTCGGGAAGGGAACTACGTTGTCGGCAGTTCGAGTTGAGTGTCCGTTCTAACCCGCCGAACACACAAGGCGGGACACGCACAGTACGCTTCCATTGCACACGTCGAAACCGTTTCGGCCCCATGAAAAGAATCTAAGTTGCCATAGTGTCCTCCAATCTGTTGGTCCCTACCAGGGGTGCGTGCTCTTGCCGTCAGTCCGAGAGGGTTATCCGAGGATTATGAGCCCCCCGACTCCCTCAAGGTCCGGACTCGAACACGGATTCATAGTAGCGGGAGGGGGAGTCGAACCCCCGACTTCTAGGGTATGAACCTAGCACGCTACCACTGCGTCATCCCGCAATATCGTAGGTGAGCCCCGTGTACTCAACCTACAGCCCTGACTGCCTGGGTAGCAGGGTTAGGTCCGTCAGATCAGTTTCTTTTACCAGGTAATGGAGAGCTTTTCAATTCTTGTGAGGGAGAGGGTCAGTAACGGGTTTACCCTTGCGCGTACGATGACAGCGCCACTTTTCTAGGTCTCTCTTCTTGGGAGGCTTCGCAGGAAGGTTAACCGTCGGTCGACGGTAGATGGTGGGCTCACCCATAATAGGCCGCCAATGGGTCGGAGAGAGCACGTCGGTCGTAGGGACTGAATCCCTCTCGCGCGGGTCCTCCCATAGCCTCGACTTGCTCCATGGTTTCGCGTTGCTTCTGTTTGGCCTTCTTAGCTGCGATGGCAGCGAGGAGGATCGCACCTACGGTAGCACCCGCGAACGGCGCAACCTTCTTACCCTTCTCCAATCCTTCAATGATCTTCTCCGCGATGTGGATCTTACGCCGCAGGTTTTCTTGACCGAGCCCAAGGATGGGGTCAATGATTTTCTTACCCGCGTAGTACCCTCCGGCGCCCCCCGCGAGTCCAGCGATCCACGGCATCGCACCCTCGTCCATGAACGCGAGCTTGGCGAGTACGTCATTGGTCGTTGCCACTTTGATCTCCGCGGACTCTCCTGAAAAGTCCTGCTCTACTTTTTGTTTCTTGGTACCCGGAATGTCGGGCTTTCCCGCGTTCGTACTCATCGGGGCGGGCATCTTTGGGAATTTGGCAGGCTTCGGCGTAACGGGCGCGTTTGGCGCGTAATCGAACTTTGCACTGTACTTGCGCAAGACATCCTGGGCTTGCTGCTCTTTCAGGAGCTTCTCGTTTTTCGCGGAGTCAATCCATGCTTTTCCTAGAAGTCCCAAACCAACCGCTCCTCCCAGGAGACCTCCTTGACGTAGCCACTTGTACTTTCCAGGCTGTGTCCACAATCGACGAAGGCGTCCTATCGTATGGTGTTTTACCTTTTGGCCTACCCCAGGACCTGTACCCTTCAGGATCGCCTTCTCCATGGCGGGATGTGGGCCGGGAGCTCGTCCAGACATCCGCATTCCAGGCGTGAAATCCTTGACCCCTCGCACCTGTGCCAGCTCTTTTTCACGCTGCAGGAGTCTCTCATAGATGGCGTCTTTCCCGGGGTTGGGAATGAAGGCTATTTTTTCCAACTCTCGATACATTTTACATCCCCGAGTAGGGCAAGTTCACAGCATACGGAGTGTCTGCTGACGCACTTGTGAGCGGAACTCCTCTGAGAAGCGGCTGGTTGTACGGCTGTTCTGTTTTTAGGGCCTCTTTTAGTGCGTTTCTCTGTAATACGCGTTCAGCGAGAAGCCCTCGGGATACCTGGCGTGCCTGACTCTCTCGTCGGCCTCTACCAGCCCCCCAGAGCGCACCACCGGCGAGCAACCCACCTCCGATCCCGAGCAACGGGAGTAGTTTCGCTGAGCCTGGAATTTTCCACAAACCCTTAAGAGTGTTTCGCGAGACGCCTTTAGACAGGAGTTCCTTGAAAGGAGCCGCGACGGCTTCTCCTCCCACAACGCGTCCCGCCACTCCTCCAGCAGTGCCACCCGCCAAAGCTCCGACACCAAGGCTCTTGAGAAGTCCTTTGCTACGCTCCTCTTGCGCCAGCTCTTCTACAGTACGACCTTCTTGGAGCCCCTCGGCTACATTTTCCACCATCCCACGCGGAGCCCACTTGGTCATACCCGTAAGGCGCTCTTGGTAGTCGGGAGATCCTGCAAATGTAAAGGGAACTCCAGGCGGCCGAAACCACACACCACCAGCGTACTTGAGAAGTCCGTTTCTCATGACAATAGTATTATAGGGCATTTCTCACAGGATAGAAATCCTTGGTAAAAGAACTGGGACCCTCTGGCTTTGGAAACTGGTGGATCCCACCTAGGAGGGCGTTCGTGCCCTCCTTTTTAGCTTTTAGGACTCTGTGCTCCTCCGTATCCAGATTGGATTTTAGTAGCCGGACGTTTGGGGCCGTGCGAATGGACATACCCAGCTTTCTGCCCTTTACAGCCAGGGTAAGACGGGATGATTGCGCTGAGAGTCGGAGGCGCAGACTTCCAAAATCGGACCATGCGTGCTCCACACTCCGGACATGAAACGACTGTGGCGATGTCGGACACAATTTCTTCAGTTTCGCACTCACAATCAGGACAACGATAATCATACATCGGCATATCAGTCCTCCGTGGTCTCGGGCACGATGCCCATGTCCGGACCAAATGTAGCAGTAGGCGCAGGGGTTACACCAGGATCACAGAGGTCCAGTGGTAGCTCGGTTTCTGCAGAACAAGCTGTGATGGACATGTCCTCGGCGAAGCATTGGTCTTCAATCGCCATTACCGCAGTATCGAGACCTTCGAGGACAGGGGTAAGTCCGCTAGCACTTCCTCCAAAGAGCCACCCCATGAGCGTCATCAAAGTCTCTACAAGAACCTCGGGTCCTCCGGTCATCAGGATAACACCTGTGACGTACTCGTCACCCTTGTGGAACGGAGGTGAAGACGCGTAACTGGATCTCAGAGAAAGAGCGAGATCTTGGATGAAGAAAGTATTACCCCCTTGACCCTTGAAAAGGCGGTAATAAACACCCGAAGTTGGGAGGTCGAACTTGGCTTGAATAGCCTCTATAGCATCGAGGATGCGATTTACCAGTGCCTCATACCGTGCGATCTCTGACTTTAAAAACTCAACATAGTCGGTGATGAAATCGAGAGCCCCCACAAGCTTTCCTGCGAGTTTTTCCAGCTCTGCTACAATCATCCTCAAGAAATAGGCGAACTGTGGGAAGATCGAAGCAATGGAAGGTGTTCGAATCCAATCAGGGGGAGTACTACCTGGACGTGTCGGATACGGTACAATGCGCACAACGTTTGAAGTGTACCAATAGTCGTATGGCGTACCCCCATCATCAGTCACAGCTTCGTCTGCGTTGTAACCCTTCAACTTCCACGCAATAGTGTAGTAGAAAGAATCATCAGGTTCTGCAGCGATATCCTCGTCGATAAACGTCACGTCCATGGGGTCATAAGAACCCTCATAGATGACCTCGGTAGGTCCGAACGTAGCACCGCTCGAAAGCGTTCGCGTACCCATCAAATCCGGAACCGAATTGGCAGCCAAAGCATTGACGTTGTTCTTCGACCGTAGAACGGCGTAGCGCTCCGGGAAAAGAATGACACCACCCAGGTCCGTAAGCTGGGTTATAGGAACCTCGACAGGTTCCCATTCAAGGAACGCACTGAACTTCCCCCCAGTAGCATTCGTAGAAGTTTTTACGATAGGCGTGATTGCGCGACCCTTCAATCCTTTAGGACGAGGGGCCTTGGGAACACCGTCAATTCCCAAATCGAAGATACCGAATAGTTTCCAAATATCATCCAAAAAACCAAGGGGATCAAAGTCCGTCCCCATCAACATCACGACGCCACCTACGTAATCATCCTCATCGAAGAATTGCGGACGGTTGATGTCTCCTTGATCCCAGAGAGATTCGATGACTGTTTTAAAGAATCCGTAATTCCCGCCGTTGTAACGGTTGGCCTGGACCAAAAAGTCGTTCAGGTTATCATCCTGCCAAGGCGGGAGAATCTGCCCAGAGTTCCCGGGGCTATCAGTGTCTGCAACACCCTCTCCAAAAATGCCAAGGTTCCCGGCCCAGTCAGGAGTGATATCCCCCAAGTTGAGGAAGTTGGTCATCAGGCGTTTGCGGATAGGCACGTGTAACACGTAGACGCCCACGTCTTCCAAGAACCCTTCGATGGTTTCTTTGATTTTATCGATGAGCGACTTAATGGCGGAGGCAAGCGGATCAGTGAATGCGGTGATGAAATTAAGAATGGTTTCGAGTATTCCGACAATGACTTCCAGGAACTCTCGGAGCTTATCAATGATTTTTGCGAGGTCCGCCCCGGGAGACAGGTCGGGTAAGTCGAGTTCCCATTTTTGCCAACCCATCTACTTCACCCGATTCATGATGGTGCGCATCTGATCGTAGCCGAGAACCGGCAATGTTCCAAACCCGACCATCTTTTCGGGTCCGTACAGCCGCCACAGTTCAAAAACGTATTCACAATCTACAAGCACGAGCTTACGAAATTCCGTGAGCCGCCACCCAGGAGGAGCGGCCGTCATCGAATTTACGGCGTAAAGGATATCATCATAGGCAGTGTTGATGGAGCTCTTCTCTACTTCCTCCTCAATCTTCCAGTTACCCCTTCCACCACGACCGCTCCTGACAAAAACAGGTTCCTTGGTTGTTTTAATAATTGGATTAGCTTTTTGCCAGATAAAGTTGAAAATAGGAGCTCCGAGAACTACGAAGAGGTACGCACACTTCCACAGGTTCCGGTCAGCACGCGTAAAGAGACTAGGATACGTGGTATAAAGACTTGATGCTGATCGGTTGATTTCACGACCGTAAACGAACGCGCAGGTAGCGGGTTCATCCAGTTGTACATCACGGATGTCTACTGTACGGGCTTCGTTGATGGAAGCTTTCATAAAACCTCTGCGCCGATCTCTTTTGATTGCGGGTGCGTCTTCGAGTGCGGGGTTAACTCGCAAGACGTGCCCAATGAGCAACCCAAGCGGAGCATCACCTTTCATTGCGGTAATGTTCCCGCCATATCGACGACGAGCAGTAGCGTAAAGCCCGCTATTCTTCGCGGCCTTAGCTGTCGCTGCGCGTTTTCCGCTCTCCAGATTCAGACTCATGGTTTCTCAGATTCTTCAGGTCGGCAGCCGCGTGTTTCCTAAACGTATCGAGAAATTCAGTTTGCACCCCGTGGGCTCTAAGCTGAGCTTGTGCCCGAGCCAGCTTCTCGTACGTCATTACACGGATGAGCCGCACAGTAATCTTACCCAATTTTTCGAGTTCCGACGACTCTGTTTGTTGGTGCCACGTCATTAAAAAACGATAGCAAAGAAAGGAGTAAGAGACAATGGCGAAGAAAGGTAGAGGTGGCCCACCCTGGAAAATGATCCTGATTGAGGTGGGGGTAGCCGTCCTGGCAGTTCTCGGTGAGCAAATCGTCGAGAAAACTGCGGATTGGTTATCCGAGAGAAAACAGAGAAAAAACCAAGAGTCGAAAGAGGAACCAGAGTCTTCAGAGTCTGAAAAGTTCGAAAAAGAGTCCCCAGATCCTTCAAAAACCGATGGTGAAAACGGTACAAGTTAGTGTACTCAGAAACAGCCCTCCAGACTTCTGAGGGGTAGAACTACGAAAGGAAGAAAAAATGAGAGCGTTCTTCAAAGGTTTGATAGTGCCCGTCGCCACCTACGCGGTCCTCCGCGGCGGTGAGGCCGTCGTTTCCGTCATCCGCAAGAAGCGCAAGGAGAATGCGGACGACAACCAGGGCGACGACAAGTAGCCGCCGTCGAGGCGCGAGGGGTGCTCCCCCCTCGCGTCTTTTTTGGTGTGAGGAACTTTATGGGACATTATCTACATAAGCACCGGTCTGACCACACAGGGTGCACTATACAAGGGTGCCAAAAAGATTGCTGTGTGGAACTCGTAGCCACACTCAAGGACGGTAGTCGCATCCACATTCCGGGGTGTGAAAAACACGCCTTAGATGTGCGTGTAGTCAAGCACCAACTAGAGAACGGCGTAAAGCCCAAAGACGTTCGAGTAAAGATGATAGTTAAGGGGGAAAAGCAGCGAGTAGCACTCACGCTCAGTGAGCTTTACTATTGTGAGCTTGGAAAAGCTGTGAAACCCCGATCAACAGAGAAACAAGAGAAACTAGATAGCACAAGAGTCGCGAAAAACTGGAGATGGATAGAGGACTTCGACATGTGGATGAACGCCGCTGGCAAGGTCGTACCACTCAAAAAGTTGGACGACAAAGAGATTGAAGACGCAGTCCTACTCATTCGTCGTGTCAATATCAAGAGACGCACCAAGAGAATACGCTGGATAAAAGATCTCGAAGAAGTCGCTCCTACCATACGGTATACTTACCCCGAAGATGAGCTAGGGGTGGGCGTGGAAGAAGCGTACGCAAAGCTCGATCAATTTTACGAAGAATGTCGGTCTCGAGGGATTCTCCCATGAGGAGGTTGCATGGGAGATTGGTTAATCGATGCTCTACGTTTGTGGGCCCAAGTTCGAGGGCATTACATTCGCACGGAAAGAGGCGTGGAGCTCTACTGTTACAAAGACACTGCGACCTGGGATAGAAGACACGCGCAGAAAACATCCTTCGCTCTTGGTGAGATCATCATGTTTCGTTCGATGGAGGATTTCACTCCCCGAAACTTGCGCCATGAGCTAAAACACTGCGACCAGATTCGCGACCGTGGTGGACTGGTACGTTTCCTACCTGGGTACTACTACGAAACGGTAAAGGCATGGTTGTTCACTGGCGATACGGATAATAATCCGTTCGAGCAGGAAGCGATCCGTGCTGAAGATGAATGAACCAAAGAGGCGTAACGAAAAACCGTTGCGCCTCTTTTTTTGGTTTTAGGCCGCGAGGATGGCGCTGATCTGAGCCAGCTTGTTGTTCGTCCGGAGATCAATCTGGGCGAAGTCACCGGCTGCACCGACGATGGGAGCCGCGATGGAGTAAATCACGCGGGTATCCTCGATCAGATCGATGGTCGCGGGTGCGCCTCCGATAGTCAGACTGGAACCGGCTCCGTTGAGCAGCCCCGAGGAGCGCTCAGCTGCGTACGCCTGGGTAATCGGGTCAGTACCGACATCCCACACTGCCTGACAGATATCGGCGGGACCAGGACCTGCAGCACCGTTGATCACCGCACCCAGAGCAGCCCAGGTATGGGCCACGTTCGCAAAGTCGACTTCCATGATGATTTCAGCCGGAACGAAAGTCGGGTCGTACGGCCCGGTACCGACAGCGGGGGTATAGGTGTTCACCGCAATCGGGTTACCAAGACCGGCATCGACAATGCTGAAATTGAAAAAGCCACCCGTATTCGAGTCACCACTGAGCTCGATATCTGTGACGCGCAAGTCGAGACGTAGCCAGTTGTTGGGGTCCGCAACGTCCCCAAAAGTGACGTGATCTTTGACCTGACCACCTAGGAGGTTGATTCCTGTGATGGTCCCACCCGCGACACCACCACCCACAGAGAGCGGGTTGGCAGCTGCGTCAATCCAGCTGAGCATGGGGAGGCCCTCATACCCGAACTCGTCAGCGCGCTCATCTTCATCCGATGCTTCGACGCTCCATCGGATCAATCCTTGAGATTCCAACCCCACCATCTGATCCCGCAAGCGTTCGAGTTGCCCACGTGTCACGTCCGTCTCGACGAACGTGGGGGGAGCACCCGCTGCTCTGTGCGGAAGCGAAATGACGAGCTTGTCATCCGTCGGGAACGGATCTTGGATAGTTACGTCATTGATCAAGGCTGCAGCGATTAGTTTAGGCATTTCTCAAACCCTCCGTTGTAGGGAGCCTCGCTCTCTCAAATTTGCTGAACCAAGTATAGGATGTCCGTGCGCCTTATACAAGCCGCGATTATGCCCCAATAAGGACCCGAATACTTGAGATATTGGGGAGAGTTGACGACAACGCTGATGAAAAACCTCCGGGCTGAGGCGCCATAGCGGGACTTGAAGGACCCCACGCTGTTGCGTGTGTATGGGAGTCTAATAACGAGATCAACGTAGCCATCATCGAAGAGAAGGGTTCAAACAACATTGCGTGCTGTACCGCCATGGTTGCTCCAGGACCCACAGTGCCTCCTAAAGCTACGGAGTTCGGTTGTGATGTGTTCAAATTTACATTAGCCATCGTAACTGGTGCGAGGGCTCGAGGGTTCTCTCCAAAAGTTATCTCACCATTATTTACAAAAACGTTGTACCCCGCCATGGCGGAGGGGTTAGCCCCGGCGGTAGGATTACCCAGTTCCAAGAAGTAGCTTCCATTCAAAACCTGTCGGTCTACTGCAACATTTGTAGGCTTTGCGGTGAGAGGATCTCCGCCTGTAATTGTCTCCTGTAAGTTACCTCCGACTTGTGTAACTTTGTTTCGATTGATGGTTTTGACCTGGTCGTTTCCTATAACCTTCTTGTCACTCTCTGACGTATTCGTAGTGCGTTCACCTTCGATGGTCGTAGTTGCCGCTCCAGAGATTGTATCTTTCGTACTGCCCATCACTCGCCGATAGTGGTCGCCCCCTATTTCTTCACTTCGGGGGGCTCCGTCAGCGTTGACGAGTTCGATGCCCTTCACCGCCATCAATCTTATTTGGCCGTCAGGCGTGAGCTTGAACTGTGACAGAGTCTTGCCGTCAAGAGTGGTGATGCGCATATCGAAGAATTCTCCCTGGTCTCCGATATCGAGATGGAAGGTCCACTGCTCCTCATCACCTCCGGTTTCGTTGAGCTGGTCTGCGCCTCCTCGCACTTCAATATTCCCGCGTCCTTCAGCATTGGAAATCTTAAAAGTCCCAAAACCATTGAAGTGTTCGTAGTCCTCGCAAATCACACGAATCAGGTCGTTCAACCCGATAACGGAAATTTGGGCTTTCTCACTCCCGTACAGGCGACTCTCTTTACCTCGTAAAATAGCGAGGTAATTTCCGTCAGGGGACATACGAACAAAGTCTCCAGGAACTACGTCATCCGGAGTCTGGACGTTTTTGTAATACCCCGGCATTCCGTCCGTGACCATCGCTTCAGTGACAGTAGACCCTTCAGCACCGGCGAGCGACGGGGGCCGCGGAGCACGTTCACGTTTTTCGCTCGAAGCGTTGATGTTCAGGACACCGTCGATATACGGAAACCCCAGAGAGGTATCGACAACAACTACTGTACCATTCTCGAGTGGTGCAATGGTTCCCGGATCTTCTACGCGGCGAGGAACTCCAGCGAGTCTCCGCCCCCCCGCTTGTCCCGGAACGCCACCGAGTCCCCTGCTGACCAAGAGGTACGTGTCGGATTTGGGGTCGTACTTTTGGATCTCGGCGAGCATCTTACCGCCGGGACCGTAGAGGTTATTCCGCATGGGCTGTTCGCCCAGGGCGGTGCGTCGGACTTCTTCAGATGAATCGAGGTGTTTAAATTTCCGTGGTGGCATAACACGAAAACTATAGCAGGATTACGGGTACGCGTCAGCTTTATCCAGCTGAGTATCGGTAATGCCCGTATTCTTGGTGAGAGTGTCTTCATTGCTGTGAACGAAGCCGATGACCTGGTCGATAGTCGAGCGTGGAACATTCGACATTTGCGCCACAGACGTGGGCCGGAACGGCAGTAGCCGGTCGCACATTCCACCAACGTCTTCCATGACCATATTCTGCCCTGCGGTGAAGCCCACAGTGTAGCTATTGATCATGGCCAACTCAGCGTAGAAACCACCGATCAGGTCGTGAACTTTGTCCTTGAAGATGGCTCCGAGGCCAAACGGTACGTAATACAGCTCGGAGTCCAGGTTCGTAAACATGTTGTCGAACTGATTCTCGGAGGCAGGATCGTCCAGCTTCTGAACTTCTACGCCTCCGGCGACCGCGTTATGGTACAGCGCCCGCAGCAAGTTGCGACCGTTGGCGAACAGTCGGCCAATCCGCCACGTGGTCTGGCTCTTGCCACTCACGTAGAACGTGCGTCCGGACCCCAACGCCATCAGCGGTTGAGTCGGCTTCTGCGACGTAATCTGAAACGTCTGCATCATGCCGATAGCCAGAAGGCTCTGCCATCCGGAGGAGGCCTGCTCCTGTACGCTCAATTTACGCGGAGGACCCGCCAACACCAGGGTATCGTCTGGGTGGGCTGAGGTATACGCCGCGTTGTCCGTGACGCGTTCAACGGAGTGCTGCTGGGAAAACCAGTTCCCAATGCCCTTCGTGATTCCCAGTGGTACATTACTTGGCATGCTATCCTCCGTACATCCGCTGTTGCGGGTACATCTGCTGCATCTGTTGCATCCGCTGCATCTGCGGACTTGCTTGTGTGCCGCCTCTGCCTCGAGCCATAGTCAAGGCCCCTGCTCCCATACTACCATAGAATCCTGCGCGTCCGATGCCCCCTCCAACCCCTTTTCCGCTCCCGAACACAAGACCCTTACCGGCGTTAACGGCTCCAGATCCGAGAAGCTTGGCTTTAGCTCCTGCACCTTGTGCTCCCTGCCACGCTTGGCCTGCTTGCCGAACCGCGGTCGTTCCCTGAACAGTCTTTTTACCCAGACCTTTCACGACTTTACCGGCTCCGGCCCCTGCTCCGCCGACAGCTTTCCCTGCTAACTGCGTAGCTTTACCTTTGAGACCTTCCATCTGAGTTCCCTTATTCATAAGGGTACCCTTGGACTTACCTGCCCAACGACCAATCGCTTTAGCACCCCGAAGAAGCCACGGACCTACTTTGGATCCGATAGCAGCAATTCCTGCAACAACAGCGGGCGCTATGGCTTCCTTGGTCAGATTTGTCTCGGCTGCGGCCTTTACGAAATAGTCAGCAATGTCTTCCGGGAACACGCCAGACTGGACGTACGCCAACTTCACTCCATCTTTAGTGTAGCCTTTGTCTAACATCGCCTGTGTCACACCTATCAGGTGTGCAGTTTTGACGATGACGTCTTCGCTGACCTTCTCCATTTACGCCACCAGGTGCAGTCCAATCGTGTTAAGGACCATCGGAAGATCGACGCTCACGTACGCCTCGATCCGATCCGTGCTCAAGTCTGATTCTTCCACACCATCAATGACCGCGTCAACCAAAGGCGGTCCGATCTTCGAAACATACCGGGCTCGGAGAGCCTCGATAGTCGTCCGTATAGCCTGCCGAATGAACTCGATGGTTTCCGGGGTAACATTCCAGATCCCCAGGAACGGGAAGAGGGTATCGAGGAACGTCCAGGCGATGAAGTCGAAATTCTTCACCACCATGTACTCACCGGTTTCCAGCGCTGTCGTGTCCGTTGTGACTTCGTGCACACTGTACGGTAGTGACGCCGGGTTGTCCTGGATGAAGACGTACACGCCGCCGTTGGACAGATCGGTGAGCTGCTGTTCGTTGAAGTACGTGCTCGAGTTGTAGAGCTTCGAGATCCCGGAGATCCCCAGGTTCGTAAAGCCTTGTTGCGACGGCTGCCCGGCAGTCTGTCCACCGATAGCACATGCCAGGTAGTAACCCGGCTGCGGGTCGGCTTCCGCTGGAGTATTCGAGCCGTACCGGGGCTTGCTGCCGTCCACCAGCCCAGAAATGTCCACCGAATCCGGATACGCCAGGACGAGACGCTTGCTCGTGAAGCTCGTAGCTACCGCAACCATGGACGTGACCTGCTCGGTTTTGTCCATGTCCCTCATGATGCGGAAGAAAATGTCGCCATTGGTGACGTCTTCCAAAACACCGGTAAGTGGCGGCACTAGAGAGCGCTTCTTCAGGTGCGGGAGCTCGTTCGCCACCGTTGAGCTGTTGGTTCCCTCATTTCGAACTTCTATCCGTTCTTGACTCAGGATGGCGTTGACCTCCCACTCCTGCAGGTTGGTCAGGTCATCCCAATCACCCGGGTCAGACTCGCAATCCAGCGGCATCTGAAGGGTATCTCCAGGGATGACACCGTCCGTAATGAACGTCGCTCCCGGCACTTGAAGAACCAGGTAGTAATCATCGAGGTTAGCTGCTTCAAGCGTTAGATTACCGACGCCCGGGATGAACGACACCTTTGGAATACCGTCAGGGTCTACGATGGCAAAGGTTTCCGTGGCGTGCGCGTAGGTGTAGCCCGCAGGAAGCCAGTTATCCCACGTACCCGGACCCGCACCCCAGACCGGGAGACCTTGCTGGGTCACAGGCTGGGCGGTATTGAGGTCGACTTCGAGTTCCTCTTTGAGTGTCACAACTCCGTTATAGTGCGAAATCGTAAACTCAAATGCCTGCAACGCCGCACCATCCCAGAGTTGCAACTGCACTCGGTCTCCCGGAAGGACTTTCGCGGCTGTGAGATCCGGCATTGCCGCACCTGAGATCTTCATGGTGCGGTAATCGTCGTTGGTGGGGACCACCGGCGCAGTCCCTGCTTTCTGCAAGGTGGACGCCCCGCCGGTCACGTCCTGGATAACCTTCTGAGTCTCCAGCTTGACCGCTCCCAAAATAGCGCGGAACTTCTGCTTAATCCCATGGGTCAGGACATAGTTCGGATCGGCCAGGTTTTCAGCCATGGACTTCAGGGACGCCAGGACCGTGGTGTTGTAGGTCAGTGGCACAATGGCGTAGATGTCACGCTCCGCACTGATCTTATCGATGAAGTCGAGGTACGCCAGCTCCTCCGAAGCGAAATCTCCAAGGCCGTAGACCTTCACTGGAGTCGTGGTGTTCAGCGCGGCGATGTATGCACCAACGTATAACGGATTCCGTGCGTCGAGCTTGCCAAGCGTAGTTTCCATCTCGGCAGTAGAGGTCAGTGTGTTAACCGTTTGGAGATCCGTCCTCTGCGCCATGTATTCCACGTAGATTTCAGAGTACGTCACGGGACATCCCAACAGTGTAGCGCTTACGTCGACAGTCAACGCTCCATTGATGGTGATCTCGTTTCCGCTCACTGAGAAATCGGTGGCGTCCAGGTCGACGTCGACAAGTTCACGCTCGATTCGCCACTTCTCGGTAGACGCTCCAGGAGGCGGACCCACGTAGTCGGCACCGAAGTCCGAATTCATTCGAGCGTTACAGGTGTCGTAGAGTGCGCCGTCAGCTGGGGTGGTGTTTTCAACGCGAACAACCCCTGCCGGAGACTGAATCCGAATGAAACAGTTGGGACCAGCAACCGTGATGTTTCCGGCTCCGGGGATCACCTCTTCGACTTCAAGAGAAGTTTCGGTGAGTACACGCTTCACGATGTACGTACCGTCGCGAACGGTGGGAGCCGAATCATTCCACACCGTCATGATGTCGCCAGGAGAGACACCGTTAGTAATGAAGGTGAGCGGAGTCACACTGTCATCGTAGAAGGTGTAACACAACTCCCGAACTGTCAGCTTGTAGTCCGCAGACCCACCGGCGTTTTGCTGTACCAGCAGGATATCGCCTGCTTCGACTCCTTCAGAGCCGAAATGCTGACCGTTGGTTGCAGGGAATGTCGCAGCGTTTAACCCGTCGGTGTCGTTAGCCCAAAACAGGTTGTCGTTCTGCGTGTAGCGCCCGTGCGTGGCAGCCACACCGTCCCACTCGGACACGACGGCGCGCAAATCGTCGAAGAAAACGCTTACACTGTCCTCCGAAACAAGGGCACCAGACTCGATATTGGGCGGGTTGGACAATATCACTGCTGTAGGATCGGTGTAGTTGTCAGATCCAGCAACGGGGATAGCCCCGTCTTCGACACCGTAACCTGTGTCAGCTTTACAGTCAGATTTATCATCCAAGTAGTCCAGAATCTGATAGGCGTAGCCGACAACGATGACATTTAGGTCAGGGATGTCGGGGGCTACCGTGATGCTCTCGTACTCTTGGAAGACAATCACGTTAGGTCGTTGCATAGCCATGGGGTCTCCTCCACGTCTTGTCGCGTCTTATCTGCTCGCCCAATTATACGGTCAAGTACCCGAATCGCGTAGTGCAATTTCATGATAGACCAGCTGCGGGTTAGCAGCATCCCGCAATCGGAGATTGATTTCCCGCAGGAACGGAGCAATTGGACGCGTAGTCCAGCGTAGATCAAACTGGACGTTGAACTCTACTGTTGTCTGCCACACTGTTTTATCGTGGGCTGTCTGTGATTGTGTTGGGCCCATCACAGGGTTAGAAATTTCGTGGAACCCAAAATCCTTTCTAAAAAGGTCCCGCGTAGCAAGGACAAAAAACCAAGCGGTGTCTGCAATAAGACAGCACTCTCCGGCGGATTCTGACTCAACTAAAAAAGACATGGGCATGTTAGCCATCGCGTGATGCGCTTTGAGCCCTGTCGGGATATGCTTTCCCACAAAGTTATCTACGTGGTGCTTCATGGGTACGATAGCGCCTCGATCAACGTAAATAGCCGGACGGTAGTTTCGAATCTCTTTTTCAATGTTGAATGCTGCCTCAATTAACAGCTTTCGCGGGACCCCCTCTTCGCTTCGAGGTTGTCCATCTTCGTCATCGTCCGGGCGCAAATCCGGATCCCACACCCACGGGAGGGGCTCACCAGGGTTATCGTTAAAACGATAACGTAACGCAGCAAGCCAACAGCCGACCACCGCTAAGGGTGTCCCCGGCATGATGTCTTGGTGTTCTCCCTCCAGGCGTGGGAGGTTGGGGGGTTCTGTGCGTACTATTCCACCCATATCAATACCATTTTGGGTCGTGCCAAGAGTCGATCTCGGGGCCGTACTCTACTGCGGACCGCGCAAGCTCAGACACTTGAAGTTCTTGATGTACATCCACAGAGTGAATTTGTGTTGGGTTAACTATTTCAACTTTGTAACGCTTGTCGTCACGCATGAATGCTAAGACGTCACCTGGTTCTACTTGCGGAAAGTTAAGCATGATGACCTGCACTCGATTTAGGTCCAGATGACCTTCAGGGGCTACTTGCGTCTGGATAGGCGAGCGTTGACGTTGAGCATATCCGTAAACAGGTTCCCAATAGCCCCCCAAGAACCCGGTTCCCCAGCAGTATTTGCAGTGTGCTCGAACTACTTGAGCAGTACCCTTCGAAACACAGTGTTCACATTTAGCCCCCCACCGGCGTTTCTTTAAAATAGCGACTTCCGTTCCCACTACCAGCTTCAATGCTTTGGCGGCATCACGGACAAGCTTTCGATGGATTCCTTTTCGTCGGCGGTCAAGTCCTGCTTCGAGTTGCGCCACCGTCTCAGCCGTTTGAGAACCAAATCTACACACGACCTTGTAGTAGATCGTGCGGTGCAAAGAGAACAGATTGAGGTCGCGACGCTCACCACCTGCCACAATGGGCTCATCGAAATGCTCATCTACGTAAAGGTACACGTCGGCCAGGTCAGTGACCAACTCTTCCCACTCTCCCTCAGGAGAGCCAGAACGGTACACGTCAAATAAAAAGCCATCCCCTGCGGGAGGTTTCCGGAGAGCCCACTGTATAAAAACTCGACGAGGAAAGGACGCAACCGTACGAGTTACCTCAACACTGAACTTGGTCGGTAGCGGAGGAGTTTTTTGCTTAGCATAAGTCTGTGAGTAAGGTGTACCCTTCATCACTTAGTACTGAGGGTAACCCCCCATCCCTGTTTGATAGTATGCGGGTTCCCCTTCTGACTGATAGGGGGTATGCGGAGTCTCATACAACAGCTCCGGGTACGCCTCAATCAGTTGGTTGAGCTCGGCTGCGTCTTGTTGCGCCTTCTGCTCACCCTTACCCATCGAAGTTGCCAAGCCGCCAACGGCTCCGGCTCCGCCGATGAGACCCAACTTCCCGCGATGCGCTCGTGCGAGTGCCTTCAACTTGAACCCCGCACCGCGTAGAACGTCCCCCACCGGAGGCATTCTAGCCGCGCTCTTTTCGAAAACGCCCTCGTTTGTCAAAAACTGGGCCACTTTTTGTCGTAGAGTTGGATCCATCTGCGTCTCCTTTAGATTTTTCGATACCAGCGACCAACCCAACGGTAGCCGGAAGACATCCCACCGTATGCGCCACCTCCGCCACTAGTCAAGCCGCCCCAACCACCTTCCATGTTGGCTTGAGTCTTGACCGCTCGAGCAATTTTCTCAAACTCGGCACAGAACCAATCAGCCCAGCGCATGTAGAGGGACTCTTTTTCGTCCAAGCCAACCGGAGCAATTCCACCGTCTTGTGCTTGAACTTGATTTCGCAATTGCCTCGCACCTTCCGACCGGAACAGGATACAACAGACACCTGTCAAAAGCATCCAAGCATTCATCTGCTCCGGAAAGGTATTTGTGATAGGTGTCATCACGTTATACTTGGAAACTGCCAGATCAATAGCGTTGTTGATCTCCTTCTCATCCCACTCCACGTCTTCCAGAAGCGGATTCTTGTCGGGCTGATCCCTCAAGAACATCCGAATGACATCCATAGTGAGGGGAGCCGCGTTCTGGTTGAGGGTGACCGCCATCTAGAGTACCTGGTCTTTTACGAGGTAAAGTGTCACATACTTATCAATTCCAACTCCCGGCACACCGGATACTGTTTCCTGTATCATGATTTCCTCAGACGACAAAAGTGGAATATCTACAGTATGATCGTTCGCGGCTCCTGCTACACCCGTGAGAATTTGCCGGGGGTTGGCGCCACCCTTATCTCGGATAAAGGCATCGACTATGGATCCGGCACCACATACCAGCGAAATAGAATGCAAGGAAATTGCCCTGGGGCCGGGGGTAAACATGAAAATTCCCCCGTCGTTTTGCACGGCCTGTACGAGAGGGGGCTCCACAAAGGTGAGGGCATCCTGTGCGATCACATTAGACGCTCCAGTCCCAGGAAGCGCCATGTCAAAGTAGGTCGGCAAGTCTGGGTGAGCAGCCAAAGCAACAAGGAGAGCAGCATACGTCGTAACACCATTGACAAATGTGATCACAATTAGTCTACCTACGATATCTACACTCAATGCAGTACCCGGAACTAAAGAAATGGTGACAAGCTTGGCGTCTACCGTTTGGTCTATTGCCTTAAACAACACTTGTCCATTAACGTCAGCAAGATTCCCCACCAGACATTCGGGTTGGACGTCAGCATACATGTACAAGTCCGAAGCGAACATCGCGCCATCGAGAGGATCAATTTGCGGAGGACCCGTCACTACCGGCGCAACACCATTGAACTGGCCCGTCCGAATCACCCGCTGGCGCACACCCACCAAGTTATTTCCTACAATGGTTTTCGAATCAATGGTTCTTAGCGGGATGGCTGTCATATCATGTCCTCCTTGAGCGCCTCAATTATAGCTCAAAGCTATTCTTTTTTCTTGTCCAATACGTCAGTAAGGACTCGCCGCAACGCCTTTTCCACTTCTTCCTCTTCATCGAAGGTCCGAGATTCCATTCGAGTCAGGGTATCCCGCTGTTCTTGTTGCGCACGCTTCACTTGAACAACTTCGACACGTAGGTTTTCAACGGCCTTGCTAGAATTCTTAGCTGTTTCTTCTAGCCTAACATGAGAATAAACCCAGCCTCCACCAGCCGTAATCAAAAGAAGAATCATACCTACGAGACCACGTAAAAACCAGGTTCCCCAAAAATTCACGGTTTTTTCCACGAGTTCGACCCTTTCTTCTTGTTGCCCCGCCTTGGATTCCGCGCTGATAGCCGCGGCCTGCGCATCCGCGACGTCATCGCCAAGGAGGGTCTGGAGCCTTTGGAGGTCATCTTCAATTTCTCGCTTTACTTCTGAAATTTGTTTCTCAAAAGTACTAAGCTTCTCTTTTAAATTCGACAGTTCGGGCTTGTAGTGTGCTTTGTCTACTTTTCCGCTGTCCAGACGACTGAGCTCTCTTTCGATCCATTTCAGGGATACTCCACCATTGGGACTACTACTAAATGTGCTGCGCGGCGTTTTTGGAGGCCGACTGTCCATAGGGTCGCCCATCGTATTACCTCGGGAATCATGTCATTATTTCTCGATGTTCAGGACCGACAATGTCGAGCTTCTGAAAGTGTACTGCCCAAGACCTAGCGTCTTCCAAATCGATGGTATCAACCCAATTACCATCTGCGTCGGTAACAGTCTCTGCCACCCAACTGCTAGTCTCCCCCGCCAGGAATTTCTCGAGCTCAAAAATTCGTATAGTCACTCCTTCCAAAGGTTCTCCGTTTTCAGAAACAACCTGTAAATCCCCTTCGTGGGGATAGTCGTGATTCACGTGTACAGTCATGTGGAGATCTCCACAATCTGAGTGCTGTACGTGAGTCTCTTACTTACTTGAACTACCCAATTCAGGCCGTCATCCAAAAAAATGGGGTCGAGCCATTCACCGTTGACGTCGGTTTGGGTCTCTCCGACCCAGGTTTCTCGAATTAATGAGCTGGGGGGGTAGGAAGCTGCATTGTAGACCCGAATGATGGCGTACTGAATCGGATTAGACGTATCAGCGTCTACAATTACCAAGTCTCCAGGAGACGGATAGTTATGGTCGACTTTCGTCGTCATATAGAAAGGATACGACGACAGTCGGGTAGTCACAACAAGGATTTGAGGTAGCCTAGAGGTTCTCGATGGCCCACTCTACAACACGCCCTGCGAAAGACTTGGTCACACCAGCAGCAACGAGGTCTTCCTCGCTGGCGTCGGCCAGTTCTTGGAGGTTTGTGTAGGCGTCTAGGACGGCGTTGACATTCTTCTCAGTGATACCAGGAGCGCTGAGGAAGAGCTCGCGGAGCTCCGCGTTATCATCCTCGCTCCCGTCATCTTTATCAACGTCGTCATTGTCCGCCGGAGGAGTATCTGCGGGAGGAGTATCCGCGGGAGGATCGGCCGGTGGAGAGTCAGCAGGCGCAGGAGTTGGCGCGGGCTTGGGCGCCTCCTCCCCCGGCATCTGAACCGAAAGGACTCCTGCCCTGATGTCCGCCTCGATGGTACGGTGTTTCATGACGCCCGGATGGACGGGCTTCATGTCACCGGGGTCTAGCACTAGAGGCCTTCCCGATCCGTCACGCAGACCTGAATAAGCCTTGCGCGCTGGAGACACGTTCGTCAACTTCATGTATTTCATGTCTGACTCCTCCAGGAGGGGCAGGAAAGCCCCAGTGCGCTACCTAGCAATCCAGTTCGATTAGAACTGGATTTCTTGCATGGACAGCCGGTTACCAACGCCGATGCCCAGAGCCTCGTAGCTCCAGAACATGATGACGTCCGCTTCCTGCTTGATGAACAGGGTAGCATCCTGCAACAGGTAGAAGTTCCCCAGGAAGTTGTTGGGCTTCTGCGGAGCGAAGATCCACGCCTTGTCTGGGTCGTAAATGTCGCTCTTGATGGTGGTCACCACCGGGATGCCCCACAGCCTCTCTGTGGCTTCAATGCCCTGGTCGAAGTGGCGGCTGGCGATATCATCACCGACCGTCACCGCTGGAAGATCCAGCGCGTCCATGTAGCGCAGCTTCGTCATCAGCATCTTGCCAATGGGGCGCCGACGACCGAGCATCTTCTGCATAGCCTGCTTGAACGTTGACGACTGGAACGCACCAGCGGTCCGCTGCTCGAGCGGGTTAGCGTTGATGATGTCGGTGACCAGCTCGTTCCACTTGCTGTCTTCCTCGTCGGCCATGTCCTTGACCGAGTTGTCCGACAGGATCTTGCGGATGTCGCTGGTGTACGTCATCAGCTCCCACTTCACCTTGGTGAAGCGCTGAGATTCGATCTTCCCGAAATAGATCGCATACCGCGGACCCTTGAACCAAGTCCGGGGACCGACACCTTGGAACTGAACGAACGTAGCATACGAGTCCGGCTCCTTGTCGATGATCTTCTTCGGCTGATCCGTGTCCTCGTCACGGTCGATCTCTTCCTCGGAAATACCCTCCGGGGCGAGGATCTCACGGACGGCCGCTTCCTGACGGAGCTTCTCACGGATGAACGCGGTGCTCTCCTCAGCGGCTTCCTTGACACGCCCTTCGTCGATCTTCCGCACGAAGCTGGAATTCACGAGCTGGGCAGTCACTTCCGGCGTTTCAACGTTATAATCCATGACGCCCTCCTTAGCGGCCGTTGCTTTGCGGCATGATCACATCGAGCGTGCCGTCGGCGTTGACTCCGTTTGGACCCACGAATGCCACCAGGGGCTCACCGGCGAGGGTGAGACCCAGGAGCTGACCCGCGGTCGGACCTGTGCCAACCGTCAGCGGCTGACCGGGAACGTACACGCCTGCCACGAACTGTTCGGTCTTCATCTGCAGACCACCCTCGAGAGTAGTGATCCGATGCAGAAAAGCACCGTCATAGTCCATGTCGCCATCCACCGCGACCATGTACATGATCGGAGTGGCGGCCGCCCAGGCACCGCTGTCCCCGAGAACAGCTTCACCGGCAGCGTCCATCATCACGATGGTACCGGGGCCGATGGTCCCAGCGACCGGCGTCCCCGAAGGGGCCGGACCGGGAGCGCCAGCGACGTCCAAAATGACCATGAGACTCGCAAGCGCATTGGGGTGCGGGTCCCGGGTCACAATGTCGAATAGTGAATTCAGATTGCTCATCGCATCCTCCGTTTAAGGTCCAGTGACCCAGCCAATGAAACGAGCGTCAGCTGAATCTCCTGCGGACGCCGTCTTTTCGGTTCTACCTTCTTCTGGACCACCCATGGAATCTACGCTGGTAGCATCACCAGCGAACTTTCCGATCATGGCGGCCACTTCGGGGTCGAGCTCAGCGAGCTTTTGCACGACGTTCTCGTCGATGTCCTCACCCGTCGCCGTGCTCAACTTATCCGCCAAAGCCTTAGCCGCAGCGGTCTTCTTATTGATGACCTCGGCGACCTTTGAAGCTTCAACGTTCTCGATGTACTCGGCGAGCTTTTCGAGGACCGTGGCGATCTTAGGCAGTGTGTCAGAATCGATCATCATTTGCCTGTATCTCCTGTTCTGCGTCGCCGGAGCTCGTTCAACCCTTGAGCTGCAACAAGGATCTGCGCGCACTTCTGCGTGCGTTCCTCGTCCATCTTCTTGGAAGCGTCCCGCAACTCTTGTGCTAGCTTCCTGAGTTGTTCAGCAGAGGTCATTTTTGCACAGCCTCTTTCACCAGCGATGCGAACTTCATGACTTCATTATAGGTCACCGGAGCAAAACTCCCATCCCTAATTTCAGAAGCCACTTTCATCAAGTCCTGGGCGACGTCAACGGATAGGTTCGCTCCAGGAGCTTCTGCGGCAACTTTTTCCGAACGTACCTGCGCAACGGAAGCACGAACAGAGGTCATCACCTCACGGACGTTTGGTAGACGCTTCATGTCGCCTCTCCTTCGACACCGTACCGCTGCGCCATGGCCTCATAGGCCATCTTGTAAAGCTCAGCGTACAGCTTAATGGTGTCGTGTCCGTACATGACCTTACTGCTGGTTCGCTAGGTTCACCAACACCTGCACCTCAGCGGCCCCCTTGAGGAACTCCTGAGCGGCAGTGTTGTGCACCTCTTCCAAAGCGGCTTCCTTGCCCCGGTCGTACTCCTCAGCAGCCAGCTTCTGCAAGAAGGCTTGTGCTTCTTGGTTGCCGAACTCCGCAAGCTTGACGATTTCTTGGAGCGTCTCCGCGTCTGACGCTTCTTTCTGCTGTTCTTCCAGGGCGGCAGTAGCGTCTGCGTGGCCTTGCTGCGCAGCGATCTTGACAGCGTCCGCGAGTGGAGACTGCTCCAACACGTTCGCCACCTTCTCATTCAGCTCAGCCCACCTGCGATGAGCGCTATCCGCGAAAGCAACCCCGAGATTCCGGATGGAAGCTTCTTCGGCCTCTTTATCAAGACCGCTCAGCTCCTCAGCCATCTTCATCAGGTCCTCCACGGGGTTTCCTTGAGCAGCGGCAGCTTCTTTTTGTTGCCCCGACTCGAGCACATCCCCGAGAGCCCCCTTCAGGTCTTCCGTGTTGGCTCCTTCAGCACCCCCCGCAGGAGTCTCTTCACCCGCGGTCTTCTCACTGCCAGAACCTTCATTGAATTGCTCGATCAGCTGTTGCAACTCCATTTTGTACCTCGCTTCAAGTTACGCACCCAATGATAGGGTGCACAACGAAGTTTTACAAGAGCGGTTTTCACCCCTCCCATATGAGTAGGCCAACCTTTGTCGCAATCTTGTCCATGTCGACTTCAGGTAGCTCCACAGTCCCGGCCGGAGTAGGAAGATCAGGTTCCAGAAGCTCCGACATTTTTACTTGGTCTTCAGCCAGGCCACGCATGGCGTCCTTGAGCTTATCCGCCGCCTTGCGTCCCTTCTCTTTCACGAACTGACCCGCACGTCCGGCATACCCCATGCCCTTTTGCACTGCGGGGACACGGCCTAAACCTTTCAGAGCGGCTGTGCCCGCGGCAGCAGTAATGAGTGGGTGCTCATAGGAGAATCTCCCCATCCTGTCAAGAATGCGCCGAGAAAGTGGCAACGCAGGATGGCCTACGGGCTCCCCCCTCCGTAACCGCGACTGATAATCGAGTCCCAAAGCAGACATAGCTGCCAAAGTCCCCAACATTGGAAGAGCTAAAGAAGAAGCCTTCCTACCGACGGTTTCTCGCAACCCAGCTTGCTTGGGAACCATTTCTGTGAGGGTGGGGATCGGGACTCCCTGGTCAGTCATGTAGTGAGGCCCCATTTTGGGCCATTGCGTTGCACCAAGCGTCCCCAAAGAGAGCGCCAATAAAGGTTTCAACTTTCCATGGCCAAGGCGTTCTAATCCGCTCCCCAAAACCTTGTAACCCCCTGCAAGTAGCGCACCCCCTCCCAAAACCTTCATGAGGTTTCGCTTTGCGATCTCGTCGTGGGCTTCCAGGGCCGCTCCCCGGGTCGTTCCGTATACTGTTCCCGTAGCCGGATCTGTGACAGTGAGCGGAGAGGTTCGGGGTTCGGGAGTCTCTCTCCACTGCGCAGGAACCAGGCGTCGCTTCAGATACTGCCCGATGCCAGAGCGCTTCTCAAAGTAGTCGTCGACTTCTTGAGCGATCTTCACGTCGATGTTTTCGGGAGAAATATCGAAAGCCCCGGTTTTCTCGATCTGGTCCATCACCTGTGGGCAATCACCCAGGAAGTCCATGATGGGTCGTTGCATCACGACACACTTATCAAGGACATCATCACCGACTGTAGCCTTCGGGTAAGACTTGTAAATGACGATCTTCACTACCTCTGGAGTAGAGAGGGACATGCCACCGGCGAACAGCGTAGACATTACCTTATTGATAGGGTGTGCTGACAGTCTCCGTAGGACATCGTCCGGAAGCTCCGGAGTGGATTGGGCTGACGACAAAACAATGTCTCGCATCCCCTGGATGTTGTGTATATCCGCTTCGTCAAAGCCCTCGGTCTTGGCATCGACGGGGTAGCCCTGCACAATCTTGTCGATGACGGCTAATTTCCGGGCTGCGAGCTTTCGCTCCGCCATCTTGTCGATGTACTCCCCGGCGCTCGCACCTGAGATTTCGTAGGGAGCTTCCGCGACTTTCTTCATCATATACGCCATCGGGTCTGCGGGCTTGAAGACCCACGAGATATCGAAGAACTTAGGTTTCGGGTTGAGAGCACACACCGTCCGGCCACTCGGAAGCGTCTGCTTCATCTGGAACTTCAGGTGATCGCAGTACTGGGCACGCGTCGGTGCTCGATTTCCGCATTCGCTGCAGACGTCGTACTTCACCCGTGTTCCCATGCTCACCGGCGGGAACTCCCCAGCCTCGATGCGTTCAGCTAGGTCGGGAGCTTTCGTGTTGTCCAGGTCAACCAGGAGTTCCACCCGATGCATGGTCGGGTTCCAGAACGCCTTCATGACCTTGCCGACGGCCTTCTTAGGATCCTTGTTACAGTTGTGCACTACCACATCGTTAACTACGTAATGATGTAACTCTTCGACCTCGAGGTTAAAAACTTCTTCCTCTAGGACAATATCCTCGCGGTCAGTCACTCGAACTAAAAAAGTGTCCCCCACAGCGAGGGTTTGTGGCGTTCTTGTTTCCCATACACACTTTTTACGGCTGTATTTAGTAATTTGCGGAGAATATGCCGCTGCGACGGCGACTACTCCTGAGCCCGAGTAGGAATACTGTTTTCCGTTAGTAGGGCTGATCATCTCCCCAGCCGGTATATCCCACTGAACTGTTGCTGGGATCCCTAAGGACTTGATTATATCTGAAAGAATATTCAACATCTGCGGAGAAGAAGACCTAATACGAAGCTGCCCTGCATTCTTACCTGTAGGACATACGTGTCCGTCTCCGTCGATATATGTACCAAGCATTTGGAGTAGTGATTCAGAATCCCACTCCAAAATTTTCTCTGTCAGGGACTTCTCCGAAAAAACTCCTTGGACGTAATCAGAAAGAGCCGCGTGCACTCGAGACGAACAGGAAGACGCCATCGTTAAACCGTCCGAGCGGGAGTGTAAGCCCACATGTAAATTATTTTCCTCGAGACACTTTTTCACCGCAGGAATGTCCAGGGTATTTTTAGAAGAGAATGTGAACTGTATACTTCCTCTCTTTCCTAAGTGACCCTCCGAAGCCACCCACCCTACTAGGCGCGCGAACCCAGGGTCCACAACAGTATTCCCATGCTTTGGTTTAGGAAAAACTAGATAATCTCCCGGAAGAACAGCACTGAGAGGAACCCACACAGGCTCTCCGATACTGCCCCGTTTTTCTTGACAGGCTTTCGTACTACACCCTCGCCCTTCAAGAGTAAGATAACAGTACCCATGCGGACAGTGGACTTGTTCTCTTTGGTACACAAGAACTGGATGGTCTGCGGTCCCCGTAAGCGGTTGGTAATTACCCCGTAAGGAAAGCTGTACGCCTTCTCCGGCGTAGGGGCGCCGCATGATTTTCGTAACTTTTCTAGGGCCCGAAAGTGTCTCTACTAGGTCATTTTTTTGAACATCCTCTATTGCCACACGCTTACGGTTGGCAAGAAGTACTAGAGATCCAGCAGGAAAGCAGTGGTGCCGATAGTTGTAGCCGTATTGCTCAAAAGTTTTGTAGTGGAGGGGAAGAACATCATCCGCAGCAATCCAAGGAGGGGTAGCATCTTCTTTGAAGGGGTATTCGGGGAAACCATCTCCGTTTCGGTTCTCACCGTACGTCTCCCAGCCGCTGACGGCGAGGACGTAAACGATGGAATGGCCGGGGATCGGCTGAATTGTCCGGAAGTACTCATCACCTACACTCGCGTACTTGGTAACGTCCTCCACACAGGGGCGCCCATTAGCCCACAGCACGACGGGCTGGACGGTCAACTCCCCGGTAGGGAAGTACGGGTCGAGGTGTAGGACCTTTGATAACACTAGATCACTTCCCGCAAGAGCTCAGCGATGAACTCGCGACCGAAGAGCTTGGCGCTGGCAGTCTTCTTCGTGAGGGGCTTTCCAGAGAGCGCCGCGTCTACTGCAGCGGCCGCCGCCAACTTTGCCTTGAACTCCAGAGTGATCGCGGGCATCTCCAACGCCTCGGCCATCTTCTCCACGAGCACACAGACATCCCCTTCACAGTCGCTAGCGGCCTTCTCGAGCATTACGTCGTAAAGCCCGTCGGCTACCTGGGCACAGGTACGCTGCGCTTCCGCGCTCCCGTTCTCCGACGCCACCTTCACCGCAAGCACGTCCATCTTCCCGATGTCGTGAGCCAGGCGAGATACGTCTTGGGCGAACTTTCGCATGGGATCAGCCTTTCAGTTCCTGAAGGGCAAGGAGACCCCGAGTGATGACGCGGTTGCTGTGGTGACGTTCGGCAATCTTGGTACCGAGATGCTCCGCGATATCCCGAAATTCGAAGCTCATCATTCCAGTCTGAACCTGGGAGATCTTGTCCGCGCGTCCTGTCTCCATCGCGATCTTCAGGTTCTCGGGAAGCAACTTATCCAGTAGTTCGAATTCCGTCATCTCATCCTCCCTAGAGCCTTGTTAATCGATTCTTCCGTTTTTGCCAACTGCTGCACCGTCAAAGGATTGATTCCTCCCTCCGATTGAGATGCCTCGCGGAGGAATGAAGTAACCACGTTCGGGTCGGTGCTAAGAGTGGGAGCGAATTTCACCATCGTAGAGTACGCCTGGATCGTTGACCCGGGCTGAGCACGCTCTTGAATCGAAACGATTGGGTCGTGTTGCATCACGTGATCCACGATGGCCTCGCGCTTCTTGTCGAGAACCATGCGCTCTTTCAGTGACGTGGCAGTACCGCGAATCATCTTGCCCAGCGCCTCCAGTCCAGCTTTTGCCACTCCTCCACCCAGGCCGGAAGCGAAACCCCCTTCGGCCTTTTCCAAAAAAGGATTGTCGGAAGGAGGGCCGTACGCCAACTTGCACATCGCGATCTTCTCGCCTAGATACTTCTTGCGCTGGCTGAACTCTTCCAGCTCCGCATAGGTGAACTTACCACCAGGAGCTCCGGTGTACTCTTGCATGATCTCAGCCTCCAATTTGCGCCCTTCCCGTGCGGCACCTGGTATCGCAGCAGCAGCCCCCAAAGCAGCAGTACCTCCAACGGTTGCTCCGGTTGCTTTCTTGGGGTTGGCTTTAGCCCACCCTACGAGACGCTTGAGGAGCCCCGCCTTCCCAGTTTTACCTGGTAATAACTTCGGCACTTACATCACTCCCAAACTTTCCGCGATCTTTTCTTGGCAGCTCAAACACTCTTCGTAGCTTCTCCGTGCGGCAGTCGCTACTTTAACGTAGTCAAAGATCTCTTTAGTATTCGGATCGAGGTGCGCCACGTGACGGTTCTGAATCTCCTCGATGGCGCCACCTGCGTAGCTCGCAACCTTGTCCCCCAAAACCATAGAGCGAAGAGCCTGCACTTCAGGGGCTACGTCAGCATTCGCAGAGAGGAGGTTTTTCTCAAAGCCTTCAAACGCCTCCGCAACTTTCAAACCGTGGGTCTTCTTGTACATCGACACTGCAGTTTCCATGTTTAGCTGCCAGCGTTGAGCTGCTTGCTTACCCTCCATACGGAAACGGTCGGACGCACGCTTGAGTTGCATTGCCAATTCAGGCTTCGAGTAACGAGGCTTCTCAGGCTCAAGTGTGGGAGTCGCTTCGGCCTCTTTCACTTGCTCGATAACGTACAGGTCTTTGTAGTAGTCTGAGGTGCGGTCGTATGCGACCTTCTCGGCTCCGACCTTCAGAGATCGCGCATCGTCGTAAAGCGCATCGATCACTACTTCAGGGTCACCAACTTCGAATTTCACACCCCGGTCGGAACCCGTCTTCGCCTGGAACATTTTTCCAAACACGTTGAGGTTGGCGAGGCGCACCATTGTGCGAATCTGATCAGGATTCAGATTGTTATCCGCCGCTATTTTCTTGGAAAGGTCGTTGATGGACTGTTCGCAATTCGGCGCTACGAACTGATCAGCGATCTTTCCAGCAGCCTTCTCGAAATCAGATTTGGTCAGCATAGCACCCTCGCTAATGATAGATATCGTCGGGGTTCAGCCCCAACTCCTCAACACTCACAGTCGCTTTACGCTCTTCAATAGCCAAGAGCGCGTCACTTGTCGCATTGCCCATGCTCTGTAACTCACTATGTGCCTCTGCATATTTGAGTATGTCGAGCATCCATAGTCGTGACTGTTTTACCGTTTCCGACGTAATTGAGTTACCTCGCGCATTTGCACTTAAATAATACGCGGTTTCGATAAAGTGCCCCACCAGTTTTTTAACGTCAACCTTGATTTCTTCGTTACCAAGATGGAAATGCTGTGCCAGGATGTCGGGTCCGTGGAGCATAGACATGCGAATATAGTCCGCTCCGCGTTCTGTAAGAACATCTTCAGCTTCGACCAAATCTTTGGCGTACGTGAACCTTTCAAGTTTGTTCCGAAACTGATTTTCGTCCATCACAAGTTTGTGTACGTGTTCGACTACAGTAACAGTGATGTCCAATGCGTCACAGACATCCTGGTCAGAAGCACCCCCCAGAAAAAACGCTTGGAGCGTCTCTTTGTGTTCCGGAACACGCACTAGGTCCAACGCGTACACGATTTCCTCGTCCTGGGTATTGCCGATAACCACATCATAAACCTGCGCGACGTACGGATCTTTGGGGCGATGACCTTTTTCGATCATCTTCAACAAAGTCCTCCATCTCCATTCAGGCTCTATAGAGCGTGGCTTCATTTACATACTCGTTGCTTGTCCTTGCTGCGCTTGCGCATCAGGGACTTCACTCACAGCATTCTGACTCAGCGTGATGATTACTTCTCCGAGGGACTTGAACACTGTGCGGAGCTTGTCTTCCAGAATGACGAACGCCTCGTCTCCGATGGCTTCTTTGGTGTCGCCTTCTGTCATCCACAAAGTCAAGAGAACGCGTCCGATGTTATCCAGACACTTCTCCATATTTGGGACGTACGTAGCGACGACGTCCTGCAGCACGGGAGCCGACGCGAGCATCGAGATGGCCGCCGTGTCAAATACCCCCTCGTCCTGGAGCCCCTCAGCCTGGTCAACCATTTTAGGATTGATCTGTTCCGCGATCATGGCCGGGTCGGAATTCTGTCCCGCGTCCATCATCGCCATGGGGGGAGGCTCCTCCATAGGAGGCCGGGGTGCCAACATCTCAGCAGCTGCGGCAGGAGCTCCAGTCGCTTCTGGCGGAACCATCCCCCCAGCAGCTTGTCCGATCTCAGCCGAGCGCTGTTGGATGCCCTGCAGCAGTCCCACCAACTGTTCAGTGCTCTGCGCCTGCTGTTGTATGGCCTGGTTTGCCTGTTCAGCCTGCGCTTGCATCTGTTGCATATTCATTTCGTTCTGCTGCTGCAACTGCTGTACGGCCTCCGTAATCGCCAGGTCTGTCGGGTTCAGCGACGGCTGCTGGGGCGCCATCTGCTGACCCATCATGGACGGATCCATAGGAGGGGCACCGCCCATCGGCGGCATTCCCCCTGCAGGCATCTCAGCAGTCTGCTGCATATCCATGGGGGACTGGGCTTTCTTGTAAAGCCCAGTGAGGAATTCTCCGATAGCGTCTCCGCCTTTCACAATGCGGATGTTGGCACGCCCGGTGTCCTGCGCCTCCTTCAGGATCCCCTCAGCTTCCGAAACTGGAATGTGGTAGACCGTGGCCACTTTCTCGAGCGCCTCGACGAACCCGTACGACTTGGAGTCGTCTTCAACTCGCCAGAACCCAGAACCATCACTCCGCACCATGGCGACCTTCGCGCCCCCCTCCTGCATCTTCCCATCCAGCCAGCGAGTAACTAGCTTAGGATCTCGGATGACAGAGTTACGCTTCATACGGTGGCTTGCTTCCGTATCGTAGTTGTTGGGGGAATTCTTGTCCGTAACGTCGGACATGAGGTTAACCCACGTAGTATTTTTCGGAAGAAAAACAATGCAGCCTTTTGCGGCTGTTTCAATGTACTTCCGGGACGGATCGTCATCGATGATATATTTGGCATCGCCATACTCTTGCACGTACTTCTCTTTGCCGCCTTCATTGATGACGTACTTGATGCGGATTGGCTCGGTCGCCTGCGGATTTCGAGGGTCTGGAACCAAAAAGAAGCCGTAGGAGTTGGACGACGGGCGCGAGTTACCCGTCCCGGCTTCCATCAACTTGTGGAGCTTGCTGTTCTGCACGTCCTTGTCCAGGTTGATGGGCTCGCCCATCAAACCTTCGCACACGAACGCGGTCTTCATGTCCTTGCTGATCGCCAGGAACTTAGTAGGAACCCGGTGCTTCTGCGGTCCATAGTAGGAGCGGATACGGGTATCGCCGTAGCGGCTCACGGGCCACGGAACCACATAGTAAATATCCGGATTACCGTCTACAAAATAGAGGCGATACCAACCACCGTTGGCGTCAGGCTCTTCCAAGAAGCGCTCACCCTCGATCTTGATGGTGCGGTTAAGCTCGCTACCCTTTCGGTCATCTGCTACATCGTAGCCTTGCTTCATGATGGTCTCGAAAGCCTTCTTGGCGTGGTCCCCAAAAATCTCCCGAAGCTCAGAGGGAGAGGCGCTTTTCGTGACTACGCGCACGCGCGAGGGCGCCCCTGCCGTTTTTTCCATCTCTTTGGCTTTTCTGTAGCCATCAACGAATGCGCCCTTCAAAGCGTTTACACCGTAAACTTTGGCGATTTTCTGCATCAAGGGCGGGTTTTTTTCAAGCGCGGTTTTCACTCCGTCGAGGAGGATCTTGTTGCCTTTCTTGAGCACGTTTAAAAACTCGGGATGGATGTCGAGAGTGTGGTCCTGCGCGGCCTTGATCATCGCGTTGATACCGTGATCCAAAGCTCCAGCCGGGACGTCTCCCGCACTCGCATACCCGTAACGCCCAGTAGTGTAGGGCGGCAGCACGAGGTTGCGCACGCTCACATCCTTCGGCACCGTCTGTGGCGCGTTCTGTGGCTCCCCCATTTCATCGAGGGACATTTTCGTAATCTCCTCGAGCCACGAATTATCGAGCGGAAGGAAGATGTTGAGGGTCTTGTAATAGAACATCTCGATAGGTTTGAGCTGTCCATCAACCATCACAACGGGAATGTAGATGGGCATCTGGTTGTGAAGCACAACAAATGTACCCACACCGTTACCCGCTTCCCCATCAGCCTCTAGGATCTTGAAGGTTACGACGCTCTGAGCCAGGTCAGGGAACTTCGAGAAAAGAACGCTGTACGCCATTTGCGAAAAGCGCTCCTTGAACATCTGTTCTGCTTGCTCAGATGGCGGCGGCCCCGTCATCCCTTTTTGAACCTGTGGCGACATTGACATAGGCATACGTATTCCTCCCTGGGTAAGGGTCGTCGTGAAGAATTATACTGTCGAAATTAGAGAGAGGAAAGGACTTACTGACCGGAGACGAACTCGGAGAGGGTGTTGAGCGCGTTGACGAGTTCGGCTTTCTTCTCGTCTTCACTGGACTCTTCCTTCTTCTCTTCGTCCTTGTTTTTCGACTCTTCCTTCTTCTCCTCGGCCTTCTCCTTGAGAGCTTCAGGCATCTCGCCGCCCATCTTCTCGATGACTTCCTTCACCAAAGAAGACAGCTTGGAAACTTCGCCGCTCGTGGCGACAGAGTCGGCGCGGGGTTGAGGCTTCTGCTCACCCATGAGGGGACCCTTGGGCTGAGTCGTCTTCCCCTGCGCGGGAGCGACACCAGACATGGTCTGGTTGTCAGGGGGCTCGGCATGACCAGGAGCGCCTGTGTTACCCGAACCTGGGTCGGTACTCGAGAGCTTTTTCAGCACATCTGCGAGCTGAAACGACAGTTTGGCAACCTCACCGGAAGTAGGGGCACTGGCTCCTGGAGGCGGAGTCTGCGGCTCTTGCGCACCGACTTCGCCCGGCGACGTGTCTAGGCCCGTTGTGCCCTGTGGCCCCACCTTTTCCGAGGAGGGGTCCTTCTGAGCGTCGATGGGGCCCATGCCACCTTCCATCATGTCTTCCTGGAAGCGTCCGTCACCTGTGACATCTGTGCCTGCTTCAGATGCTACTTTGATCACCAAGGAACGAGCATGCGCCGAGGCAGCATCCTCATAACTCACTGACGCCGCCAACTTCGGGAACTCCTCGTCGACCACGTGACTGGTCTTCTCGGCGATCTCCTCAGCGACATCAACGAGCTTGTCGATGACTCCCGCAGCCTCCTCTGCGGAGAGTCCTTCTTCTCCGCTTACCTCAGGCATCTCCTCTTCGGGGAGCTCGTCAGCCACCATGTCAGCGGCCTCCTCAGCGATCTTCTCGGTAGGCCAGCCGATCAAGCCCTGACGCACGAGCTCATGGTTGATGCCCCTGACGTGTGCGCGTTTGAACAGTCCCATGGTGTTTATCTCCTAGTCGGTTAGGGCCTCAATCGGGCCGCCTACTTCTCTTCCTTTTTCCCACGGCGCGAAAAGGCATACCCACCCGCTCCTAGCGCCCCAGCACCTAATGCAGTGCCTCCGGCCGCTAATGCTAAATTCCGTTTAGCATTGGGATTAGTTTTCATGTACGTGCGAACAGAATCTGGAAGCTCCTTGACGTCGAAAGCCACATCCTTGGCCTCGCGCCTTACAGCAGTTCCGATACCTTTCGCCTTAGAACCTACAGCAGTTCCGACACCTTTCGCCTTAGAACCTACAGCAGTTCCGACACCTTTCGCCTTAGAACCTACAGCAGTTCCGACACCTTTCGCCTTAGAACCT
>Ga0164310_10000171_pt1 | contig 33233 bp, 33 predicted proteins | sample GuaBasSedimGuay1_FD_121795 | JGI IMG/M metagenome (GOLD analysis project Ga0164310, IMG submission 121795) | Subseafloor sediment microbial communities from Guaymas Basin, Gulf of California, Mexico - Guay1, Core 4569-9, 0-3 cm | ecosystem: Environmental > Aquatic > Marine > Hydrothermal vents... | reverse complement strand
ATTAGCATAGGATGGGCGAGCCTATTTCTAACAACTGTAATTCCAACAGCCTCAGTTTCAGGTGAAATTCTTCGTCTATATCTTTCAAGAAAATCCGGTGTTAAACTTGGAAAATCAGCTGCAGCTATAGCGTGGCACAGAATGCTTATGCTGGCACCATTCCTTACAGGATTCGCCCTTGGCCTAACACACCTATCCTCCGGAGAGGCTACAATTATAAGAAATATAATCGTCGCGGCTTTTTCCCTCCTAGCTTTAGCGATTATAATAATTTTGGTCTCAACTTCGGAAAGATACCTGTTAAAGTTTTCAAATTTCTTCTCCAAAACACTTGGGGAGAAAGCCCAAGGTATAGATCAGATCCTCTCGGAGTATATAAGTTCCTTCAAAGCTTACAAAGAAAAAAAGCTTCTACTGCTGTCATGCCTCCTGTTAGGCTACCTATCATGGGCTCTTAACATGCTGCCACTATTTCTCGTCTTTAAAGCCTTAGATATGCAGATACCAGTAACATTAGGTCTCTTTTTATACTCTGTCATCGTGATTATCACTATTATCCCATTCGGTATACCAGGAGATGCTGGAGTCAGGGAAAGCGTGATGAGCCTGACCCTTATATCATTCGGATTCGAAAAATCCATCTCTACCGCTGTAACAATCCTTGCATCTACCCTGTCCACCTTTTTAAACCAGACAATAACAGGCTTGGTTTACTTCCTTCTCAAGGCGCGGAAGATAATGGGAGAGCTGTCAAGAATTCAAGGTTTAAGTGATCTGGAAAGTTAACCTTTATTCTTTTATGTCTGGAATGGACTATTATTCGATCATAAAACTGTAGAAAGCTTGGATTTAAATAAGCCCTAGGCCTCATAATAATAGCATTTCTTGTTCCTTTGAAATAATTCAAGGGTGGTGCTTATGCCTAAGGATAGGAGGTTTTCGTGGCAAGATATAAAAATGGTTCAGAAAGGCCGTCACTTTACATCATACATAAATAAGCCGTTTGAAGATGCTTTAGTGTTCCTAATTGCAAACTACACCAGCATATCCGCAGATGCTGTAACCGTTTTCACCGACTTGTTAGCTTTTATATCGGCCTACCTGATGATAATAGGATATCATGTGTATAGTGTAGGCTTAATGCTTGCCGTTATGATTCTAGACGGAACTGACGGGAAACTTGCCAGAATAAGAGGGAAGCCCACCAAAATAGGGAAGCTTGAGCATTCCTTAGATTTTCTATACGAGCAAGTGTGGTATGCATCTCTCGTATACGCGGCTTATACTTCCGCTAGTGATGCAAAAATACTCATTGCTGGGCTTTTATGGCTTGCAGTTGACGGTTATGTTAGACATATATATCAGCTTGGCTGGATAGTTATGGGAAGCCCAGTTAAAAGCTGGGGTGATGCTGGAAGAATTGTTACTACTATTGACGGTAGAAGAAATGTTTACATATGGTATGCTCTATTGTCATATCTCCTCACAAAAAGTTTTTCCATTTCAATTTTGCTTTCACTGTTTCACTCTTCGTTTACGGCTGTATCTTATACACTTCTAAGTTTTAAGACTTTCAAAAAGATAAGGAGCTAGGCTGGTCTCGTGAAGTGTGGTTGCTCCGTAAGTTTCATAGGCATCGGGAGCGGTCTCCACGGCTTTCCTCTTGTTTCTTCTTTGATCAATAAGGCAAGCTCTTCGGCTTTAAATCTCCTTTTCTCCCCTGTCTTTCTGATTCTAACCATGAGAGTTCCATTCCTAACTTCCTCCCTGCCAATGACCGCTATATAAGGTATCCACATTTTCTCAGCGTCAGCTATCTTCCTCGAGAGTCTTAGATCCCTGTCGTCTAACTCTGTTCTAACCCCTAGATTGTTCAATTTCTCAGCCTGCTTCTCAGCATGTTTCAACTGCTTCATGGATACGGGTATAACTCTAACTTGGACAGGCGATATCCAGACTGGTAGCATAGGTTTAACTCCGGACTTTGCCTTTTTAGCACCTTCCTCAAGAAGACAGTAAATGTATCTTTCGATGGAGCCTATAGATGAGTGTATTATCAGGGTGCCCTTCTCCTTTCCATCTTTGTCGACAAACGTTATTCCGTATCTTTCAGAGTCTTCAACATCAAGCTGCACTGTACTTAGCTGGGCATGCCCGCCCACAGAGTCAACGAATTGGAATTCATGTTTCATTGCCCAGTAATGCTTCATCTCAGGGAGTATCTCAATCAAAGCCGGCTTGTTAATAATGTTGAGCATCTCGAGAATCTCGGGTTTAAGCTTATGATAGTATTCCTCTACCACTCGGAATGCTACGACGAAATCAACTTCTAAATCTTCGAGTACCTCTGCAAATAGTTTGAAAAGCATCTTATACTCTTCTAAAGCCTGTTTCATATCCATTGTTAAACAATGGATGTCAGGCATTGTGAACGCTCTTAATCTCCTAAGCCCCACACATTCTCCTCTTTGCTCTAGTCTGAAGGATGGCGATAATTCAAAGAACCTTGCTGGCAGATTCCGATATGATATTGTAGCGTCTTTTAACATTTCAAATAAGCCGAAATCTCCAGCAAACCTTACAATCAGCTGTCTTCCATCCATTGGCACTACATAGTTTCTCTCCCTGAACTTCTCAGCCTGCTCCCTTATGGCGTCAACCTCAAGCCTATACATAAAGGGAGTTTCAATTCTCATCGCTTTAATCCTATTTGCAAGTTCAACTGATAGATCCTCAATTAAACCCTTTACAAGCGCACCTCTAGGGTAAAATCTGAAATGGCCAACATCACTTGCAGGCTCATAATCTACAAGTTCAAGTCTTCTCATAAGTTCTATGTGAGGGGGCTTATCTCCGGATTCATGGGATATGCCTAACTCATCCATCACAAAAGTCTTGAAATCTTCACCTACCTTATCAAGAGTGTCAACTGTAGGCTCCAATTCTGTACCATTAGGCATCAATATCAAAAATTTTCCAGGCTTTTCCTCCTTCTCAACTTTAGCAGGTTTGCCTGCCTTAACATCCCTGAGGGTTTCAGCTAGGGGGTGGCCCTTACATCGAATCTCAAAAGCTTTATACCAGCCACCGGGCACACGGTAAACCTCAAACCCATGAGATTTACATTCTGTAGCCAGTAGGTCTATAATCTTTTCGGCTTTTTTGAAGGTTGCAGGCTCACTTGTAAGATGAACCCAAGGGTAAATAACAACCCTTTCCGCGTTTACCCTTTCCGAAACATTTTTTATCTCCTCTAATGCATTCTTGACCAAGTTTTCGTCATCACCCTTTTCGACAGCTGTGTATACCACCAGGCAATCCTCTATAAGAAGATGGTCCCTTTCAGGCTCTTTAGCGTCTTTAACAGCCCGTCTTTTCACCCAGTATTCTAGTTTATCAGCATGTATCATTAGTAGTTTCAACTGGTCACCTCCAAGACTTTGACACCTTCGACAGATACGCTGCTTCTAAAAGGTTTGTATCCAATAGTCTGGAGAGACTTAATAATTTTATTAGTGCATTCTGCACCGGATAGTATCAAGACACAACCCCCACCCCCACCTCCTGAAAGTTTTCCGCCGTAAGCGCCATTTTCCAGCGCAACATTAATAACTCTATCAATTTCGCTAGTTGAAACCCCCATAGCCCAGAGTAAGCCCTGGTTAACTAGCATCAGCTCTCCTAGAAGTTTGAGATCGCCGTTCTCCATAGCCTTCAGCCCAGCATCGATAAGCAGATCCACGGTTTCCATTATCTTTCTCATAGGAAGCCCAACCCTCTTAACTCTATCTGCAACCTTACTAATCATTACACTAGTAGGAGTCCTTGCCTTAACACAGCAGATCACAAGAGGGATCTCTACCTTCAGATCAACTCTCTTGGCAACCATGCCATTTGACACCCACTCCACAAGTACGATCCCCCCATAAACCGCACATGCAGGTCCTGTCTTACTAGCCCTACCATGAATAATCCTCTCGAACATGTATACATTCTCCAAAATATCCTCCTTACTCATATCTATTCCTGCAAGGACGGAGAAACCCCTAACAATGCAAGCCGAAACAGACGCTGAACTGGCCATACCAGATCCTACAGGGATATCACTCCAAATTCTAATCTCGACACCTTTATCAAATTCGTACTTAGAGTATAGTTCAGATAAACCCCTAGCCAAAATCTCAAGCTCTTTAGGACCTTCACCTCTTATTCCTCCCGATTCTATCTTCCCAATATACTCTCCAGGGTAGGCATCCGAGTCTATCTTAACGATTCTATCCCCCCTAACTTTAAGTTCAGCCTTACTTCTCCTTTCAACTCCGCATGCCAGGGCTCTCGACTTATATAGTACTGCATGCTCCCCAAAGAGGAATGCTTGCGAAGGAGCTGATACCATAACCCTGTCGGGCATACACGCATCCAGATAAAGCCTTACATTAAAGCTTTATCGTAGACCCATCCCGTCTGATAAGACCACCCCTTATCCTGGTGGAACTTATAGGTTTACCGTTTTCAGCTAATATGGTTGGAATGACCACAATTACCAATTTTCCTAGTCCTTGTTTTGCTCTTAAACCGTTGAGTATTAACGCCTTAGGGTAGGTTTCAGGGCTCACAAATAAAGCCTCAAGTCTTCTGATCCAAAGCGCCGGACCATAATCATCCCTCAACATATAGAATACTGCCTTGTCAATAAACCCAGACCTCTTTAAATAGCTAACAACATTCTCAAATCTTTCCTTAAAACTTTGAATCCTCTCTTTTAAAGCCTTATTCCTAAGCATCTCGCTCGAAGTAATACCTACAATTACAGTTTCAGACAGAGTAAACGCCGTTTTTAGCAGTACCTCATGACCTATATGGAATCTGTCAAAAGTTCCGCCTACCGCTGAGAGCTTAAAACACGGCACTGTCATCCCGCATCTGATTCAACATAAACTTTAAACAATATAATAATCACACACATAGACGTGGATAGCCTAAGGAAAACGAAGCTTCTATCGTTAATAGCGGTATGGACAGCCGTTAGAGTAGCAGCTACAGCCATACCGACATTTAAAATCCTTGGATTACCAGGATCTTTTTCGGCAGCGGAGTTGCTCTCCCCACTTTCAGGAATACTATTAGGACCTATCGGGGGATTAATCCATGGATTACTGTATGGATTGATAGCAAGATCCATCTTTCCATATAGAAGTATATTTGGAATGCTGTCCTTCCTTCCGGATCTTGCATACGGCGCAGCTCCAGGACTTCTACTCAGCGATAGAGGATGGAAGCCGCTTCTCCTGTTCTACATTATATGTCTAACGACATGGTACACATACGGGAACGGAGTGGGGCTAAAAAACTATATGCCGCTCGTCACATGGGAGCAATGGCTTGCAATAGTGATAATAAGTCCGCCATTAAGGAACTTTATCAAAAGAAAAATAAACGAGATCCCATCACTAAATATTCAGGAATTTACTACAAATCCCCTAAACACCTTTTTAGGATTAGCTGGATCCATCACCGCTTTCTGGATGCTAGCTTGGGTTACAAAGATGTCAGGAGTTCTCGTTGGGAACAATCTGTGCTTTTACCTATTAAACTTCACAGACTACCATTACTGGGTACCGATGATCCCATACTACGCTTTTGTAGATGGGTTAGAACAGTTAATAGCTTCCATCATCGGAATAATGATAGTTTATACACTGGCAAAAACAGGCAAAATTCAAGTTTACTATAGTTTTGGAGAAAATCCAGCCGTGAAACATGATAACTCTTAAGAAGGTGATCGTATGAAGTTCGTGGCTGTAACATTTGACTATTGGATGACGCTCGGCAAGCCCGAAGTATCAGGAGAGGAGTTCATATTAGACAGAGTGAGAAAAATAGGCTCAGTGCTTGAGCGCCGTGGCTTTAAATTCACGTTTAGAGAATTATATAATGCATACATTGAAAGTCTTGAAGAATGCAGTCATATTCGAAGAACAACCTACCGTGAAGTTTCTGTGGAATTGCATCTCGAAAAAATGATATCCAAACTTGGTGTTAAAACACACATAGATGATGAGTTTAAAGAGGCGTTTGTAGAGCCCTTTTATAACCATTTCAAATTTTACCCCGACGCCGAATCAACTCTAGCAGGGCTTAGGAAAAAGGGATATAAGCTTGCAGTGATATCAAATACGCCGTATGGCTGGGCTAAACGGAAACATCTTGAAAGGTCAGGGCTTATAAAGTACTTCGACGTGTTATCCTTCTCCGACGAAGTTGGAGTTCGAAAACCGTCAGTCGAAATCTTCTATTATACTTTGGATCTCTTAGGAGTCAGCCCGGGACAGACTGTCCATGTTGGAGATAGTAAAGAAGATATAGAAGGGGCCCAATTATCAGGTTTACATCCTGTTCTATTCTATTACGGTCAAGAATTAGAGCTAGACTGCTGGGCGGAAATCCTCAGAGTAGGAAAACTGTCGGAAATTTTGAACATTTTAGAATAAAGTGGTTTGCCTAAAGGCTACAGAAGCCTTTCTAAGCCGTTCGACAGCCTTTCTAACCCTTTCAACGTTGAAGTCTCTATCCTCACAGAGAAACTTTATAATACCTCTTTCATCGACGCTTCCCCATCGGAGATCATAGTCATCAGTTACTTCAGGGTTTAGAAATATAGATCTAACAGCCTCGTAGTCGAAGTCTAAGCTTACATTCTCATATTTAATTATATTTTCGAGAGATCCGTACTTTCTAATAAGCTTGTAAGCTGTCTTTGGGCCTATTCCCTTAATCCCCTCATTATAATCGGTTCCTATAAGTATAGCAAGATCCACGAGTTGCTCCCTCTTAAGGCCTAACTCAGATAGCGCCTCTTCCAGAACTACGAGTTCAGGGTTTAGTTTAACAGACACCTTTTTCTTTCTGTAAAATCTCCTCCCTGAGATAGTTAGATTCCTCACCAGTCTTTCAGCTCCGAATAGGAGTGAATCGTAATCCTGGCTGGCCGACGCCCAAATATCTCCCTTTATAGTCATATACGCGGCTTGAGCCTCACCCTCAGACGGGGCTTGAATCCATGGAACTCCCATAAAGTCTAGAAGAGTTTTTGCATCATTGGCCATACTTTCAGAGAGCGTTGCGGTCTGCACTGCCTTAGACCATGCGGTTTCAAAGTCTCCCCTAAGAATAGCTTCTTGATACTCTCGTAGAGCTTCCTCTTTCCTCTCCTTACGCTCCTCTATAGTCGCCTTCTTAAGTTCGGGGGGCTTACCATCAAATACATATACAGGTTTAATCCCGTACTCCATAAGCCTAACAGTTCTGAAGAGTAAACCATTAAGGTGACTTGTAATCCTTCCATGTTTATCTTTAAGTGGAACCCCGGGGCCCGTCCTTATAATCGCGAGAAACTGGTACAGGGCGTTAAAAGCATCTATAGCTACCGTCTTACCAGCAAGGAATTCAAAACTTATAGATTTCCTACTAATAAGATCACCGAGCTTAACTCCCACCACTACCACCCATTAAAGCTCTAAAATTCCATTTATCGAAGTCTAAGATAATACTTCTCATAATCTCGACACCATCTGGTAGAGTAAATATCAGCTTAGCTACATGCTTGCAAAACCTTTTAGCTGCCGAAACTTTACCCCAGTCAGCGCAATCATGAAGTATGACTTTCCTTTTGAGGTCGATAACAATACGATAGTCCCTAACCATAGCCTCAATGATTTCATTCCTATGTGTTATTCTAACACTTTTATCAGGTATGCTCAGAGCCCGTTTTAGCCTGGAATTATCGGTAAGAATGGAAATAAGATCTTTAATATTCATACTCATAACCTCATCTCTCTCTGGAATTTCAGGTTCTCTTAAAAGAGCAGGTCCTTTAAGCTTAGAGAACCATTCGTCAATCCTAGCTTTTACCTCAATCTGCTTAGGGGTAAGACCTATATCTAAAAGTTCTATAAGCTCCAACGCGTTTTTAGGTGCAAAACCTTTAAAATGGTTATTAAAATACCCGTACACCCTCTTACATTTCGATTTTACGCTCACAACCTTGGCGGCAAACTCTCTGAGTTCCTCCGTCCTGTAATGATAATTATACCATGGTCTAGAACCTCTGCCGTGCCACCTAAAATAGGAGAAATCCGAAGTTACTTCAACCTTTCCTGGAAGACCTGGGGCGTCTACAATGGTGAAAGCCACATCGTGATCCCTAAGTAAATCAATAACTTCCTTATGTTCAAACCAGGAGGGATGTCTAAATTCGACAGCATACTCATATCCTTCGGGAAGCGTCTCTAAAAACTTTGAGAGTAGGCTAATATTACATTGAAGCTTTGGTGGAAGCTGGAAAAGTAGCGGTCCAAGACGTTCCGCTTTTTTGAGTGGGCTCACGAGTTTAAGAAACTTCTCTATTAGAATTCGTGGGTCTGCAAGCATCTTTTTATGTGTTATATCACGAGGCATTTTTAACGCAAACCTGAAGCCATCGGGACTCCTTTTTGCCCATAAACGTGGAAGCCACGCGGATGGAAAACTATAAAATGTAGAGTTAACCTCGACGGTCATAAAGACATCGAAGTACTGGCCAAGCTGGTCACCAGCCTCAGAGTAGAATGGTCCCACCCATTCCTTATAGCTCCAACCAGAAGTTCCGATTAGAATGTTACCCATCCCGTTTCTAGATTTTCTCATTCAATTTAAAAATAAGCAGCCTAACCTATTATGTGATTCTGGATGGCTGGTTTAAGCAGGGCTGGAAAGGTACTAAGAATACTAATAGAGAAGTATAAGAGGATGAAACAAGAATCTAAGAACATATTCAAAGTACTAGTCCATTGCATCCTATCTCAATGTACAAGTGACAGGTGGGGAGAATGCCCGATACAAAGCCTCTGCGATTTACATTTCAAATCCTAGGGCTTTCGTCTTTAATCCTACTCTTCTTCCCCTGCATGAAGGTTGGCCTCCAACTTTCTGAGGAGGAGCGGATGCTTCAGCTTATAAATCATGAGAGGTTGAGCAGAGGCCTGAAACCCCTAAGTATGAACCCTATACTTCAACATGTAGCTAGAATGCATAGCCAGGAAATGATAGACCATGACTACTTCAGTCACATATCCGAGGTAGACGGTTCAAATCCCTATGAGCGTGTGGTAAGGTCGGGCTACTATCATAACTACACCGGGGTAAGAGTAGTCCTAGAAAATATAATAATGGATTCCAGAGGCCCACTGATAGAAGAGATGCACAGAAGATTCATGGAAAGCCCCCCACACGCCGACAATATTTTAAGCAGTCATGTAAACGAGGTGGGAATAGGACTGGCTTTTGGTGAGTATCACGGTTTCCATGTAGCCATATTAACCCAGGTATTTGCATACCACTCCCGTGACAACTACCCGGTGGTTGAAGGCGTCTGGCTAAACATATCCGTTAGCAGGATGGACTGGGCAGAGAAGAGGGTGGAAATATCCATAACCCTTAACAGAGAGGCGAGAGCAGTCGTTTCATACCTGTTCAACTATACCTACCGTGAAGTATACGATAGCGAAACCGAAATCTACGGTGTGAAAAATATAAGCTTCAATTTTCAGACAGGAAACTATAGGATAATCGCATACGCCGTATCTAAAGATGGCTCAACATCTCATGTTACACTTGGGCTTAACACCACCATGACTGAGCCAGCAGAAGTAGCAACTATAAGAGATTTCCTAAGGCATCCTTGGCTATTGACTATATACTCCCCCTCTAAGGGGGATGAACAGGCTTTAAACCTAACACTATCTAGGGTTAAAGGTATTGAGAAGATATGGGGTCCAGCGGGGGAGGGACCAGTAATATTCTTGGGAGGCCCCCTTGTAAACGTTTACTCCAAACTCTACAACCAAAGGGTTGGGGTGCATTTTAACGTAACGTACAAGCCCACAATCATCATGCTAGAGACAAAAATTGGGGCTTGGACCGTCAACTCGACACACTATGGAAGAATGGACTATGCAGTTGCATACCTCTACAATGATGAGGAAAACAGTAGGATCTGCCTAGTAGTAGAAGGCTGCACCAGATACGGAACCCTAGCCTGCATCTCCTACATTCTAGATGAGAAGCCCAGGGTTTGCCTCATAGTTGTAAAGTGGGAGGACATAAACCGAAACAGGAAAGTCGATCCATTTGAAGTCGAGGAAATACTTGCTTCCGAAAAGTCCACCCTATTCAGCCTGGCACACTTTACAGACCAATAGGGCAGGTTCCAACTTATCTTATAAATCCTGTCGAGGGTTACCTTACACTTGATGTCACGGAATATTTTTATGCTCCTGTTCTGGATACGCATTGATAAAAATGTTTAAATTTTTTAACTATGTCGATTCTGTGTGGGTGCAATGACACCTCCGAGTTTCCTTGTCATAATTTATACTGATATTTCTAATCTAGTGGTGCTTTCTCTTGCTATTATTATCGGTTTTGGAATTGGTATAGTTGGTTACATTTTAGCTAGGCTTGTTTCGCCGAGAAAGGAGCTTCCGCTTAAGAGGGAGAGGTATGAGTGTGGGAATAGGCCTTTAGGTAGGGCTAGAGGATGGTACGCGATGCAGTACTACGCCTTTCTCATACTATTTCTAACTATAGAACCTATATCCATATACCTATTCATACTTCTTATTATGGCCAATACCGCGATTGTAGATGTCACACTGCTCTTCGTGTTAATTTTAGGGATGCTCATTCCAACCTTGTACTTCGGGGTCAAAGTTGCGAGAAGGGTGGGCCTATGGCTCATGGGAGAATGATATTGCTAGGGGATCTCGAGAGGTCTGCTAGGAAAGCTGTTCAGTGGCTTGTTGAAAAGAAGCCTATCAGAACAATCAGAGACTGGGGGATATCCTTTTCTCTCTGGCCTGTTCATTTTACAACAGCCTGTTGTGGTGCGGAGTTTGCTGCAGCATCAGCATCTAAGTATGATGCTGAAAGATTCGGTTTCCTGCCTTTTGTAGCACCTAGGCAAACAAATCTTATGGTTATTGAAGGAACCCTTACAAGAAAGATGGGAGAAGCCGCTAAGGTTGTATATCAGCAGATGCCTGAGCCTAAGTATGTTATTGCTATGGGGGTTTGCGGGCTCGATGGAGGTATCTTCTGGAACAGCTATAACATTATTAGACCATGGCAGATCCTCCCTGTTGAAATATTCATTCCTGGCTGCCCGCCTAGACCTGAAGCCCTTGCAAGAGCGATTATAATGCTCCAGAAAAAGATTAAGGGTGAAACTGATGCAGGAAATAGCTGAAAGGCTCAAGGCAAAGGGCCTAAAGGTCGGCGAAGACTTAAAAATCGTGGTTCCAGCCAGTAAAATAAAAGAGGAAGCCAGAAAGGTTAGGGATGTAGGCTACGACCATGTAAAATCTGTAACAGGGATAGACTACCCTCATGATGGAGTATTCAAAATTATCTATCATGTGTCGTCATACTCAGACCGCCAGCTTTCAAAGTCCATTCTTACAATAGAAGTTGAGATTTCAAGAGATAACCCGCAGATCCCATCTTTAATAGATATTTGGCCAAGTGTTAAATATCTTGAAGCAGAAACATCAGAACTTTTTGGCATAGAGTTCCAGGGTAATTCTCTAAAGAAGGTTATGCTCCCAGAAGACTTTGAAGGATTTCCATTGCGGAGGGACTTTAAAATACCTGTAGAGGGGATAGAGAAGTGAGCGAGAGAATATTAGAGCTTTACATAGGTCCGCAGCACCCCGGCTCAGGACACATGAGGTTCCATATCAAGGTTGATGGCGATATTATAGTTGAAGCCCAGCCTAACATAGGGTATGTACACCGTGCAGTGGAAAAGATAGCTGAAACAAAGAAGTATATTCAGATAATTCCTCTCGTGGAGAGACCCTCCCTTGCAGATACAGCTAACCCAAACCTTTGCTACATTCTAGCCTTAGAAAAGCTCCTAGGAGTTGAACCTCCAGAAAGAGCTAGCTATCTTAGGGTTCTACTTGCCGAGATGAACAGGATTCATAGCCACTTCTATGGTATAGGCATACTCGGGATAATGTTAGGTTCATCGACAGCGTTCATGTGGGGCTTCGCAGACAGGGAGATCCTCATAGACTTATGTCAGCTTCTTACTGGTGCAAGAATAACATACTCATACATCATCCCAGGCGGGGTAAGAAGGGACATGCCTAAATCTTTTGTTGAAAGAGCCCTAAAGGCCCTAAGATATATTGAGAAGAGGCTTAAAGATTACGACAATCTTTTCATAGAGAACCCCGTAACCAAGGCTAGACTTGAAGGAGTCGGCGTGCTTAAGAAAAAGGATGCCATAAGACTTGGCGTGGTGGGGCCGAATCTAAGAGCATCAGGAGTGAGGTATGACGTCAGAAAGAATACACCCTACTGTGTCTATGATAAACTCGACTTTGATATGGTTGTCCTTAAGGAGGGCGACTCGTATGCGAGGCTCAGGGCACGTGTACTTGAGATTAAAGAGAGTATAAAGATAATTAGACAGATTCTCAAGGAAATCCCTGAGGGCCCAATTCTTGCAGAGAACTATTATAAAATGATTCCGCCGAAGTGGAAGGACTATTACTCCTCAACCGGCATACTTAAATTCCCCGCTATATTTGCAAGACTTAAACCTAGTCCAGGGGAAGCCGTAGCGAGAGTTGAAGGTGGGAGGGGAGAATTCTTCTTCTATGTGATTAGTGATGGAACCGATAAGCCTTACAGGCTTAGAATGGTTTCCCCCTCTTATCGTAATGTTATCTTGTTTTCTCATCTTCTTAAGGGACATAGGATAGCTGATATTCCAGCTATCTATGGCAGTCTTGACTACTTCCCACCAGGTGCTGACAGATGAGTGTATCCGAGCTTATACGGTGGATTGTAAGCCTCCTCCTAAAACCGTACGTCTTTGCTCCAATATTCTTCCCTGGAATAGCAACAGCCTTCATCCTGATACTACTTCTAATATGGCTTGAAAGAAAGATTGCTGCTAAAGTACAGCTTAGATATGGTCCTCTCTACGTTTCAAAGAGGTTTGGGGGAATATTACAGCTTGTCGCAGATCTCCTAAGATACCTCTTTCAAGAGCCGATAATACCTAAGAATGCAGATAAGATAGTTTTCATCCTCGGGCCTATACTCCTATTCGGGACAGCATACATACCTACAGCATTAATACCTGTAAGTGGCAGTTTCGTACCATTCCGAAGCGAGGTGAGCCTTCTTGTTGTTATAGCACTACTTTCTATAAGTCCACTCTTCGACCTAGTGATAGGATGGGCGAGCAACAACAAGTTCAGCCTAATAGGAGGTTTAAGAGAGGGTTACATCATAGTGTCATACGAAATCCCCCTCTTCATATCAACCATCGCGATAGCCATGCTATATGGTACCTTGGATCTTGTAGAAATAGCAGGGCAAAATAAATGGGGGGTACTTCTTAACCCTATAGCTGCACTTGTATTCCTCATAGTTACATATATGTCAACAGCCAGATTTCCATTCGAAATCGCGGAGGCAGAGTCAGAAATAGTGATGGGTCCCTACACAGAATACAGTGGTATTCTTTATGGGCTGACCATGGGAGCCTCCTACGTTAAAATGTATGTTTTAAGCCTACTATTCACCATCCTATTCTTGGGAGGCTGGAATCCTGTCTTCTGGCCATTCACCCTACATCCGATACTACCAGGCCTGATCATGCTAGCTAAGGCTTTGGTAGTGATGGTTATCGGAATATTTCTCAGGGCGGTCTACCCAAGATATAGAATAGACCATGCTCTAAGCATAGGTTGGAAGCTCCTATTAACATTATCATTTTTAGCTGTATGCTACAGCCTACTCATTACATACCTACAGGTGGTGGTATGGGTGTAATCTCGGCAGTGGAAGGACACGTTAGGGCTTTACTCACAGGGCTTAAATATCTTGTGACAAAACCGAGGATCACCATATTATACCCTGAACAGGCTGAGGAGCTACCGCAGGGGTATAGAGGGATGCCCGTATACCATAAAGATAAGTGTATAAGTTGCTCTCTTTGCGCAAATATATGTCCTGCGAATGCGATGAAAATGGTTAAAATCGGAAAAAAGAAATATCCATCCATAAACTACAACAGGTGTATCTTTTGCGGCTTCTGTGTTGATATATGCCCGGCAGGTGCGCTGGAATACTCCCCAGTGCATGATTACGCTTCTTACAATCTCGAGGAACTCGAGTTCTCCCCGGAAAAGTTTGCAGAGGGTCCGCCGGAACCCCCGTTTAAACCGGAAATATTAAGAATAGAGACAGATGAGGAGGTGGGACTGAAATATGTACATCCTAAGTCTTGAAATGTTAATATTCCTCGCTGCTAGCATTCTTAGCATAGTCTCAGCAGCACTAGCGATACTCCACAAGTCACTCACGTATGCGGCTTTCTTTCTAGCAATACTTGGTATCTCAAACTCCATTCTAATGTCTCTCCTAGGCTTCACCATACTTGCCGTATTCCACATAGCGGTCTACGTAGGAGCCGCCGTAATATTTATCCTATTTTCAGTAACTCTCCTTAAGGAACCTCCACCGCCTACGCCCTCAATGAGTATGTTGGCAGGGGTAGCGTCGGCAGTTCTAGTACTAAGTCTCCTAATCATCTTTAAAGGATTAAACGTTCAAGCGTATGGAAATGTCAGTTACAAGAGCCTTTCGACACTTCTAATATCTAAATATAAATTTACGCTCGTCATTACAACGTTAACCCTCGTTACAACACTTATTGAAGCCTTAACCCTTGCGATGCGAGGTGAGAAGATATGATGGTATATCACTATCTCGTCGTTTCTGTTTGTATGTTTGGTATAGGTGTATATGGCTTGATATCAAGGAGGAACATCATAAGAATCTTGTTATCAGCAGAGGTAATCTTCAATTCGGCACTGATAGCCCTATTAGCCTTTTCATCAGTCTCGGCTGATCCGTCTTCTGGAGGGCTTATGGCCCTTCTTGCAATAACGATAGCCGTTGCCGAAGTTGGGGTTACAGTGTCTATAGCATTACTTATGTTTACTCTTAGAAAAGAAGTAGATGTATACCACCTTGAGAAGTTTAAGGGGTGAAAGAAAGTGATACTCCAATATCCAATCCTGTTTCTAACAGTTATAGTGCCAATAGTAGTTTCCTTCTTCCAAGCGATACTAGGCGGAAACTGGAAGCCTAAGGTTCACACGGCAATCGCAACAGTGTTGCTACTACTCCCCTTGGTTATAGTTTCAGCACTGATAATCCAGACAGGGTTAAAAGAGCCTATCGCTGACCCTCCCTTCTTCAGGTCTGACATCGCTGGAAACTTCACAATGCTTCTAGACGGGCTAAACGCGCCGATAGCCTTCTCTATAGGCCTAGTTACATCGTTTGTATCCCTATACTCGCTTCCATACATGAAACATCGCTTTGAAGAGATGGAACACGAAGGAGAGAAAGCCCCCTCATGGGGAGTTTACTACATGCTATACGTCATGTTTTCATCGGCAATGCTAGGCACAGTCCTTTCAACAAACCTCCTAGAATTCTATCTTTTCTTGGAGCTAAGTCTTCTACCAAGCTTCCTACTAATAGCCTTCTACGGTTATGGTGAAAAATCGAGAATCGCAATCATGTACCTAATATGGACTCACGTTGGCGCACTTGTATTCCTCGCAGGAGCAATGGTCGTGGGACTGAGAACGGGAGTATTTGATATCATAAACCCTGAAACCCTAGCCGCTAACATGGCGCTCGGAGAGAAACTGCCGGTATCAATGAGGATGATAGTAGCCGTAGCCCTGACAATAGGCTTATTTGTCAAGATGGCGGTGTTTGGAGTTCACATCTGGCTTCCATACGCACATGCTGAGGCGCCAACTCCCGTTTCAGCCTTGCTTTCACCAAACCTCATAGGTATCGCTGGATACGCCTTAATAAGGATAAACTACACCCTATTCCCAGTATCGTTCCCCAAGCTCACATCATATACTCTTCCTCTCGCACTTCTGACAATGATATACGGAGGCTTAATGGTTCTAGCCCAGAAAGACTTCAAGCGACTTCTAGCCTATTCAAGCATATCACAAATGGGGTACATACTCTTAGGTGTCTCAAGCCTTCAAACACTGGGAATAGCAGGTGCAATGCTCCACTATGCTTCACACGCGGTAGGAAAAGCCCTCCTCTTCATGGTGGCAGGAACCCTAATAGCAGAGCTCCACGGACTGAGAAGGATAGATCAGATGGGAGGGCTGGCCTCAAAGATGCCCTACACCGCTGCAATGGCACTCATGGGCTTCATGAACATAACAGGAGTGCCCCCCTCACTCGGCCTATGGAGCGAAATCCTAATCGTAACGGGTGCTGTAAACAGAGCCTACCAGGATGGAAGCTTCATACCATTAGTGGCCGGGCTAGTAGTAGCCATAGGCCTTTCAACAGGATACGCCTTCGTCACAATGAAAAGAATATTCTTCGGCAAAACGGGAGAAAAAACAGAGAAAGCGGAGGAAGCGAGGAGAAGCTTGATAATACCAATGGCGATAATAGCTGCTGTGGGTGTAGTGTTATTTATAGTCCCGTACATCTTCATAGACCCACTCGTGAACTTTCTAACATCATACTTGAAGGGATGGTAAAATGGAGGCAATAGCAGTAGCTGCATGGTTACTCCCATATGTAGGTGCAGCCCTAAGCCTCGCCCTGAAAGGGAAGCTCAGAGACTCAATTGCGGTACTAATGCTCCTGTTGAGCGCGTTATGCTCTACCATACTCTTAAACACGGTTTTAACCACAGGGGAGGCTGTGGTCTACGAGGCTAGCTGGGTTAAAACGATAGATTTCAACATTCAAATTTATGTAGACAGCCTTGCGGCGTTCATGTCTGTGGTTGTGTCATGGCTAAGCTTCCTTATAGGATTCTACAGTCTAAAATATATGGAACATGACACAGGGTTGACGAGATACTGGTTCTTCTTTGACTTCTTCGTTGGGAGCATGCAGCTACTCGTACTTTCTGGGAACATTCTTCTAATGTTCCTTGGATGGGAGGGTACCGGCCTAGCATCCTACGCTCTAATAGGCCACTGGTACAGAGACGAAAAGGAGAAATGGGTAGGAGATCACGGCAGAGTTGCCCTAGGGGTTCCAATGGCATTCTCCCCAAGTCATAGCGGAGTTAGAGCTATAGTTTTCACAAGGATAGGGGATGTCGGCCTACTTGCAGGTATAGCCATGCTGTACGCTCTAACTGGAACCTTTAGTATTCAACAGATAGCTGAAAGATCACCTGAATGGGCATCTACACTTGCATCTAAAGGTCTACTTCTCCCGTTCCTGCTAATATTTACACTTGGTGCTATGGCTAAAAGTGCTCAGTTCCCATTTCATGAATGGCTTGTAACAGCTATGACAGGTCCAACATCAGTGTCAGCTTTGATACATGCCGCAACCATGGTTAAAGCAGGAGTGTACTTCATGCTGAGATTTGCACCAATATTCCATCATGCAGCAACCTACTCATCAGTCGCTGCACCCTCAGTGCACGCCTACTTTTCAATAATAGCACTTATAGGAGGATTCACGGCTTTCTTCATGGCAACGCAAGCGTTGGTGGCTAGAGAGCTAAAACTAATCTTAGCGTTCTCAACAGCATCCCAGCTTGGCTACATGTTCCTTGCTGCTGGAGCTTCAGGCCTCCTTCACGAATTCCCGAAGGGATTCGCGGCGTGCTTCAGCCATCTCGCTTCACACGCAATATTTAAGGCATCCCTATTCCTTGCTGCTGGGGCAATCATCCACTCTGTTGAGACAAGATACATAGATGGGATGGGGGGCCTCTCAAAACACATGAAATACACCTTCACAGCCATGATCATTGCAGCTCTAAGCCTATCTGGAGTCCCACCTTTCATGGGGTTCTGGACTAAAGATGCTATAGTTGAAGCTGCTAAACATGCAGGGCTACAGATACCATTCATTCTAGGCCTAGTAACAGCGTACTTAACAGCCTTTTACTCAATGAGAATGGTATTTAGGGTGTTTCTAACATCAGAATCCGAGAATGTTAAGCATCTCCAACATGAACACAAACTCCACGAGGCTCACCCAGTCATGCTTACACCCTTCCTTCTCCTAGCAATCCTCTCCCTCGCTATTGGAGTAGCATGGCCAGTACTCGGCCCAGGTTTTCTCGAAGCCGCAACCTCAAACGTAATTGGTATAGAAGAGCATTTATCGTTCCATCTGGAAGTAGACGTTGAAACAACGATGAGTTCAGTGTTACTAGTAACTTTAGGAATCATATCTGCTACTGTTGTTTACCTCAAACCAGCATACCAGCCTCAGCTAGAAGAAAAAATAGAATCCACGTCGATGCTAAGGAGTCTTAGAGATCTACTCTACGACCGCTACTTGATCAACTCAGTATACTACAAGGTACTCGTTTACGGGCTGGCGTCACTCGCCAGAGGAATATACAAAATGTTTGATACCCTCATAATAGACGGCTTCTACCATAAGGCAATACCAGCTATAACATCAACACTAAGCATCGGCCTATACGAGAACTTTGAAACCCCGGTTGTCGACGATGGCTATCACAAGGGGATACCATCCATGTTCATATGGTTTGGCAAAAGGCTGAGGATGATACAAACAGGGAGAATAAACCAGTATATAGCTCTGTTCTTCATAGGTGCAGCCATTCTCCTAATACTCATGTGGGTGATGTAGCATGGACTTGGTAAGTATCATGTTTAACCTCCTAATACTACTAACTAGCGGTGTTGGCCTCGTAATACCAGCCCTAGACTATATAGTTCTGAATAAGCGTCCAGCCGGAGAAAAACTGGTATTCGGATGCCTGGCAGCAGGTCTAATTTTAAACCTGATGATAGCGGCCAAAATAACAGACAAAAGTGTATTGCACCAGGGTACAATAATAATAGACAGATATGGCTCGTTCGTCTCAATAATAGTGTGGCTTGGAGCCCTAATAGTCGCTATCGCATCCCATAACCAGGCTAAAGATTGGCCTACAGCTCCAACATACTATTCTTTGATACTTATAGCTCTCGTAGGAGTCGAGATTCTCATCTATTGTAAAGATCTAATACTTATGATGGTGGCATGGGCTTTAGTTTCAGTGGCGTCATATGTAATGGTAGGGCTGAAGAAGGACGAACCATCTGTCGAGGGAGCGGTAAAATACACTTTAATGGGGATAGCGGCTTCCTCGATAATGTTATACGGCCTAGCTGTAATCTATGGAGTTACAAGCTCAACTACGCCAGGCGTAGCTACCCTAAACCCTCATCTACTCTTGATCGGTGTGGCCCTAATCGTAGCAGCCTATAGCTTTAAGATGGGTGTGGTTCCATTCCATGGCTGGCTCCCAGACGTGTATGGTGGAGTCTACCCGTTAATAGTAAGCTACATAGCTGGAGTAGTCAAAATAGCTGCTATCATGGCTTTATTAAGAATAGCGTATCCCTACAGTGGAGATCTAGATGGTAGGTGGACTTTATACCTAAGTATACTGTCAGTGGCAACTATGACCTTTGGCAACATTACTGCACTAGTGCAGAAGAATGTTCAAAGGATGATGGCATACAGCAGCATCGCACAGGCAGGCTACATAATGGCCGCATTCTCTATAGCGAAGGGCCAGCCATACTGGCAAATCGCAATTGCAGGCGTAGCATTACACATAGCAACCTACGTTCTAGCAAAAACAGGAATATTCATATGGCTCTCCTACCTAGCCTCGAAAGGTATAGGCCTAAATCTCGAGGATGTGGCAGGGGCGGGCCTCAGAAAAATGCCAACAATATCACTTGCAGCTACTATTAACATGCTAAGCCTGATGGGGATGCCTCCTCTCATAGGGTTCTGGAGTAAATTCATCTACATATTCCTGTCAATACTAAGAACAAACCCAGCCTTGGCACTTATAGCATTCGCAAACAGCGCAATATCAGTAGGTTATTATGCACAGGTAATAAAACAGCTTTACTTCCCAGCAAGGGAAAACCCATCGATTCCCTACGAGAAGCTACCCGCACCAGAAACCGTAGCAGTAATTATAACAGCCCTTGCGACGATAATATTAGGCCTGGGCACTGCAACTATAATAGCAAAGATGATAACCCCTGTAGCCCCCTAGCAACTCAGCTAAGATGGATTTAAAGGTGTCAAATGAGAGATATAAACTTAAAAATTTTTGAAAATTTATTCTTAAGGAAATCTCCAAGGCAGGTGTGTCATCTTGTTTAGGCCAGAACCCATGTTAATATTTAGAGTTGAAATACCAGCCGAAGACGAAAGCCGATTCATAGAGGAACTAGGAAAATACGGGATTTCAGAGTTAATACAACTTGTTCCAAGACCTATCGGTAGGACAAAAATAGAAACCGATTGTGAACGGTTCCTAAGGCAGGCGACGAGGGTGGAAGCAATCCTTGAAAGGATAAATAAAATTCTCCCTGAGAAGGGTACGGGTGATATTGGATCGAAAATAGATGTTCAAATATCAGTTGAGAATATCGGAGAGTCTGCGGTGATGATTGAAGAGATCGTCAACAAATACTCAATCGAAGTTGACAAGGTGTGTAGCGAAGTAGAAAAATTAAGAGAGACTGCAACGTGGCTTCAACTTCTTAAACCCTTAGGTATTACGCATAAAGACATAGGAGATCGTGAATTCACATTTGTTAAGGTGGGGTTAATTAAGAGAGACATGTTGCGGAGGCTAGATTTCTATCTTTCAAACAGGCTTATAGCATACACACATGCTCCTGGAGTTGGAGAGGATGAACTAGTGGCGATAATAGGTCTTAAAGAAGAAAAAAGCTATGTGAATGAGGTACTTAAACTTCTAAATTTTCAGGAGTTCAAGATTGTAAAAGAACAGTTACCTGAGAGTCCATCTAAGGCAGAGGAAATTATTAAGGAAAATATAGATGATTACAAGAAGAAACTTGAAAAGCTGAGGTCTGAACTTCTCGAATTAAAGAGGTTGCTAAGAAAACATTCTCCAGAAGTCCTGAGGAAATTATCCATTGAAAGAGAAAAAGCTAAACTATGGAGAAGTGGCGGTAGGACGACGATAATAGGGTGGATCCCTAAAAGCAAGAGTGAAGACCTGAGAAAGATCACTAGGAAAGTATCAGCCGAGAGAGGAGCTGTTATTTTTAGCGAACCGGATAAAAGTGTTGAACCACCAGTTCTCGTTTCTGAGAAAGGGCCTTTAAGGGACTTCCAGTTGCTTATGAACTTACGTGGTAAACCTAAATACAACGAAGTAAACCCTACACCGATAGTTGCGATTCTATATCCTATAATGTTCGGTATGATGTTTGGCGACGTAGGCCAAGGCTTAGTATTCGTAATATTGGGGTTACTATTTAAGAAAATGAGAAAGCCGTTCTTAGGCCTTTCAGTAAGGGCGATACAAAGAATAGGGGGCATACTTTTATATAGTGGAATATGTTCAGTGATTTTCGGCTTCTTGTATGGAGAAGTCTTTCTTAAAGAAGACCTGCTTAGTCCTATATTGTTATCACCGCTCCACGATCAGGAGAAGATGATTGTAATTGCCTTACTATTTGGAGTATCCCAAATAATAATAGGGCTATTAATGGGTCTTATAAATCATATAATCGAAGGCAACATATTTGAAGCATTGTTCGGATTTCAGGGGTTAGCAGGAATGATTTACTACGTTGGAGGAGTAATACTTGCAATAGATTTTGTAAAAGAGGGTATGACTCTTAGTGTATTCAGAGAAAACCTTCCAATAACTCTAACTGTGCTAGCCGCGTTGGTTACTGTAATGTTAGCTCCCATAGCCGAAGCCGTGATAAAGAGGGAGGGAAGCATAGTTGAAAGTCTCATGACTGGGTTTTCCCACACTCTTGAGATGTTCCTAGGCTTTCTAGCCAATTCAGTATCATATGTAAGGCTTGCAGCATTGGCAATTGCGCACGGAGCTCTAGGTATAGCTGCAGCAATCCTATCCCAGATGGCAGGTAGCCTAGGATTTATATTAATAAATACTCTCGTGATATTAATAGAAGGTCTATCCACACTTATACAATCAATGAGGCTAATATACTATGAATTTCTTACAAAATTCTATGTGGGTGGTGGAAAGCCATTTAGACCATTCCATCTGAGATGATAGGTTTTTATATATGGTGCGTTTGTCCTGCGTGTTTATGAGGAAAATATTTTAATAAAAGGGGGTGGAAAACTCACACGTAGTTCAATAAAGGTGGTAAGGGATGGAGCAGGGTCTTGGGAAAAATATTATGCAGGGTCGAACTGTCTCGTATAGAAATGCATTAATAATGTTGGTTATGATTGGTGTAATAGTTGCAGGGGGCTCCATAATACTGGTCAAGTCATATCCTGTTAAGGGTAAAACACAAGAAAGTGTAAACTATATTGGACTGTTCGCAGCTGCATTATCTGTTTCAGGCTCTGCTATTGGTGCTGGGATTGCAATATACGGTGCAGCCACCGGGGGCTTTGCCGCATCAGCTGAGAAGCCGGAACTTTCAGTCTGGGTCCTTGTTATAGCAGGTCTCGGAGAGGGTCTAGCGATCTACGGTCTCGTCGTAGCTATAATGATACTAGGTATGCTTCACTAAATGCGAACGTGAAACTTATGATTTACACAGAGAGAAGGGTACTTATTTTTTCCTTTTCTATCTTCAAATATTTTCCAATTATTATCTTTGATAAATCGCTAGCTTCGATATCTATGAGGAGAAGGTAGGCTATAGGTGCAGATACTCCTCTAAAATTCTTCATGGCAATCCTCCTCAGAGTCTTGTCTAACAGCGCGTGGGCTTCTTCCTCCCTTCCTTCATCGAGCAGGCTATCCATCTTTGTAACAATGTTTCGATATGACGTGGATAGTATCATTTGTTTGGCGTACTCCGGACTCTTTTTTATAAGGTCTAGGATTCGTACTATATTTATCCTGTATCCAATGGGAATTATAGAGTTTAGCAAAACATCTTTATGGGCACCTATCTTATAAAGCTGTAGTAGTGTAAGAATATTTCTAAGATCCACCTCGGTTCCGACAATTTTAATAACCGGCTTTCCTGATTTCCCATCGGATAGTTCTATTATACGGCCATAATAAGCCTCATCTATCTTTGCCTCTAATATAGAAATGGCATCATATTTCATGTATTCCTTTAACTTCTCAGCTATTATGCGATAGTCTGTTTCTTTTAGCAATTCAACGAACTCCTTTATTGTTCTAACTTTTACAAGCTCCTCGAAGTTTACGCTTGTAATCTTTTTGCTTAATGGTATGAGGGCATCTTCGGTCACCAGCTTCCCTGAGTGGACTGCTCTAAGTATTCTTTTGAGGTTCTTAACCTCAAGTCTTCTCATATAAGTGTATATAAGCTCTTTAAGTTTCTCACTGATGGCGATTGAACTTACTATATCATAATATTTTTCAAATCTTTGAGATAACACCTTGTTAATTGAGTTCTCAAAAACCGTGGGTTCGGGTTTTACTAATGCTCTTTCCATCTCAGTAGCATAGTCGCTTTTTAGCAGGTGGCTCAACACATTTTCCACGTTTGGTAAGTCAGCAAGATTTTTTATCATAGATTGATCAAGTAGATGTCCCTTTAGTGCACGGGTTCTTACTTCAAGATAGATAATCCCTCCACTCCTCAATTCACTCCCTCGTTATTACTTGTTTTATTTTCTTCGCTCTTATAAACTCCTCTAATGACTCCTCTTCTAGTTTATCTTCTATGTATCTTATTGTTCGGTTGATGTCGGGTATCACAACCTTTTCCAGAATGTTTACTTTTCTGTTTGTCATCATTAACTCGTAAGCTAGCTTTTCTATCTGAGCTTCTGTCTGCGTTAGCGTGATTATTTTTTGGATTAGATTGGTGTATCTCTTGGCCACTTTGTATATTCTAACGTCAGATATCTTCTTTACCTCTGGTGCACGTTCGATCTTTATGGTAGGTATTCTAGTACCCATTATTACTTTTTGTTTAACTTCTACTTTTATAGGCGTTACCAGTTCCGCCCTTGATTTTGTATCCCAGTATCCCATGGACGTTAATACTATGTCGAGTTCCTCATAACATTTCATCATTTCTTTTTCTATTTCTTTTCGAAATTTCAGCTGGTTTAATAGTTTATTTATTTCCCTAGCCAGCTGATCTCTCTTTAGTTCCAGCAGTTCCTTGCTTCTTTGAACAAATGCGAGTTCTTCCTTAAGTCTCAGTAAGATTCCTCGAGTTGCTGTTACCTTTGTTGCAGACATGAGTTGTATCTCCTCGTATTCAGCTTCTTTCCTTCCGATAGTTTGGATGATATTTTCTTACATACTCATCGTGTATTCTTATGAGTTCTTCTTCTGGGAGAATAGCAAGTATATCCCATGCTATGTCTAAGGTTTGTTCTATCGTCCTATTTTCGTATTCTCCCTGGTTTACGAATTTCCTTTCAAATTCTTCAGCGAACTTTAGGTATCTCAGCTCTTCTGGACTTAGACCCATTTCTCCCACTATTCTCGCAAGCTCCCTAGCCCTCACTCCTCTCTTGTATGCATAGTAGAGCTGGTCTGAGACGTCCTTATGGTCGTCTCTGGTTTTACCTTTCCCGATGCCGCTTCTCATTAATCTGCTTAAACTTGGTAGAACATTTATTGGTGGATAAATTCCCTTGATATCTAGCTCCTTGTCTAGGATTATCTGTCCTTCCGTTATATACCCTGTTAAGTCGGGTATTGGATGATGGAGGTCCCCGCCTGGCATTGTTAATATTGGCATTTGAGTCAATGATCCTCTCTTTCCTTCTATTATTCCTGCTCTCTCATATATCGTTGCCAAGTCGCTGTATAGATATCCTGGGTAGCCTTTTCTGCTTGGAACCTCCTCTCTGGCCGCGCTCATCTCTCTTAAAGCCTCTGCATAGTTTGTCATGTCGCTAAGTATCGTAAGGACGTGGAGTTCGAGATCGAATGCAAGATATTCTGCTACTGTCAGAGCTATTCTAGGGGTAAACAACCTTTCTACGGCTGGATCGTCTGCTAAGTTTAATATGACAACTGATCTTTCGAGGGCCCCTGACTGTTTAAACTCGTTTATGAAGAAGAGCGCCTCATCTTTTTTCAATCCCATTGCTGCGAATACGAGAGCGAACTCCTCTTCCTCCCCTCTAACTGTTGCTTGCCTAGATATTTGTGCAATTACTCTATTGTGCGGTAGGCCGCTCTCCGAGAATATTGGGAGCTTTTGTCCTCTAATAAGAGACAGCATTCCGTCTATTGCGGAAATTCCTGTTTGTATGAAATCGTTTGGGTAGATTCTCGCTTTTGGATTTATAGGTGATCCATTTATATCCCGTGTGTCCGTAGAGATAATTGGAGGTCCATGGTCTATTGGCTGGTATCTACCATTAAACATTCGTCCGAGAACCTCATCTGATACTGGAATCTTAAATGCTGACCCTTCAAATCTAACAGTTACATCGGTCTGAAGGCCTATTTCTCCTCCGAAAACCTGAAGTATCGCGTAACCACTGCCTACCTCCAGAACTCTCGCGAGTCTCTCAACACCATCCTGCCCCGTAATTCTTGCTATCTCGTTGTACCCCACTCCTTTAACGTCTTCTACTACTAGTAGGGAACCCTTGATCTCTTTCACTCCCTTATATGCTACACCTCTCACCGCCAATTAAAACACCTTCAAGATCATATTCTTTAAGTATATTGCTTATTTCAACGCTTATCTCCTCAGAAAGCTTCTTTATAGCTTCTATTCCTTGGGGATCTTCCTTTACCCGCATCATTTTATGTATCTGAGGTATTGACCTAATTCTTTCAAACGAGACTCCTTTGCTTACTAGTTCGGCTGCGACCATGTAAAAGTCAACTATTAGTTTTAAAAGGCAAAACTGTTTTCCGATCTCACAGTAGCTGTCTACTTCATCAAAAGCATTCTGTCTTAAAAATCCCTCCTTGAGAATTTCAGATGCGAGTAGGATCATCCTTTGTTCATCCGGCAAACTTGACTCTCCTATGACTCTTGCTATTGATTCAACTTCAGCCGCCTCTCCAAGTAGATCTAAAGCTTTTCTACGATAATCCAGGAAGCCTATATGTTTTCTCTCCCACCATGCTGAGATTTTCCTTGCATATTGACTGAAACTTTGAGCCCATGGTTCTGCAACAGTGCTTGAGTATATACTATAGCTTTTAAGCCAGTTTATCGCTGGAAAGTGCCTGCTATAGGCGAGTTCTGCATCTAAAGCCCAGAATACACCAGTAAATCTTAAAGTGTGTATCGTTACAGGCTCGTTAAAGTCTCCACCTGGAGGTGAGACGGCTCCTATAATTGTTAAGCTTCCCTCCCTATCAGGTTTACCTATGACTTTAACCCTCCCTGCTCTTTCATAGAAGCCTGCAATTCTGTCTGGAAGGTAAGCAGGGTATCCCATTTCAGCAGGCATCTCCTCAAGTCTCCCAGAAACTTCTCTCATGGCTTCGGCCCATCTGGACGTGGAGTCAGCCATCAATGCAACATCATATCCTTGATCTCTGAAATACTCTCCTATTGTCACTCCGAAATATATGCTAGACTCTCTTGCAGCAACAGGCATATTGCTAGTGTTAGCTATTAAGACTGTTCTTTCCATGAGGGGCCTCCCGGTATATGGATCAGTAAGCTTTGGAAATTCTGTTACTACTTCACACATTTCATTTCCTCTTTCGCCACATCCTATATATATTACTACCTTCGCGTCGCTCCATTTTGCAAGCTGGTGAAGCATAACCGTTTTGCCTGTCCCGAACCCACCCGGGATAGCCGCGGTACCGCCTTTTGGTATTGGAAAGAAGGTATCTATGACTCTCTGACCTGTTATTAAAGGCTTTTCTAGTGAAAGTCTCCCGTCTGCCGCGAAGGGTCTTGGTACTCTTATAGGCCAATATTGTTTCATAGTGACCTCTATTTCTTTGTTATCTGATTTTACGATTAATACTGGTTCGTCAACAGTGGCTTTACCTTTTCTAATCCAGCCTACCCGCCCCTTAACTCCGTATGGAACAAGTATCTTATGCTCCACAGCCTCTGTTTCCTTTACTATACCTATTACATCTCCGCTTCCTACGATGTCACCCTCTTTGGCAATCGGCTCGAAATCCCATTTAATATTCGTGGGAAGAGTGTTTACTCTTACCCCTCTTGTAATGTATGGGCCTTTGAGTTTTTTAATCATCTCAAGAGGTCTTCCTATACCATCTAGAATATTATTAAGAAGTCCTGGCCCAAGCTCTGCTTCTAAACGCCTATTAGTACCCCTTACCTTCTCTCCAGGCTTTAAACCTGTTGTATCCTCATAAACCTGAGCTGTAAACTTGTCTCCGAATATCCTGATAACCTCGCCTATTAGCCCTTCATCTCCCACTTCAACTATCTCCCCTATAGAAATATCTTTTATCCCTGATGCCTCAATAACGGATCCGCTGATTCGTTCAAGCAAGCCTATTCTTTCCATAGTTATTCACCTCCACCAAACAGAATATCGTAAACTTTCCCTAAAAGTTCCGATTTCGCACTTTCGATCCTGGCTTCAATCGTGTTGTCATAGAAGCTCCTACCATCTATCGATCTTACTATAACTCCACATCTTGTTTCTATAGGATCTCCCAACGTTAGTTTAATGTCCTTACCGAGTTTTTTCAAAGCCTTACTTATCGCCTTTTCAAGAGTAGTATAGCTTTCTTTGTCTGTTGATACTGTTAGCTCTTTTGAATCCAATTGTTCAACCGCCTCTACTATGAGTTTAGCGAGGAATTCAGCCTTCTCGTTTTCATCCATATTCTTTATTCTATCGTAGACTTGTTCTATGGCCTTCTGGAATATCTCTTCTACTATTTTCGCCTTTTCTTGAGAAAATTTTACCCTGAGCTTTGTCTTCTCGACAGCTAGGATTTGGCTAGCTTTAACTCTTAATTTTTCTTTTTCATTTTTAAGCCTTAATTCACGGGATCTTTTGGCTTCCTCCTCGGCTTTTCTAAGTATTTCATTTGCCTCTTGTTTTGCGTTAGCTATTATTTTCTTTTCTTCCTCCTCAGCCTTTACCCTTAATATAAGCCTTAATTGTTGCCCGCTCATACTAATCACCAAGAATATATGATATTATTATTTGTTCAGCCTCACATGATTTTTTAGAAGCTTTGTTTCTAATTTTTTCTATTTCTTTTTCATATTTTTCCCTTATTAATCGCTTTTCTTTTTCGATTTTTTCTATTTCTTCTGTTAAAATAGGCGTTTCTAGAATCTTTCTTCTTATTTCTTCGGCCTTCTTCTTTGCGCTATCTATTATTTTTTTAGCTTTTTCTTCAGCGGTCTTTAATCTTTCTTCAAGTTTTTTCTCTTCCTCAAGTATAGATTTAAATTCTTTTATACTAACTGCCATCCTATTCACCTAGTTTAAGTTTCGCACCAACCGCTCGACTGATATTTTCGTATAACATTTTAACTCTCTCTCCTGTAGGCCCAGACATGTCTGGAAGCGCGGATATTATGGGGAAAAGTTCTTCCCCCAATTTTTTGGCCTTAGCTTGACTAACAGCTTTAAAGAATCTCTCAGAGACTATTATAATCTTGTAATGGTTTTTCTCTACTATCTCATTAAACTTTTCAACCGCCTTATCTGGAGTATCAGCAGGATAATCGTCTACACCTGCTAGCCTTAAACCTAAAGCCGAATATTTATCCATGATGACGGCTACTCCCATCCTATGAGTTTTAGGGACGGCAATTTATTAATATTTTTTACAATGCAAACATTATTGCCTGTCACCTCTCACGTCTTGGGTGTTCACCATTGAATGCTAATCTTAGAATAATAGATCAAAAACATGAGATCTATACTCCAGATTACGTATTTTCAGTATCATATGTAAAAACGACGATTCTAGACCTTTTAAGCGTCGAATTACCCAAAAACTATAGGACATTCCTGGAAAATCAGAAGTTTAAGAAACACGCTTCAGACTTTAACCTTTTCGATGCTAATGTGCATATCCTCATTATAGTAGATGCAGTTGGCTTAGATCAATTTAAAACTTGTTTTCCTGTTATATCTAAAATACATAAGGCTCTAGGTGGTTTCACGCTTTCAAGCGTATTTCCAACTGTCACTAGTTCAGTTTTAACTTCGATCTATACCGGCAAACACCCGTTTGAGCATGGTATTATAGGCCATAAAGTGTATTTCAGAGAATTGGGAGCGATACTTAACACGTTAGAGTATACCGCCAGTTCTGGCAAGGACCTGTTATATAAAGCTGGAGTCGATGCTAAAGCTTTAATGTGGGCTGAAAGACTCTCCGACTATTTCAACGATGATGTGAAATTTGTAGAACTGGCGCATTCACATATTATAAATACTGGCCTCAGTAGGTTTCTTTATGAGAATGTTACCTGTTACGGTTATCAAACTATAACAGACGGATTTTCTAAGCTTATTCAGATAGTTGAAAAATTTAAAGATGAGAAAACAGTAGTATCCTTTTATATAGGAGACTTTGATCATTTAGGTCATGTACATGGGCCCCATAGTTGGGAGTACAACTTCCACGCCTCCTATTTCGAGGAGATATTTGTAAAAACTTTGAAAATGCTTAAGGATTTACCAAACGTTGCGCTATCCTTTGTTAGCGATCATGGAGGAATTAGCCTAGCTAAGGTTATCGAATTTAGTAAGTCAGAACTTGACAAAATAAAAGAGCTAACCGGTGTAAGAGTTGGACGGTCTGGAAGAATTTTACATTTTTATTTATCTAATGGAGATGAGGAAGGATTTATAGAGTTCACAGAGTCCAAGATAAACGGTTGGGGAATGCTAGTTTCATATAAATGGCTTAAGAAGCATCATATAATTGGAAAAAGCTTAACCGGCGATCGTGAACTTAAAACAAGAATAGGAGACTACGTTCTAATCGCCTCTAAAAATATATCTTTTAGATTTGATTCTAAGGAGAAATTGGAGATGCTAAAACCGGAGATGGGTGGGCATGGTGGTTTAACAAGGGAGGAGCTTTTAGTCCCATATTTTATATCCCCTGTAAGTGAGGTAGCACGCCTACTGGAAGTTTAAAATATTTTATAGGTGTTACAGGCTTTAAGGCTGACGAATATGGCGAGCTTTACAGTTACTCCATGGGAAGTTAAGGGCAAAGTAGACTACGATAAGCTCATAGAAAAGTTTGGGATTCAACCTTTAACGAGAGAATTACTTGAAAGATTGGAGAAGCACACAGGTGAACTTCACCTCCTACTGAGAAGAGGCGTTTTCTTCGCTCATAGAGACCTAGACCTACTACTTGACTCATACGAAAAGGGGGAAGAATTCTACCTGTACACCGGAAGGGGACCGTCGGGACATACACATATAGGCCATCTAATTCCATGGATACTTACAAAATGGCTTCAGGAAAAATTTAACGTAGAATTACTATTCCAGGTTACCGATGACGAAAAATTTCTATTTAACCAGCCGTTAACCATAGAAGAAGTTAGAAAATACGCATATGAGAATATATTAGATATAATCGCTGTTGGTTTCCAACCAGGAAAAACTAAGATATTCCTTGATACCGAATACATAGGTAAACTATATCCACTCGCCATACAAGTAGCTAAAAGGATAACATTTTCCACAGCTAAAGCTGTTTTTGGCTTCACCGACAGTTCAAATATTGGAATGATATTCTTTACGTCGATACAAGCGACACCCGCCTTTCTAGGCTCCATTATGAGGGGAAAGCCGACTAGATGTTTAATCCCATTAGCTGTCGACCAGGATCCACACTTTAGGGTAGCTAGAGACGTTGCCCCCAAACTTGGATTCCCTAAACCCTCAATACTACATGCTAAGTTCTTCCCAAGCCTTCTCGGAGCTGACAAGATGAGTTCGAGCGACCCACAGTCAGCTATTTACACAGTCGACAGTGATAGCGAAGTTAGACGCAAGATAATGAATGCATTCACAGGTGGTCAACCGACGGTTAAGGAGCAAAGGGAAAAGGGCGGAAACCCGGATATTTGCCCAATATACCAGTACTGTATGTACCTTTTTGAGCCTGACGACCATAAACTTAAGGAAGTATACTATGCATGTAAAAGTGGCAAGCTACTGTGCGGGGAACATAAACAAATCCTAGCCGAAAAAGTCATAAAATTCCTGAAAGAACATCGGAAGCGAAGGGAAAAAGCTAAAGACATGCTTGAGGACTTCATAGTTAGGGACTAGATGCTAAGTACTGTAGACATGTTATAATCCAAGGGTTCGGCTCCCATCGTTCGAAGAAAAACGTCACGTTACCCTTCCATATTACTATTATGGGGTTCTGAAATCTCACAGCACAACCTATTTTCTCGGAGATCGCATTTAACACATCGTAAGACTTGCTGTATTCAAGATTTAGTACCTCAACGTTATATTCCTCGAAATACTGTGATAACGAGCTTATCCTATTATGGTAGGCACAGTCGTAGCAGTCATATATTATTAATGCTCTTATCACGGTATTATTGCCTCCTACTATCTCATTCATAGGTAGGTTCAGAGGCTCTTTGGGGAGTTTGAAAAGTTTAAGGACATCTTGACCTTCTGTATTCGACTTTATATATTTAAGTCTTTCCTCAAGGAATTTAAGACGGTTATGGAGCGTAACGTAGTCAAGGCTTAGGCCTACTATCGAGGAAACTAATGCTATAATTAGAAGCACGTCTATTGCCTGTAGATTTTTAGGCATGCTTGAACCACCTCTGCATCCACCATTTCAAGCCTGAAAAAGACTACTACATCTCGATATTTAAATATAGCCCATGAGTACGATTCAAAAGGATACCTTATTCTAAGTTTTGCCAGAAAGTTCACAAGCTTATAGGCGTTCGTTATGTTGCTTAAAGGATAAAGATTAACCTTAATAGTATTATTAATTTCTGAACACTTCTGCTTAGCCAGTTCCTCGTCTCTAGACAAGTAGTAGATGTCAAGTTCGGGCTCTTCAAAGTAGTCTCCACTGATTTTCAGAGGATTGTAATACGATTTTTCCATTAAGAGTCTGATGTCGTTTATCTCGCTGAGGATTTCCTCGTATTCGTCGACTTCTAGGGTTAAGTTCTCTATTTCATATTCCATCTTTCTATGCAAGTATATCGTGATTATGAGGACGCATATTGTAAGGGCTGCTGCCAATGCTCTTAATATGAGTTTTTTCTCCACGCCATGTTCTAACTCCTGTTATGAGATAAATTTTATCCCTATTGATATCTTTCCAGGGCGTCTTTGGATTTATATTTAAACTGGTCGAGATATATCCTCTCAATCTTCTTGATTGTATCAGCTTCTTCAGCAGTCTTATCCCATCTTATAGCTACTATTCTCGCGAATCTCAGCGCATATCCGCTTTTGTAGTGGGGGCTTTTTTGTATCTCGTTGTAGGCTACCTCCACAACTATTTCTGGCTTAACCTTAACAGTGTATCCAAACCTCCCTACCTCGATTTCCAGCAGTTTCCTAGTCATTTGTTCGAACTCCTCATCTGTCAATCCTTTAAAAGTTTTCCCCACTACTAGGAACTGCCCTGTTTCCTCATCTCTTGCAGCTAAATGGTAGTTTGAAAGCCATTTATGTCTTCTTCCATAGCCTCTGTCTGCCGCGACTATTACAAGATCTAGGTGAGGTAGGGTTGGCTTAATCTTCATCCACATATATCCTCGGGAGCCCGCCCTATATGGGCTCCCAACTCTTTTCGCCATCAAACCCTCATACCCGAGCGTAACAGATCTTTTAAGAAATGATTGGATGGTAGGTATATCTGAAGATATAATCTTCTCTGCGAGTTCTCCATTATATACCTTCTCCAAGAGTTCCCTCCTCTCGATGTAGGGGGCGTTAGTAAGGTCTTTCCCGTTGAAGTATAATATGTCGAACACATGTAGCTTCATCGGGATCTCCAGTAGAAGTTTCGTAATCTCTTTTTCTCGTCCGAACCTTCTCATAACATGTTGAAAGGGGAGCGGCCGCCCATCAGAACCAATAGCTACAGCTTCGCCGTCTAGAATGCATTCCACGTCCCGACTAAGCCCCTCTTTAACCTGTTTAACAACATCGGGTAAACTTTCAGTAACATCTTTGAGCCT
>Ga0164310_10000170_pt1 | contig 33239 bp, 31 predicted proteins | sample GuaBasSedimGuay1_FD_121795 | JGI IMG/M metagenome (GOLD analysis project Ga0164310, IMG submission 121795) | Subseafloor sediment microbial communities from Guaymas Basin, Gulf of California, Mexico - Guay1, Core 4569-9, 0-3 cm | ecosystem: Environmental > Aquatic > Marine > Hydrothermal vents... | reverse complement strand
GGGTAGGACCGTCCGCAGCAACTTTCTTAATGGCAGTGGCATCAATTCAAGCTATGCGGTATATCAGGACTATACGGGGAAGGCAGAGGAGCGGGTCCTGGCCTTGGGCATTGCCATAGGATCGGGCTATCTATTTCCAACAACCTTTGAAAAAGAGGTATACAGCGATCTAGTAGGGGAGCGAGGTGTGTTGATGGGGGCCCTTGCCGGTATTATGGAGGCCCAGTATGCATTGCTGAGGCAGAGAGGCCATAGCCCTAGTGAGGCCTTTAATGAGACTGTGGAAGAGCTGACCCAGAGCTTGATCAGGTTGGTAGCAGAAAATGGAATGGACTGGATGTTTGCCAATTGCAGTACCACGGCACAAAGGGGGGCGCTGGACTGGCGGCACAGATTTCGGGAGGCGGTCAGGCCGGTATTCGAGGAATTATATGAGAGTGTAGTTTCCGGTAAAGAGACGCGAATCGTGTTGGAAGCCAACAGTGCCCCGGATTATCGGGACCGCCTGGAGAAGGAGTTGGCCGAGATGCGCAACTCTGAAATGTGGCGTGCTGGAGCAGCAGTACGTGCCCTGAGGCCGGAGAATAGGAAGAAGGGGGAAGAGAAATAGGAGCCAGAAGTCAGAAGTCAGAATGAGAGGCTCCTAACTGAGAGCGGAGCTTGAATGCCAAATTCCCAATGTCAAATACCAAATGAATTCCAAATGAGCAATGACAAGACGATGCAGGTGGCTTCACCAAGTGCCCGGAAGCGCAGAGGCCGGGCAGGTTGTTGGGGACTGATCGCTGATAGCTGAAGGCTGGGAAACGAAGAAAGGACAAGGCTGAATATGGAATACAAAATCGCAGTTATTCCCGGAGACGGGACAGGACCGGAAGTGACGACCGAGGCAGTAAAGGTACTTCATGCAGTGGGGAAAAGCCACAACATTTCTTTTGAATTTACCCACTATGATCTAGGTGGAGAAAGATACCTCAAGACCGGGGAACTGATATCTGACAATATCATCGAAGAATTGAGGCAGACTCATTGTATTTTGCTGGGGGCTATTGGACACCCTGAAGTGAGACCGGGTATCTTGGAGCAGGGAATACTTCTAAGGCTACGTTTTGCTCTTGACCTTTACATTAATTTGCGCCCTGTGATTTTGCTTCCTGGAGTTTACACGCCTTTAAAGGATAAGGGACCGCAAGACATTGACTTCGTGGTGATCAGAGAGAACAGTGAGGGAGCATACGTGGGAAGCGGGGGATTCTTTAAAAAAGGTACTCCGGATGAGATTGCGGTGCAGGAATCAATAAATACCCGTAAGGGCGTGGAACGTTGCATCAGGTACGCATTTGATTATTGTATGAAGCGGGATAAAAAACGCCATGTCACCCTGTGTGCCAAAACAAATGTGCTGACGTACGAGTCAGACCTGTGGTACAGGGTATTTCAAGAGGTGGCTCAGGAATACCCGGATATCTCCACTGATTACCAGCATGTGGATGCCCTTTGCATGTGGATGATCAAGAGTCCTGAACGCTATGATGTTATTGTCACCAATAATATGTTCGGAGACATCATCACTGATATCGGGGCCATTATCCAAGGGGGACTTGGTATTGCTGCAGGGGGAAATATCCACCCCGGCGGCCCTGCCATGTTTGAACCCATTGGGGGGTCTGCTCCGAAATATACTGGGCTGGGAAAGATAAACCCCATGGCTGCTATATATGCGGCCCAGATGATGTTGGAATACCTGGGCGAAATCCGGGCAGCAGAAGATTTGTTTCAGGCCATAGCCGCAGTGGTCAAGGATGACCTGGAATCCCTTGAGGCAGGGAAAATGGGATATACCACGGCGGAGGTGGGGGATCTAGTGGTTAATAAGCTGGAAGGCAGCGCCTCGCGTAGCTAGAAGTTAGGAGCGTTCTACTACGTGGAACCTGAGGAGGATAGGGAGGAGCCAGAAGACAGTAGTCAGGAGGAAGGATCAGGGATAAAGGAGAGATGTCCTTTAACCTTAAGCCCTTAGCCTCAGGCCTTTAGCCTCCGCCCTGCAGGCGGCAAACGGTCAACGGTCAACAGTAAACGGAGTTAAGGAAACGCGTTCGTGCATACTACAAACCATAGCACTCCGGATCAACGCTGGTCCAAGATACTCAGAGAGTATCTATCTCGCTTTAGTATTGTAGTTTCCGAATGTCCTGCTGTGCTTGATATTGGATGCGGCAACAATGCCATATGGAACTACCTGGCCCTGATCAGATACTTGTCTGAGGAGGCTCTAGGTTTTCCCCAGTATGTTGGGGTGGACATATATGAAGAGGCCTTCAGTAAGGCCAGGGAAGGATTGGAAGGTCTTGCCATTTTCATTGCTTGTGATGCACGAGAATTGAGCCGGCATGTGGAAGGGCCTTTTCACTTGATATTGTGCCAGCACCCTCCGTTGACCACTTCTAAAGAAGGTCCGCGCATATGGCAGGCCGTGTTTGAAGAGGCAGCAAGGGTCCTAGATCCGGAAGGGTGTTTTGTCCTTACGAGTTTTTGGGTCAACGACCATATTCCTGCTCAAGTGGCCGTACAAAAGGCTGGATTGGAAATCCTTTACAGCGGGAAAAATGCATATCCCGGAAAGATCTTTGACAAAGGTAGTGATGGTGAGGACCTCCAGTATGACAAATACATTCTTTTGGCAAGAAAACCCCGATCCTAACCTACCTCTATGGGGTCCATGTTTCCCTCTTCAACTCCTGTCTCCTGATTTTTGAAAATCGTGCTATTTGGATTTTGGTATTTACCCACCGTGAATTTTGGGGGGGGATTCGTTTCACTTTGAGCTTTGACTTCGGGCATTAACACAATTGCCCTTTTTTGCCTTGTTGGCTATAGTAGCCATGGATATAGACTTTAGAGGGATCCACCATGCGAGATATCACTGTGGCAGCCGTGTGTATGCATTCTGAGCCGGGCCGTGTTGAGGAAAACCTCGCTCATATGGAGCTTTTTGCCTCAGAGGCGGTTTCCAGGGGTGCAGAGATGATTTGCTTCCCCGAGCTTTGCATCTCTGGTTATGTCCTAAATGAGCCTCACTCCCTTTACGGTCCAGGTGATTCTCAGAACATTATTGCACGGATCGTGGATATGGCTGCGACCCATGAGGTGGTTATTATGGCTGGCATGGTGGAAATTTTGAGCAGGGGAAAACCTTATATCTCCCATATTGTATCAGGACCAAAAGGAATGCTTGGGGTATATCGGAAAACACATTTGTCGCCCATTGAAAAGGGTGTGTTTCAAGCGGGAGCAGAGATCGGCATCTTTCGATACAAGAATGTGGCCTTTGGGATTCAGCTTTGTTACGAGGCCCATTTTCCCGAGATAAGCACCTTGATGGCCCTCAAGGAGGCAGAAATCATATTTATGCCTCATGCCTCTCCTCGTGGCACGCCTCAAGAAAAACTTGACAGCTGGCTCAGGCACTTAAGGAGCAGGGCCTTTGACAATGCGCTATATGTAGTAGCATGCAATCAGGTAGGTCAGACAAGTGAGGGATATCAGTTCCCCGGAGTGGCTGTAGTTGTTGATCCATCAGGGCTGATCATTAGCCAAAGAATGCGAGTGGATGAAGGAATGGTAGTAGCAACACTAAAAGCTAATCGACTAGAAGAAATAAGGACCCACCAAATGAGGTATTTCCTCCCTAACCGTCGCCCAGAACTCTACCGAGCCCTTATTGGGGGATAATAAGGGGCTTAAACTCGCTCACAAGGTTTTGACCATGATACGTTGAAACTAGGCGGCAAAAACGTAGAAATCTCAGTGAAATAGACAAAAAAAGAGCGCCGGACAAAGCTACACCTGCCAAGCGCTCCTTAAGCTTCTAAAATTAACGGGCTTTTTAAGCCAGTTGGGTGTTTTAAACGCAGCCAGTTGGCTTGGGCAATCCCGCCATCTTGCAGGCTCCCTTACCAGGGCCGGAGGGGAATAGCTCATAGATTTTCTTGAGTTTGAAGCCTGTTACCTTGGAGAGAATCCTTACCATTGGTGCGATCCCGTTCTTTTTATAGTAGTCCTGAAGCACATTGATTATCTTCCAGTGCTCATCTGTAAGCTCCTCAATTCCCTCGGTCTGTTTCACGTGCCGGACCCATGCTTCATTCCAGTTCTTGAAATCATCAATGAACCCGTCTTCGTCAACGTTGAAGGTGTGGCCTTCGAATTCTACTGTTGGCATGATGTTTACCCTCCTTATGTTATTTTAGTGCGTGTTTTCTATGCCGAATTTATTTGAAATTGTATTTATAAACAAAAGAATTCTTTTTGTCAATTCTTCTTTTACGGTGGCTTAGGAATTTTTCCTCTTCTTTTTGCTAGGTTTGCAACCCGAAGCATGCGAGTGGCCCAGCGGGGGTCCCCTGCAGCATGGATATGGGTATAAGTGGCCAAAAGATTTTTCTTACACAGGCCATCCTTTTGCCCTTCGATGCCGTTTCCTCGAATGACTCTAAATACATATTGTATATCTTTTTCACATTGTATTACGGGCCGGGAGTAGTGAAATTCGTGCCCCTTTATTTTTTCCCCTTTAGCGTAATAGGGGTTGTCTTTGGTTACCTCCATAATAGTGTATCCATGGCCCTGGGGCCTTTTTTCCAACACGAATACTATGGGAACTGCGCCTACCATGGGGTATGATTTATCGCCCACAATAAGGGATTCACCCAAGAACATAAAACCCCCGCATTCTGCATAAACGGGCAGTCCATTTTCTATTTCTTGTTTAAGGTGGTTTCTAAGGCTTACATTCATGGCCAATGCCTCTGCCCGGGTCTCCGGGAATCCCCCTCCAATGTAAAGGGCATCCACGGGTGGGAGCAAGGGGTCTTTCATGGTGTTGATCTCCACGAGTTTGGCCCCGAGACTTTTCAGCAACTCCAAATTTTCCGGATAATAGAACCAGAACACACTGTCCAATATGACTCCTATTCGTGGGGAGGACTCCTGAACCTCCGTGGAGACTTTCTGTATAGGCTCACGGGTTTTATCATGATGCACCAGGGGAACTTGCTGGGCAATTTGCCCGATTTTGTCCAAGTCCAAGTTGTCCTTTACAATAGATATGGCCCACTGCACTGCCTTTTGGGCTACAGAGCTTTCGTGGTGGGGCACAAGCCCCATGTGTCTTTCGGGAAAGGGGTTAGTTTTTATTCGGGGTACCGATCCAACGACCGGTACGTTGCAGTAGTATTCGATAGCTTGGCGGATGAGATGCTCTTGTCGAGGCGTTGCCACACGATTGAGGATAATTCCTTCTATGTGGAGATCTGGATCAAAGCTTTGACAACCCTTGACAAGGGCCGCGGTGGTGCGGGTAGTCATGGTCGCATCTACAATAAGGAGCACTGGAGAGTCCAATAGTTTTGCAAGCTCTGCGGTACTGGAAGTACCTTTCACATCCACACCATCAAACAGGCCTCGATTCCCCTCAATCACGCAGAGATCCACCCCCTGGGAATAGGTAATGAATAAGTCTAGGATTTGCTTTTCGGTCATTAAAAAGGGATCCAGATTATGGCATGGGAGGCCGGAGGCGAATGACAGCCACCCTGCATCAATAAAATCTGGGCCTTTTTTGAAAGGCACTATTGTTTGTCCTGATTCGCGCCATAGTCCAAGGAGACCTACCGAAATAATGGTCTTGCCAGAGCCTCCTCTGAGCGCTGATATGGTAACCCGGGGTACAGGAAAAAACATCCTTGCCCTCTAGAAAAGGAATAATAAATCTTCTGAAAGATAGAAGATCGGCCCAAAGTAATTTTGGGCTTACAAAAGGAGCACATAGTGCTTGCAATATCACTTGTCAACTGAAATTTGCCCGATTTTTTTATTGACAAATGAAGCTCAATTTGATTATAAGACAGTTTCTAACCAATTGAAAAATAAACTAATTCCAATATTCACAAATAGTTAAGTAGGTTTTCGATGAGCATGGAGGCACTTTGGCCTAAGAAGATTTATGATGTGTATTTGTTATGAGAACATATTTCCAGGGAGGAGGTGAACTAGAGGAAAATTTTTTCCCATATACCCACTAGTTATCTGTGCTCCTGAGAGCAGTGAAAACTTAAGAGCAAAAAGGAGGCGTTCATAATGGCTTTTGAACCGAAAGAACCACAGAAAGAGCTAAAGTATGAGGAATTAAGGATTTATACAGATGAAGAGCTCAACAACTATACGGAGGAAGAGCTCAAAAATTTCAAAATCAAGCATGATATTCCTGATGTTGAGGAACTGGAAAAAGGACCATGGCCCAGCTTTGTAGCAGACGCCAAACGGGAGGCCCTTCACCGCCAGAAGCTGCCCGAAGACCGTATGATGATTGCAAGGGAGTGCGTTGAGGATTTACTCGGGCAACTTCAACTTTCGTTCGACGACGGTGAAACGCATTGGAAGCATGGTGGTATCGTGGGTGTGTTCGGGTACGGCGGAGGTGTAATAGGCCGCTATTCGGATGTACCAGAGAAATTTCCCTCAATCGCACATTTCCATACCCTGCGTGTGAATCAGCCGGCGAGCAAATTCTATAATTCAGATTACCTAAGGACGATTTGTGACCTTTGGGAATTCCGCGGTAGCGGATTAATGAATATGCATGGTTCGACTGGTGATATTATTTTCTTGGGTACCTTTACCGAGCAATTAGAACCCATTTTTTATGAGCTGACCCATGTGTTGCAACAGGATTTGGGTGGGTCGGGCTCGAATCTTAGAACACCTTCTTGTTGTATTGGAAGAGCACGCTGTGAGTGGGCCTGTTTTGATACCCAAGATATGTGCTACGAGTTGACCCATTACTATCAGGATGAGCTTCACAGGCCCGCATTTCCTTACAAGTTCAAGTTTAAATTTGATGGTTGCCCCAATTGCTGTGTGGCCTCGATCGCAAGGGCTGACATGTCCTTTATTGGGACTTGGCGGGATGAAATCCGGATTGATCAGGAAGCTGTTCAGGCTTACATCAATGGCGAGATCCCACCAAACGCCGGCGCCCATGCAGGGAAGGACTGGGGTAAGTTTGATATCCAAAAGGAAGTAATAGATCTTTGCCCGACAAAGTGCATGTGGATGGAAGACGGCAAATTGATGATCGACAACAAGGAATGCACAAGATGCATGCACTGCATCAACGTCATGCCTCAGGCCTTGCGCCCGGGTACGGACACGGGTGTGAGCATCCTTTTTGGGGCCAAGGCGCCTATCCTTGAAGGTGCTCAGATGTCCATGTTGACTATTCCCTTTATGAAGGTAGAGCCACCATATGACAATGTGAAAGAACTCATTGAAAAGGTTTGGGATTGGTGGATGGAAGAAGGAAGGAACCGAGAGCGGCTTGGGGAGTTGATCCAGCGCTACGGTGTACCGAAGTTCCTGGAGGTGATTGAAGTTCCACCGATGCCTCAAATGGTTAAGGAGCCGAGGAGCAATCCATACATCTTCTGGAAAGAGGAAGACGTACCGGGTGGATGGCAGAGAGACATCAAAGACTACAGAGCCAGACATAAGAGATAGGAGGTTTAAACAATGGCACTTTCGACTGAGAGGTTTGGAAGATATAACCCTGATAAGCCAATGGAGAACAGGAACACAGATTTGGGCCCAAGGCATTTTTGGCAATACTTTCCACCAATTATTCAGAAAAACTACGGAAAATGGAAATATCATGAAATTCTGGAGCCTGGGGTCTTGGTGCATGTCTCCGAAACAGGCGATAAGGTTTTTACGGTCAGGTGCGGTGGATGCCGTTTTATGACTGTTGAGCACGTGCGGGAGATTTGTGAGATAGCAGATAAGTACTGCGACGGTTACGTAAGGTTCACCACCAGGAATAATATAGAGTTCATGGTGGATAGCCCCGAAAAACTGGAGGCTCTTAAGAAGGATCTCATGAGCAGGAAGCATGTGTCCGGGAGTTACAAATTCCCTATCGGTGGGACCGGGGCCGGTCTCACTAATATTGTTCATACTCAGGGCTATCTGCACTGCCACACACCTGCCACGGATGCCTCTTCCATGGTGAAGGCAGTGTTGGATGAGCTTTTTGAATATTTTCAAGGAATGACCTTCCCTGCACAGGTTAGGATTTCCATGGCCTGCTGTTTGAATATGTGCGGTGCGGTCCATTGTTCTGACATCGCATTACTGGGATACCACAGGAAGCCCCCGGTTATTGACCATGAAGTAATAGAGGCAATGTGCGAGATTCCGCTGGTAATTGCAGCTTGTCCCACAGGTGCAATTTCTCCGGCAAAGACCGAGGATGGCAAAAAAACGGTAAAGATTAAGCAAGATCGTTGTATGTTCTGTGGAAACTGCTATACAATGTGTCTTGCGGTGCCTCTGGCGGATAAAGAGGGGGACGGTGTGACCATACTTGCGGGTGGAAAGGTCTCAAACAGGATTCATCCCCCGAAGTTCTCCAAGGTGGTGGTGCCATACTTGCCCAATAACTTCCCCAGATATCCTGAGGTCTGTGAGACAGTTAAAAAAATTTTGGAAGCCTACGCCGCTGATGCCAATAAATACGAGAGGATAGGCGATTGGGCTGAAAGGATAGGTTGGGAAAAGTTTTTTGAGAAATGTGACCTCCCCTTCACTGAACACTTGATAGATGACTATAGATTGGCCTATGATACCTACAGGACTTCTACCTTGTTTAAGTATACAGAGGCGGCTTGGGAGGTTTCAAAAGCTGCTGGTGGTGTTTAGTAGCTAATCTATTACCTTCAACAAGGGGAGGGTTCAAATGGAAGATATAAAAAAGGCGATTTTGGAGTTCGCAGAAAGTAGCAAGAAGACAAAGTTCTACTTTAAGGACCTGGAGAAGGCTGTTCAGAAGACGATCCCTAACGCCAAATCCAGGGAGATCAAAAAAGCTGCCACTGCGTTGATCAATGAAGGAAAATTGATCTATTTTTCTACTGGCAGCACAACCATGTATGGCCTAAAGGGTAGAGGGGTAACCGAAGATCACTAGATTTCCGTCTTTGGGTTTTCTAGAAGATGGCTAAAGAGGTCGCTGTCTAAGGTTGGATTGCGACCTCTTTTTTTCGGGGGTTTGTTAATCCTATAAATGATTGAGGGAGGAGTCTGCCTCGAAAATCAGATAAAAGATATGTCGCAAGAGTTCGTTGGCATTGCCAGAAATGGAAGATCTTTGGATAATAAGGGGAGAAGGACATGAAGGAACCACAAGACGCTGAATCTTTTATTGCAGAGCAAAAAGAGATTCTTGCCCAGAATCCCGAATGTGCTAACTCAAGTTATAATTTGGGTGTTGCTCTTATGCAACAGGGAAGACTGGATGAGGCCATAGAGGCCTTCAATGATGCAGTGACTAATAGCGGTCGTATGTTTGAGGGGTATGTGAATTTAGGATACATATTTTTCAAGAAAGGCCGCATGGATAAAGTTATTGAGGCTAACTTGCGGGCCATAGAAATAGAACCAAGATATGCCCGTGGTTATGCAAACCTGGGTTTTGCTTATCTGCAATTGGCTGAGACAGACAGGGCAATTGGGGCCCTGGAGAAGGCCATAGAGCTCAATCCCAAAATAGCCCAGGCTTGGAGCAACCTGATTAATGCCTACTTACAAAAAGGGGATATTGACAGGGCCATAGAAACGGGTGAAAAGCTTATTTCATTCGCTCCAGATTTTGGTTTGGGTCATAATAATCTTGCTGTGGCCTATTACCACAAGGGAGAATACAAAAAGGCTGTAAAACATGCCGACCTAGCTATTTCCTATGGATTTCAAGTACATCCGGATTTCCTTGCATTATTGGAGCCGCATCGAGAAAGTTAGCCTCTTATCGTATCATGGTGTCATAGTCACCCCTGAGGACTGGTAATTCTCATGAACCAAGAATTTTCTATCCGTCTGCCTACAGGTAAACTTTTTGAGCTATATGAAGATCTAGTAAATAGAGCAGATAAGGCCTTTGAAAGGATAGCAAGAGACTACCCAGAGGAAATGGGCTGCAGATTAGGCTGTTCGGAATGCTGCTATGCCTTGTTTGGGCTTTTTTTTATAGAGGCGGTATATATCCGCCGTCATTTTGAGGGCCTTGACGATGTACAAAGGCAAGAAGCCCTTCTAAGGGGGCAAGATACAGAGCACTCTATCTTGCGGTTGCAGGATAAACTACGAGGGCTGAAAGATGATACTGAGCAGATTGCACGTCAGGTTGGGAAAGAAAGAATTAAATGCCCGCTTTTGGATGACAATGACAAGTGCATTCTCTACCCGTGGCGTCCAATTACTTGTCGAGTATACGGTATTCCCACTATAGTGAGGGGTAAGGCGAGGGTATGTAGTCGATCGGCCTTTGGAAGTGGAAAATACTACCCCACCTTTGACTTGGACAAGACCAATAAAGAATTATATTTACTTTCCAAGGCAATGCTGATGAAAATTAATGGCGCAAATCCTGATAAGGCATCCTTGCTTATTTCCATGCCCAAGGTGATCAAAACTCCAGTTGAGGGGCTTATTAGCGAATGTTTTGGATAATATGGTAGAGTTCCTTTGTATGTTCCTTCAATTTGCTTTTTATTACCTGGTATTCATCAGGATTCTCTGTTTCATACATTTCCAATAAAGGTAAAGAGGCCTTAGTCAGCTCTTGCGGAGAAAAGCGTTTTATTGTGTATATGAACTCTTCAGGATTTCCTAATTCATATCGTCCCTCTATGTGCCTCAATTTTAGTGCATCGACAAATCCTTGAATCCCTCCTCTTAGTAGCTCCTTGTTTGCCCATACTAGCTTACCCACACCCTCGGCTCTGTCCAGTCTGAGCCGGATGCCTAAGTTAAGGAAAAAGTAAAAGAGTGCTACGGAGGGATTCGGAGCTGGACGGCCCTTAAATATGGGGAGGGGTCGGTAAGACCTCGCAGTAGTGAGCTTTACCTTTGGTGTTTTACTACTGTCTTTGACGACAAAATCACCCGCAGCCTGATGCCAAGGATAGATTTCAAAATAGCGCTTGGTATCGTAAAAAAGGGTGAGTATTTTTCCCATACTTTGAAAAATAGATTCTGCTACATGTTGGGAAGCGTATCTTTTACCTGCTTGTTCATCCCATATGCATATTCTCTGCGTCTCAATTTCACTGCCACCGCTAAGGTGCCATTCATTATATCCATCGAGCCATTGCGAAAGAACAAAGGTAAATTGTTCCTTTTTTCCGTGAGATATAATTTCCTCCTCCCCTTTTAGATAGGTCTTTGGCAGACATTGGATTTGGAAATGATCCCCCAAATAGCGCAAGGTCTGGAATTCGCGGTCAAGCGTGGATTTCCCTCTATGGGAAAGTGCGGTGCAAAGCGCGAATTTTGCAACTGTGTTTTCTACAAAGATGTCTATACGAGCCAAGTGATAGAAGGCACCATGTTTTTGGCTCCGGATGATTATTTTTTGAATATGATTGGACTGAAGTGTTTTGCTTACTGTATCGCGCAGTATAGATTCGACAGACGCACGGTTATGAACGATAAACTGCTCGATGGCCGTGAAGTAGTCAGATAGGCTAAGAAATGGGTGGGGCGTGAATGGGGCTAGTAGAAATGGCCTTTCCAGGTCCTTTTTTCCTAGATGGATATCTCTTTTAGGGTTGGAGAAGAAAAAGAGAGTCTTCATAGATCTTTCAAGAATTCCCTGACCAGTTGGTCAACGGTTTTCTTAACTACTGTCCCATTTTCATAAAGGTGGATGGGGCATGAATCTCCAAGTAATTTTTCCATATCTTTCCTTGCCTCATAGGCCCCTAAATTGGCTAATAACATGGCTGCGTATCCACGGACAGATGGCTCTTGACTTTCGAGATAAGGAATAAAATGGAAAGTATACTTGCGCAAAATCTCAGGCCTCCTTTTTGCTATGGTGGCGATGGCTCGAAGGCATTCTGCTTGACGATTTTGGTCTGCAAGGAAGGAGAAAAGGGGAGAAATGTATCCGCTAAACATATCAGGTTTATGGGCAATAATTTCAGCGACTGCTTCGAAGGCTCCCCAACTGGATGCAGCAGTGTCACTGATTGCGGTAAACAGATTTTGAAGCAGCTTAGAAATGAATCCTGGATCGCTTTCTGCTATTGCAGAAGCTGCCATGCCCAAAATTTCTGCAGTTCTCATGCGCAACTCTTCATCCGGAGAATAAAGGAGGCGTTGAAGACGAGAGATAATTTTTTTCTCTTGGCGTGCAGCTTCTATGATAGGATCTGGATCATAAGATCGTACGAGGGCCTCGACCTTTGATTTGGAAAGGGTATGGGTCGGTTTTTTATTTTTATAGGAATTTTGTTTTTTGACGACTGGTCTGGCACTTTTCAGCCTTTTTCGAAGCCCGTTTTCAGTCACCTCCAATACGTCGTCATGGAGCCTGACGAAAAGGAGTACGCCCGAGATTCTTCTGCCTTGAAAGATACCCCCTGGTACTATGAGATGTTCCACTATATCATAATGCTCAAGCCGTTTTTCTAAGTAATCCTCATCAGGAAGTAGTCCCCAAGCAAGGTCCCAATCCATGTCACAACCGAAGACAAGTGCCTCAATCATTGCAGCGCCGATATTATGGCCTGTGACATCACATGCATAAACAGCCCCGCAAGGGCAAGCACCTACGGGCATGTCACGGGGCATCTTTACCGGAAGCTCCTTTGGTGGTTCAATCATACTTCCACAGAATGGGCAGCGTGGCTCCCTAACTAGCTCCCTTCCAAAGAAATTAGCTGACATGATATGTTCCTTTGAGCTCCTTTGAAGAGGTATCTTATTGGATTTTACGCCTATATGGGGTAATCAATAGGTCGGGCATCTGGGTCGTATTCGAAATCTACCACTTCAAATCCATTTCCTGAGGACCTGAAGTGAATAAGCCAATTTTTGTATTTATTGCCAGCAAAATCGCAAGGTATGGCGCCTATGCGTGCATTAAGTTTTTTTAGTTTCGGTGCCATCTTTTCAAAAAAAACATCGCTGATAAACGCCTTTTCTTCTTCGTCGAGCTCAATAAAGGAGTCCATGGTCTAACAAGAGGTCTGTCAATATTATCTGCGGTATCCAGGAAGCTCCAATGTCGTGCATGAATTGCCTTGGCCGCAATCTTTAGAACTCAACCTTGGGGTTTTACCCTGCTTTCCAACGCCCGTAATATAATTGGTCCTGCTAACAACCCGTTCAAAATTAGGAGAGTTGCATCTAGGGCATAGAATCTCAACTTGTTCCTCTGGATTCATGAACAACCTTTCAAAGAGGCTTCCGCACTCCAGACACCTAAATTCGAAAATTGGCATTGGCCCATCTTCCCCTTATGGAATCGCTGGCTAAAGGATAGTCAGCAATGTCTTGGATTATTCAAGCTGCAAACGCGAGCTCGCCACCTGTCCTTTTTTGTAAAAGAATAACATTAAGTAAGCATCAACTACATGAGAAGCAGCATTTCGCTTCACATTATCAAAATACTTTTGACCTAGGTGCTTTTCCAGCTAAGGGATTATAAAGCTTTGTGATTGCAAATTTCATCACATCCACCGTCTTCATATCGAAAATGATGTCAAGCAACTGGTTTTGAGCATTTTCAGGTAGCTTGCACGCATTGGATTCATCCATTTCTAAATCTGGAAAGGCTTTTTGGAGTTTTTTCAGATCCTTTTTAGTCATGGGAACTTGAAATCCATTTTTGCCTTCTATTTCTACTAGTTGGTCTCCCAGCCCGAGTTCCTTCGCTTTTTTTTGTTGCTCCTCATTTAAAAAGACATTAATTAAGTATTCAGCCATGACTACACCTCACTAGTGGAATTGGATTAAACTGCTAGTCTCACGCAAAATTATACTTAATAACGTACAAAAAATAATATTAATTTGTCAACAATCAACTGCCAAATGATTCTTTCTTTTCACCCCTGTATTGATGCAGATAAGCAGATAATACTGGGTGACAAATCTCCTGGCCACAGGATTCAGCAGCTTCTTCATAAGGCCTCGGCAGTGGTTCTACCACAAGGATGTTCAATTGAGCTTTATTCCATGTGCCGTTCCCATTGTGCGCATGTATTCCCAAATTATGACAAAAGATTCCAATTTCCAGGGAAAATGGGACAGGTGCGGCTATTTTGTGATTTAGGCGTTGCATTTCCAAGAACAATGGTTTGGGAAAATGTGAGAAGCTTCACGAACTACCGTAGTGCTATTCAAGAAGCCCCCCACATATTTCCCTACATAATAAAGACTGACAAAGGTCATGAGGGTGAAGGGATTTTCCTTGTAAGAAACGAGTCTGAACTTGACTCTGCCTTACATCACCTTTCCCTGATGGAGAGATCAGGGAACTGCGGCTTTATAACTCAGGACTTTGTCCCTTGTGGTGCAAGGGCACTGCGCGTAGTGAAAATAGGGAAAAAGGTTTTTAGCTATTGGAAGATTTCTCCTGATCCAAAACAGGTAATCGCTACAATCAGCCATGGCGCAAGAATAGATCACAACATATTTGCTCCCCTCCAGGAAAAGGGCAAAAGGGAAGCAAAGGATTTTTGTGAGAAGGCCCAAATTGATCTCGCCGCAATAGACCTTATTTTTCCTGAGAAAAATAGTGAGCCAAGGCCCTTGTTTCTTGAAATTAATTATTTCTTTGGCAGACGTGGCCTTGGCGGGTCAGAGCGGTATTACGAAATTCTTTTTGAGGAAGTTGGAAAATGGCTCGAAGAGCGGGGCCTTGACTCTTCGCGTATTAGACTGATTTAATTAGGGTTTTCCGCAGTCACCAAACTATTTGACTTTTACGTATATCCGCCTTGAGCGAGGCCCATCAAACTCACAGAAAAACACTTTTTGCCATGTTCCCAGCATCAGGCGTCCTCCTTCAACAATGATTGTAACAGAACTTCCCACCAAGGTGGCCTTGATATGGCTGTCAGCGTTCCCTTCTAGATGCCGATAACCGGCTCCAGCAGGTACCAGGGACGACAGTTTGTCTATTATATCGCGGCATACAGCAGGATCTGCCCCTTCATTAATTGTTATACCGGCTGTTGTATGGGGTACATAGGCCACACAGATGCCATCGGTGATGCCAAAGGCCTTTACCTCTTTTTGAATCTGCGAGGTAATGTCAACCATTTCTATCCTAGAAGATGTCCTGACATTGATTGTTGCAGCCATATTGACCTCCTTTAGGTTTGGTGTCGGGCAAGGGGGATAGAAACCGCAGAATTTCGAATAATGAATATCGAATGGAGAAGGAATTACTTTGAAATTCTGCGGTTCATAATTCGATATTCGATATTCAATCCCTAGTACAGATAACTCTATGGATTGATGATAAGGGAACCCGCGTCTTCCTCAGTATCTCCTTCTGTGTCTTGTGGCTCACCAAGGGCAAGTGAAAGGGTTCTGGTAAAAAGGTAATCAAGGACAATATTCTTCTCTCCAACGATCTCCTTTGCTGCTACCACGGCAATGCGGGCCAATTCCTGATCTTCTTTGTTCCAGAGTATGTATGCCATCTCCTCAAGGCGATACCTCAGAGTTTGTCTTTCTTCGAAGGTCATGTTGTTGGCCAGCCATTTTTGCTGGATCTCTTCTCGCCGCACTGATTTTTGTTCCTCGGTGAGGTATATGGGGCTATCATCGAGCGCGGATATTTCATCCACAAGGTCCGAGAGTTTTTCATGGTTGATAATAAGCAGCTTCATCAGAGGATGGGCAAAAAGTTTGTCGAGGTTGCTCTGCGTTACAAGACTTGTATCTATCTCCGCTTCGGAAATGAGCTCATAAACAGGTGACCTTTCAAGTAAATCGGTGTTGTTAAGGAGTGTGGATCGAAATTCTGCATAGGCCCTAGCTGCCTCAGTTCCTGAGTCTTGGTTCACTGCATAAGCCTTTTCAATGGCGGTGGCAGCATGGGCCAAAGAAGTTTTTACCATGATTATGTCATCACTTTCCAAAAGGGCTTTTTTCATCTCCTTGAATCCCTTTTTGCTGTATGTTCCGTAAAAGAATTCAAGGATTCCCTGTCTCTCACTTATTACTCCAATGCCCACATCAAATCCCTTTGGAAAGCGAGGCAGCGCCACCATAACTCCCCTGGTACCTGCTGGGTCAAAGCTGCCAAGCAGGGCTTCAGGGTTTTCCTGTGCTATGGGTTTAATGATCGGGGTCTGGACGTCACCTTTCTTTATGTCTGGCACCTCAATGCCCTTTGTTTTGAGTTTGAAAAGTAGTTTTCGGGCCGCCTTTTGCACCTCTTTCTGAGGGAAGGTATCCATAACGGCGAGGATGAGTTGAACAAGATCACTACCTTCTGGTGGGAGTTTTTCAATAAACACCTTAGCAATAAAGGGGGAAGGGATTTCCTTTACAATTTGGCGTGGATCTGTGTCTTTATAATCAGCTAGTAGAGAAGAGAGCTTGGTTTCCTGTTCAGGGGATAGGGCAGTAGAGGACAGAGTTTTTTCCCTAGATTTTTTCTTTTTGCTCATGCCTGGGCTGCCTTCTTCTTTTCAATGCTCACATGATCGGAGAAGCCGGCTTCTTTGAGGTAAACATTTATGGTTTGCTCGGGTGTTGTGGGCCAGACGCCACCCACATAGTTGGGTGAAATCGGAAGTTCACGGTACTCCTCGCCTCGATCCACCAGCACTGCCAGTTCTATCTTCTTAGGCCTGCCGTAATCTACAAGGGCGTCCATGGCTGCACGTACGGTTCTTCCCGTGAATAACACGTCATCCACCAGGATAACTGTCTTGTCGTCTATGGAAAACGGCAGTTCCGTCTTACCTACGCGAGGGCTGGGCCCGATTCGGGTCCAGTCGTCTCTGTAAAGGGTAATGTCCAAGACCCCCATCGGGACCTCTTTATCGGTCATGGAGGTGATGGTTTCTTGGAGTCTGGCCGCCAGGTAAGCTCCTCCTGTACGTATACCCACCAGAACAACATCGCTGAGTGGTCCGTGGTTGGCAGTAATCTGTTCAGCAATCTTCTTGATGTTTTCCTGGATCTCTTCTGCTTTTAGTATGATTTGTGTCTGCATGATTTTTCTCTTGCTACTATGAGCTGACAGATTTAGGCTCCCTAATATAAAGACTCTTCAGATCCAACCATTTCTTCAAAAATGTCCCAGACCCCATTTTCTCAAAATTCTAAAATACTCCGAAAAATAATCATTCTACTTCTATATAGTTTTATCGTCAAGGAAATATGGAAATTGCACATTGGAGATCTCGCTCCCAATCTTGCAAATCCCTGCAACGTGTTATAAGATTTGCAAATATTAATGGTCATGATTGTGCTTGTGCCTTCGGACTCCCGAAAGTAAGAAAAGGGAGGAAGTTAGCAGAAAAAAGGAAAGTTATGATTGGGTGCTGCTGGAGAACCTTTTATGGAATCTGAACTATTAGCTGAAGATCAAGTAGAAGAATTATGTCAAAGGCTCGGATACCAATTCAGGGATATCTCCTTGCTCCTTAACGCCCTTTGTCATGCCTCTTTTTCGAATGAGCAGCCCCAGCTTGAGTTAGAAAATAACGAAAGGCTTGAGTTTCTAGGTGATGCGGTACTGGAGCTTGCTGTAAGCCATATACTGATGGATCGGTTCGCTCAGGCCGAAGAGGGAACCCTTTCAAGATATCGAGCTGCCCTGGTTGATGAGACAGGCCTTTATCAGGTGGCCATGGCCATAGGGCTGGGCAAATATCTCTTCTTGGGTAAAGGAGAAGAATTGAGTGGAGGAAGGGAAAAGCCATCTATTCTGGCCGATGCCATGGAGGCCTTGATCGGTGCGGTTTACATTGACGGTGGCTTTGACCAGGCCAAGAGAGTTATTATCAAGCTCTTTTCTTCGCGTATCGAGGATCTCGGAAACAAGGATATGATTCATGACTTCAAGAGTCTGCTCCAGGAGCTTACTCAGCAAAGATATAAGACAATCCCCGCCTATAGGCTTGTGGAGGAATGGGGACCGCCCCATGACAAGGTATTTCGAGTTTCCTTGGCCATTAGGGGAGAGGTGGTTGCCCATGGAGAGGGAAAGAGTAAGAAAGAAGCAGAACAGCGGGCTGCAAAAGTGGCCTATATGAAGATGAGGAAGGAATGAAGGCCTTTATAGTGCCCATATTCATCCCCAATGTGGGCTGCCCCACCCGTTGTGTATTCTGCGAGCAACCCAGGATAACCTCTCAGCCCACCCAAATACCAAGCCCTGAAACTGTTTCTCAGATCCTGTGCCAAGCGCTCAGATCCAGGAAATACAGAAGTGCTGAATGTGCCCAGGTGGCTTTCTATGGGGGGACTTTCACACGGCTTCCCTTAGGCAAAATGAAGGAACTTCTGGAGGCGGTAAGGCCTTTTGTGGAAAAGGGATATTTTGAGTCCATTAGGGTATCAACGCGGCCCGATGCACTGGAATTAGATCGGCTTGAGCTGATGCAGAGTTATGGTGTAAGGACTGTAGAACTCGGTGCCCAGTCAATGGATGACAAAGTTTTGGTTGCATCCAACAGGGGCCATACGGTGGCAGATACTGTTGAAGGCGTGGGAAAATTGGGAAAAATGGGTTTTTGTGTTGGGATTCAGTTGATGCCTGGCCTCCCAGGGGAGACCGAGGGCTCTTTCCAGCAAACCGTAACCAAGACCATAGGGCTTAGACCGGACGCGGTCCGCATCTATCCCACAGTGGTCATAAAGGGCACCAAGCTTGCCAGGATGTTTGAAGAAGGACATTATACTCCCTTGAGTCTTGACAAAGCGGTCCGAGTTTGCGCTGACGCGGTAATTCGGTTCGAGGCCGAGGGTATAAAGGTCATAAGAATAGGTCTTATGAGCTCTCCCAGGTTATTGCAAGAAGGGGAAGTGATAGGAGGGCCGTGGCACCCATGTTTTGGAGGCCTTGTTCGCTCTTTGGTATACCACATGACAATTGCCCTAGCCATTCCCAAAGGGATTGAGGGAAAGGACATCAGCGTAATCGTGAATCCCAGGGATGAGGCACTTTTTCGCGGGTACAGAAACCAGGGCCTTCACTACATGGAGAAAAATACTGGTGCAAGAGTCCTTTCAGTGGTGACAGACCCACATATCCAGCGCAGTGAAGTGAGGATCAATCGGGTATGACATACCTTTCCGGATTTGTAGCCATTGTCGGTCCGCCCAACGTGGGAAAATCCACACTGCTAAATAGCATTCTGGGCAAAAAGGTGGCCATTGTTACCTCCAAGCCCCAGACCACGAGGAACCGCATCATCGGAATATATACTGGCGAGGATTTCCAAATGGTTTTTATGGATACTCCTGGGATTCATAAGACATGGACCCCCCTTCACAAGAGCATGGTAGAATCAGCCAAGGCGGCCTTGAGGGAGGTGGATATAGTACTGTTAATAACAGAGGTGTCTGAGGCGGTGTGGGAGGAGACTTTACCAGTTATCGGTGTCCTGAAAAAGACTTCAAGACCTGCTGTGTTGGCAATCAACAAAGTGGATAAGACAAAAAAGGAGATACTCCTTCCGGCCATTGATCGGGCAAGAAAGACCTATGAGTTTAATGCCATTGTACCAATATCTGCCCTCAAGGGTATTAATCTGAACGAGTTGATGGGTGAGCTTAAGGCTCTCCTAAAGCCAGGTCCTCAACTTTTTCCAGAGGACATGGACACGGTACAATCAGAGGAATTTTTGATTTCCGAGATCATCAGAGAAAAAATTTATCTCCACACTAGGAAGGAGTTGCCCTATTCATGCGCTGTAACAGTGGATTTTATCCAAGAGGATCCTAAAAAGAACCTGCTATCCATTGCAGCCCGAATACATGTGGAGACAGAATCCCAGAAAGGAATACTGATAGGGAAAAAAGGCAGCATGATAAAAAATATAGGAAAGGCCGCAAGGGAGGAGCTTGAAAGCCGTTTTGGAGTGAAGATCTTTCTGGATCTGATAGTGAGGGTTGAGAAAAACTGGAGTAAAGACACGAGGGCTCTTCGAAAATTAGGCTACTGAAACAAGAACAGCCGCTCTTAGAGCGGCTGTTCTTGTTAGGAGAAAAGAGTACATTATCTGTTTTGCCTAATTAAATATGCAAAAGCCTTGCCATCTTTTTTCCAGGCCTCATGTTATCAGTATAACCTCTTGATTTTCAACTACTTCTCATGGAAACAACAAAATAGGTACCTGTGGGGGGCAGGGGTCAGGGTACAAAATTTTGTACCGGCTGGACCCCTTTAGGAGGACTTTTAGGGATAAGATATTAAGATTAATAGAAAAATAGTGGTACAAAGATTTTTACCTCATACGACAATATTATACTTCTTCATCTTGTGTTGAATTAGGCTTTTGGTAATTCCTAACTTGTTGGCAGCATGGGCCTGAACATTGTTACATTCTGAAAGGGCCCGCCTGATTAAGCGCTCTTCGATTTTCTCCAGGGCCTGAGGAAGGGGCATGTCTGGGGGTATGAATCTCTCCACTTCTAATTCCACCTTGGCCCCAGTAACCTCATCGGGCAGATCATCCAGCGTGATTACCCCATCTGTACTCAATACCACCGCCCTTTCAATCACATTCTCAAGCTCCCTGACATTGCCAGGCCAATGGTAGTTATAAAAGGCCTTCCATACCTCTGGGCGAAGCTCTATCTGTTTCTTGCCTCCCCCCTTTGCATATTTGTCTATGAAATGCTTGACCAGGAGCGGGATATCATCCCGTCTTTCCCGCAAAGGAGGGACATCAATCTGAATTACATTCAATCTATAAAATAGGTCTTCCCTAAATATTCCTTGGGCCACGTCTTCTTTGATGTTCCTATTGGATGCTGAGATCACCCTTACGTCAACCTTTATGGTTCTGGTCCCGCCTACCCTTTCAAATTCCATTTCCTGCAGGACCCTCAGCAGCTTTACTTGAAGGGGAGGGGGCATATCACCCACTTCATCCAGAAAAAGGGTGCCTCCGTCAGCCAGCTCAAAACGCCCTTTTTTCATGGCAATGGCCCCGGTGAAGGCCCCTTTTTCGTGCCCGAAAAGCTCACTCTCAAGCAAAGTTTCCGTTAGCGCTCCGCAGTTTATTGAAACAAACGGCCCATCCCTTCTGGGTCCTGAGAAGTGTATGGCCTTGGCAATAAGCTCTTTACCAGTTCCAGAAGGCCCGGTAATTAACACAGAGGCCTTTGAGTCTGCCACTTTTTGGATAAGGTCGTATATCTTGAGCATGGGCTTACTCTTGCCCACCATATTTCCATATCGGAATTTTTCTGATAATGCCTCTCTAAGTAATCGGTTTTCCTTTATGAGGCGGTAGTTCTCCAGCGCCTTTTTGACTGTAAGCTTCAGCTCTTCGTTCTGAAAGGGTTTTGTGATGTAGTCATAAGCCTGTTTTTTCATGGCCTCTACGGCCATTTCTATGGTGCCGTATGCAGTCATCATGATCACTGGTAGTTCGGGGTGGATCCGTTTGCAGGCCTCAAGTAACTCCATACCGCTCATGCCAGGCATCTTCATGTCTGTGATGACCAGGTCTAAATCAGATTCCTTGACAATATTTAATGCCTTTTCCGCCTTGTCCACAGTAATGATCTCGTAGCCCTCAGGGGTCAAGAGGGTCTCAAGAACCAGGAGATAGTTTTTTTCGTCATCTACTATAAGAATTGTTTCCATTGCCACTTTACTCCTTTAATAAACGAGGACCATCCTTGGGCAAGCTTACGGTGACAATAGTCCCTCGACCTTTTTGGCTTTCAATAGTAATGGTGCCCTCGTGAACCTCTACAATCTTTCTCACAATGGATAGCCCCAGCCCTGTTCCCTTTTCCTTGGTGGTAAAAAAGGGATTAAACACACGACCCAGATTTTCCTCGCTTATCCCACAACCACTGTCCTGGATTTGAATGATGCAGTGCCCTTTGTCCTCTTTCCCTGTGACGTTAATAATACCTTTACCTTCCAATGCATGGATGGCGTTTATGAATATGTTCAAAAAGGCCCGATAGAGCATTTCAGGGTCTGCTTTTATGCGATAGGGGCTACTGTCTAAGTTCTGCTTTACCACAACCTGCTGTTTCTTGAGTTCAGGTTCTAGAAAACTGATATTCTTATGAATGATCTCCGTAAGGGAGCAGTCCTGGAGGTTTGGTCTTTGGGGACGTGCAAAGTCGAGAAATTCCGTCACAATATTGTTGAGTCGACTGGATTCTTCAACAATGACACCAGATAACTTCTTTTGGGTCTCATCCGCATTGGGCAATCCTCCAAGCAGGTCGGCGGTACTACGGATGATTCCCAAGGGATTGCGGATCTCATGGGATATGCCAGCAACCATTTGTCCTAAGGCAGCCAGGCGCTCTGCCTGGTGGAGCTGAGCTTCCAGTTGCCGTTGCTCCCTTGCCCTTTCTTCAATGGTCATTTCGGCCTTGTGGACGATTAAGAGCAATGCCAGGAATATGAGCCCCATAATAAGGAGAGAAAGACCAAAGATGGTATACTGAAATTTTACAATGGATCGATAGGGCTTGGTCAAATCCTGGATGATTTCAAAGACACCCAAAATATATCCCATGTCGCCCACAAATGGGTCAATGCCCCTAAAGGGGATATAGGTCCGCAGTTTTTTTTCACCACCTATCAACTCGATACCCAGGCCCCACAGATCACCACCCCCGGATATAAGCCTGGAACTGTTTTGCCCCATCACAGCCTTTCTATAACCCAAGCTCTCTCTGACCTTTTTGCCCAGCAGCCTGGGGTCAGTGCTATAGGCGATCACACCTTTGTTGATATCATAGATGTTAACGAGATCCACGTTATAGCTATGGATGGTGTTTTTCACAATGCGATCCATAAGTTCATACTGTTCTTTTTCCCGGAGCTTTATCTTTCCATAACGGGTTACCACAGGTATGACAAAGTTCTGGAAGACTTGGTAATTCAAGTTCTGGCCCAGTAGGAGGGCATAATTTTCATGACTTTTCATGAGCATGTCTTTTGCCTTTTGGGCCACGATCACTGAGAAGGGAAAACTGAACAGGAGAAGCACAACAAAACTGGCATAGGCAAAAAACTTGACCAACCGGAACGGTCTGGTATTTTGTTGAGGTTTTTCAGAAACAGGTGGCATAAGAATAAAATTTTTACCTTGGGCCATAAATTATGAATCATTTTATTTTATTCTCAAAAATAGTGCCAGGTCAACTGTTCGTGTGTTTTTGGCCAATTCACGAGCTTGAATAGGCGGTTTCAAAGGTATATACTTTTACTAGAGTGAAGATGCCGATTCTTTTTATGGGGCCCGGATGAAGGAAGGTGCCACTTTATAGTCTGCTGCAATGTATCTTCCATATGGTCTGGGAATGTAAGGCTTATGGAAAGGGAATAATACTATGTATGACGCAGATATTGATCAATTGCCATTTATGCTTTTTGCTGATGAAAGGGGGAGAATATATGACCATCCCTATCTAAGAATGGCCGGATATTCCGGGGGATCCATTGCCCCCGTGTACCAGGAAGACCTGATTCCATTGCCTGCCTACAGCAAGTTGTTCTATATCCCTGATTGCCCTCCCATAGGGCTTGATCCCCAGACAGGCGAATACCTGGTGGTAGAGCAGTTGGACATGGGTGACCGTACCATCTCGCCCTTTGCAGTTGCAGCCTTTCTGGAGCCAGGATATGTCCGGACCCATCTTCCGGCAGCTGATTATGAGAGGAAGTCCTATCTGCTTCCCTTATGGGCTTACGCAGGGGTGGGATTCAAGGAGGAACAATACTGGGTCACAGGGTTTCAGATTGAATACAATCCCCGGTGGGAGCCTAGAAACTACGATGACAAAGAACTGATCCCTGCCATTGAATCTTTCCGAAGAGATATAAGTGACGGGCCGCTAGTGAGACATCTGGTGGGCTGTGCCATGGATAATCACTGCTTTGCCGCCAAAAACCTCTTTCTTAGAAGGTGGGAGGCCCCTTTGCCCGTGAGTCGGTCTTGTAACGCCGCATGTCTGGGCTGCCTTTCCCTTCAGCCCGAGGGATACTTTGAGGCCTCCCACCACAGGATCAGCTTTCGGCCTTCAAAGGAAGAGATCGTAAGACTTGCTGTGCAGCACCTGGAGACGGCGGAAGAAGCCATTGTAAGCTTTGGCCAGGGGTGCGAAGGTGAGCCTTTGACCGAATCCCGGCTTATCTTAGATAGCATCATGGAGATCCGTAAGAACACAGACCTAGGGACCATCAATTTAAATACCAATGGGAGTCTTCCTGAAGAGGTAAGACGGATTGCACGCAAGGGTCTGGATTCTATTAGGATCAGCCTGAATAGTGCCCGCCCAGAGCTTTATAGGGCCTATTACAGGCCAAAGGGATATGATTTTGAGGATGTGGTGGAATCCATCTCCCTGGCAAGACAGATGGGCCTGTATACAATGGTGAACTTACTCGTTTTTCCAGGTATTACGGATCAGGAAGAAGAAATAGAGGCTTTGATAAACCTGGTAAAAGAGACAGACCTGAATTTCCTTCACCTGAAAAATTTGAATATTGATCCGGTTTACTATCTCGAAAAAATGCCCTCTTCAGATTCAAAGGCGGTGGGCATAAAAACCATGGCCAAAATATTAAAGGCCGAACTCCCCCACCTTCAACTGGGCTATTTTAATCAGCCGGTAAAAAAGACCTAATACTAAGGTTAAGCAAAGGCTAAGGGCACAAGGAAAAAGCTTTTTTCAATGCTTCATGCCCCTGGCCTTGATTTATAACCCTATTGTCTTGCGGTAGCGCATGCAGTTGGCCCCATTGTTGTAGTGGTCCTCAAACGAAATGCGCGCGATGTTGCGATAGGCCTTTTCCCTTGCGCCCTCCAATGTTGGATCTCCGGCTATAACGTGAAGCACCCTTCCACCGTGGGTGACTAGGCCCTTTTCTTCATCTTCGTCAACACCTGCAAAATATATGGCAATACCCCGATCAATTTGATCCAAGCCCTTTATCCTGTGCCCTTTGCCATACCGGCCTGGGTAACCCTTATTCCATCCCCGCGAGGCCTTGGATCTGCCCTCCATGGCGATTACATCCACGTAATACTGGCTATTCCACACCTGGTTGATCTGGTCCAGCTTACCCTCACAGACAGCAGTACCTATTTCGAAAAGATCGCTGCTCAGCTTCCGGGCAATAACCTCCCATTCGGGATCTCCGTGCCTTACGTTTATCTCGAAGACATCCAGCCTGTCGTAGGGATCAAGGTTCAGGCCAAAATAGAGGACCCCTTTGTACTTCCACCCCAGTTTATTGTAAATAGCATTTACCGTGGGGTTTACGATTTCCTTGATGATCCTGTTGACCAGCCAGGGGGTGACCAGTTTATGGGGACAGTAGCACCCTGTGCCACCTGTATTGAGGTTACCCCCAAATTGTTTGATGGATTCAGTGTCATCAGAGTCAAAGGCGGGCTTGTAGTCCTGGGCAAACATCTTGAGGGGCAGGACATGTTCCCCATCCAAATAGGCAAAGAATGAAATCTCAGTCCCGTACTTCCTTTCCTCAATCACCACCCTGTTGCCCGAGTCCCCAAATATCTTCTTCTCCATGATGTCATGGATGGCCTTTTCGGCCTCAGAGGCATCATCGCAGACAATGGCCCCTTTTCCAGCGGCAAGGCCATTTGCCTTGACTACTACCTGGTATCCTATATTTCGTACATATTTCCTGGCCTCCTCCGGGTCGTCGAATACGCGGTACTCTGGCTTTGGCACCCCTATATCCACAAGCAGGTCATCAGTGAAGGCGCGATCACTTTCAAGCCGAACATAGTCCTTTCGTGGGCCTATGGTCCGGATACCTTTTGCATTTAAAAGGTCAATAAGGCCTTCCTCAAGGGGATTTTCCGAGCCCACATCCACCAAGTCAATGCCCTGCTCTACACAGAAATCAGCCACCTGCCCATGGTCCCTGATAGGTACCCTTTCGATCAATCCCCTCTTCCCTTTTGGAGTGTATAGGACCCCAGGATTACCCGGCGCAAAATAGACCTTATCCACATGCTGGCTGTCACCATATTTGTCTGCAAGACAATGGTCCCTGCCACCTGATCCGTAAACCAAGACTTTCATCATGTTTCTTCCATTCAGGCCTATTGATTTCCCATTGGAGGCATCACGGGCATCGAGATTTTCTCGTAGTTCTTGGGGACCCGGAACAGGGAATCAGAAAGTTTTTTCTGTTTTATGTTTTTGTATAGAATTGTCATGTGTCCCTGGGGTCCGGCCACCTTCATCTTGAGGGGATAGTTAAGTTTCTTTGAAACCCATACTGTGACAGGGGGCTGGGAGGGATCATTGGGGGTGTAAACATATTTTGAGCATGAATATCCACTTATCTTTTCTTTTCCAAGGTATTTTTTCTTTCCTCTTTTTTCCAATTCGTCAAGGTTTTCACTTGCTTGTGTCTGCTTAGTGTTCCACTTCATTTCCATGTAAGTCATTTGTTGGGGCATCAAAATCCAGGTGACCCTTTTGTCTGCCCTGGTAATGGTTATCTGTTTTTGACCCATTATCGTCATCTCTCTGCGGACGTTTTTCCCTTTGACATAGATCTTTCCGGTCATGGTTCCCATGGTCCCTTTTTGCACAATATCTGCAGTGAACTCGGCTGCCAATGTTATGGTGGCAAAAGCTGCTACAATGCAAACTGCCATGAACACCAGGCCCAGGGCCTTTAGTGTGGGTTGCCGGTTCCTCATGATGCCCTCCCTTTTTTAATAGATTTTTTCCATGGTTATAAAATAAGATAGGAACAGGGTCAACGGAAAAATAGCCAGTGCGTAAAGGTGAACGGTATGCCTGATGGAGATGTTGTTAATACAAAAACGGATGGACCGTGGTGGGTCAATCGGAGAGAGGAACTCCTCTCAATCGCTACAACGACCTCTCCAGTTATTGTCTATGACGATGAGACCATAAATGAGGCCTTTTTTGATCTACTCTGTATTCAAGGCCTCGACAGGCTCCTTTACAGTCCCGTCCACAATGCTCACCCGAGGATTATTGAAAAGATAATCAGGCTGCGTGCATTTCTTAAGTGCTCTTCACTTGACGAACTGGGGGCTTTGACTAAGGCATATCCCCGAGTAGAGGGCGAAAGGGTGGTTTTATCTCTTGTGGCTTCTGAATCTAGTGGCTATTCTCAGATTTCGAAACAAGGTATTGAAACGATCCTGGCTGCTGCAGGAGATCTTAAAAGATTCGAGGGGTTGAGCCGTAGGCTATTTTTGTATATTCCTTTAGATGAAGGCAAAGGGGGAGGTGCGCCGGGCAAGGGTGAACCACTGTATAGTTTGAGCAAGGCTACTGATGAATCGCTAGAAGCCATATCAGGAGTTGAGGGGCTGGCGGTAGGGGTGGGGTCCAAGGGCTCTTTCTCGCATGATTTGGATTTTTTGCTTGATATTGTGACCCGCATTAGGGAATGCTTTCATCAAGTGGCAGTTGTGATTCTCCACAAGTGCATGGGAATTGAAAAAAGCGAAGACTCAGGCTACCCTGATATCTTAGGGACCCAAAAAAGATACCAGGTCCTTACCGAGGCCTTTCCGGGTATCAGGTTTTGGGCAGACCCTGAGGAACTGGTTATCGAGCATGTGGGGGGCCTTGTGGTAACACTGGTGGATGTGGAAAAAGACGGGCCCTCCAACTTTATCAATATCCCGTTTCCCCCCCGATTTTTAGAGCCCCTGGGGAAAAAGGGTATGCTAGACACAATCTATAACCTTTCCACGGAGGAGTTGTTTAAGGGAGAATTGGTATTAGGAGACCCGGGTTCAGGGATGGGCTTGGAGAGCTCCTTCAGGGTCAATGGAGAAGTATCAAAGGGGGATGTAATTTTTATTAAGGGGGTTGGTGCATTGGGGATGAGGCTTGACCAGATAGGGCCTTTGGTTCCAGTACACTATCTTTGCGCAAGGAGAATGTGCACGGTAAGGCTCTAGGTGAGCTTAGGTTTTCGAGTGTTAGTGGATAACCTTTCTTTGTTCCCAAATTTTGATTTGTAAGGAGGTCGAGTGGAAGTGGATAAGGAGAAACTTCGGTCAACCATATATTCCAAGATAGATGAATTGCCCACACTTCCAATAGTGGTACCAAGGATTTTGTCTCTTATGGAAAAGGCCAATGCTGATGCTGGCAAAATAACAGAGGCGATTTCCCACGATCCTGCGTTAACTTCAAAGATATTGAAGGTTGCCAATTCCGCGTATTATGGTTTTCCTCAAAAGATCACCAGCCTTGATAGGGCAGTGGCATTGCTGGGCTTCAATATGGTGAAATCCTTAGCCATTTCGGTAGGTGTGATCCGAAGCCTTCCTTCCAAGGGCCTTTCCAAGGTATTTGATATAGAAGGTTTGTGGGTCCACAGCCTTGCAGTGGCAACAGCTATGAAGGCCTTGGCCCGAGGGGCAAAGGAAGAGGATGAAAGGGAGACGTTGTTCATAGTCGGTCTGTTGCATGATCTGGGAAAGATTATCCTTGCGGAGTTTTTCCCCGATGACTTTGCTGAGGTATTAGAGCGCAGCAAGTCCGATCCGCCCGTATTGCTTTATGAGTCGGAGCGGCGAGTAATTGGTATGGATCACGGCGAGGTGGGGAGTATGCTTCTTTCTCGGTGGAAATTCCCTGAATTGATAATAACACCTATTTCGAAGCATCACAGACATGAAGAAAATGGCTCGGATTATGTGGTGGAAAAGGCAGCCCTACGGGTGGCTGATTCCCTAGTGCAGGAGATAGGCATCGGGGATGGGGGCAATCCCTTTCCCCCGGAAATGGCCAAGGAGGATATGGAGGCCCTTGCCATTGACAAAGAGGGAGTTGATAGGGTTCGAAAGGAACTTTCAGAGTCAAGAGAGGGGATCAATGGTTTTTTCCAGGCAATACAATAGTGGAGTTTCCTACTTTTTCTCGCTTAATGGTGTGAGCCAGGCAACATCATAGGGCTGTAATGTGACGGAAAGGACTCCGTCCTCAGCCCACCACTCCATTTCACTTACCAAATCAAACCATCGGCTTTCCAGAACTTCCAGGCTGAGCAAAGAGATTTCTAGATGGACCACATTAGGGGAGATGTTTATTAAGGATAGTATGTGCTGGTCCCCTTCAGGGGAGATCCTCAACAGTGAAAATACAGAAGGGTCCACCTTAAAGACCTTTTGGGGACCTCTCGGATGAAAGGCTCGCAATTTGGTTCTTAAGGTGATCAGTCTGCCCAGCTCTCTATTTATCCTGGAGATCTTTGAAAGCGGATCCTGAAGGGCTTCAGTAATAAGCTTGTCATCAATTACAGTTCGGTTTATTTCCCTATTGGAATGAGTAGCCAGCACAGAGTCAATGTCATTTTTTGTGCCAATGAGACTGTGTAGATATATGCCAGGGACGCCCCTCAGTACCAGGCCTATTATCCTAGAGGCCACAAGCCTGTGAACCTGGAAAGCGATATCTTCACCGCTGTCTTCTTTGTTCAAGGCGCTGAACCAGGTTATGTTGATTTCATAAGGCTCTTCCTTGCCGTCTTCTGTGGACTTGTATGATATTAGTCCACCGTGTTCTTTTGCCTTTTCAATTATGAAATCTATTTCTCCCTTTGGAAGAATAGCTTTTACTCCCATTAGGCCTATTCCATCATGGGAGTCGAGGAAGTTAAAAAAGCACGTCTCATCAGAAGGGGGCTCAAGCTTTGCCGCCCAATCGCTAAGTGCGGTTGTGTCCTGCCTATACATTGTATAAAGCACCAGTGGGGGGAGTGCGAAATTATAAACCATCTGGGCCTCGTCATGCCCGTTACCAAAATAGGAGATGTTTTCTTCATGTGGGACATTTGTCTCTGTGATGAGGGCTACATGGGGTGCAACTACATCAAGGACATCTCTAAAAAGCTTTACTATCTGGTGGGTTTGTTCTAGGTGGATGCAGCGAGTACCGGGCTCTGCCCATAGGTATGTGACTGCATCGAGCCGGATGATATCTGCCCCGTGGCGCACATACATCAACAATATCTCAATTACTCTCATGAGCACATTTGGATTCTTGTAATTGAGATCTATCTGATCCTGAGAAAATGTAGTCCACACATAACGGGTGCCGAAGATGGTTTGAAACGGCGTTAATATATCTGATGTTCTGGGCCGGAAGATTATCTGCCTTTGTTGGGGGGTAAGAACATCAGGCGATGTGTAAGAAATAAAAAAGTCTCTATAGTAAGGATTCCCGTTCAGGAACTCCTGGAACCAGCGGCTTTTGGACGATACATGGTTTATAACGCCGTCGAACATCAAACGATATCTGGCCTTGAGCTTGTCTATGTCATCCCATGTCCCTAAATGGGGGTCCACGGTCTCAAAATCTATAATGGCAAATCCCCTGTCCGAGGAATAGGGAAAAAAGGGGAGCAGATGAAGGGTATTTATAGTTCCTCCCAGATAGGTGTCGCAAAAGCGGGCAAGAGTGGCAAGGGGCGAGTGCTCTTTTCCCCTTAACAGGTCACCATAGGTAATAAGGATGATGTCTTTTTCACTGAACCGTTCCTTTGGATCGAATCTCGCTTCCTCGGCGATCATCTCAGGGGTTTTGTGTGCATAGTAGACCTGCATGATGCGCTCCAGCTCTGGCATATATTCCATTGCTGTTTGCTCTCCGTAAAGGAACTGGAGCCTTCTAAACATTCTCTGCTTGGCCTTTTCCGGGATCTGGAGAAGGGGCCTGGAATAGTCCGGTTCATTATTGTGGAACCGGATGCGATGGGATTCACTGGCCCTTGTCTTTTGGGCGATTAGCTGGTGAGCAGGGTTTGATTGTCCCATGAATATCGTCCTGGTCCGTTCAATTTCAGATCTTTCTAAATATTTAAAAGTTTCAATTCGTTTTCACGACAGACATGAAGGACTTGAGCTTTTTGACCCAAGATTTTCTTGTAAGTTTTTTCTGTACAACGAAGGCTATTTATGCGTCATCTATATGAATCGGAAGCATTTTTGGCTTCTTTAGAGATAAAATCTTGTGGCTTAGGCCCCATGAAATGTGTATGATGAAATACCGCCCAGAGTTCTCAAAGGAGGTAGGGCCATGAAAGAGACGATCGATAGGTATTGGAAGATGCGCCTTGAGAGGGTTAAAGAGGCATTGGAGTTAAATAATTTTGAATGCTTTATCGCTGATGACTCTGAACAGGCCAAGACTATTGTCTTTGATGAGATCCTGGGCAAGCTCGAGGCGAAGAGCATATCTTGGGGAGGATCAATGACTTTTGTATCCACAGGGCTGTATGAAGCATTGGTGGCTCACCCCAATTATGAGATTATTGATACGTATCAAAAGGATCTCACTAAGGAACAGAAAATGGAGTTGAGAAGAAAATCATTAATGGTGGATCTTTTCTTTACAGGAACCAATGCCCTCACCGAATCAGGGGTGTTGGTAAATCTGGATATGTATGGTAATCGGGTAGCGGCTCTTACATTTGGGCCAAAAGCCGTGGTGGTTCTTGCAGGAAGAAATAAAATCGTTCCAGATTTGGATGACGCCATGTATCGTATAAAGGATTTTGCAGCTCCGGTCAATGCTATGAGGCTGAACAAGAAGACGCCTTGTGTGGAGACATCCCTTTGCCAGGAATGCAACAGCCCTGATCGGATATGCAACACATGGACTATCACGGAGAAGTCATTTCCAAAGGGGCGGATAAAGGTCATACTCATTAACGATGTGCTAGGTTTTTGATTGACCTCCTTGTCTGTTCGAGCTGTACATGTACATAAGAGTGCGTAAGCCTTGATCTGTCTGTGAACTGATGTCCCATGGAAGCTAAAGTCGCCCCTAAGCTGTATACTAAGACCTTTGTGCAATTTGCCATTTCCAACCTATTTACGGTTTCCAGTTTTGGCACCTTTTTTATCTTTCCCCTCTTTATAACGGCCTATGGAGGAGGCAAGGCGGATATCGGTATCATCATGGGTGCCTTTGCCCTGTCTTCGGTCTTATGTCGACCTTGGATATCGGAGATGATCGACCGAATAGGCCGAAAACGCAGCTATACCATTGGCTGCCTGACTATGACGCTCATGCCCCTTGTGTACCTGGTGTTTCGGGGAAATATCCAGGAGATCTATCTTCCTTTAGTAGTGGTGAGACTGATTCATGGAATTGGGCTGGCCATCTGTTTTACTGCCTCTTTTACCTATATTGCCGATGTGCTGCCAAGGGAAAGGATTAATGAAGGCATTGGTATGTTTGGGGCTGCGGGTCTGGTGGGGCTTGCCTTGGGTCCTTTTGCGGGAGAGGCCATGATCCGAGAGTTCGGCTTTACCTCATTTTTTTTGATCAGTGCTGCTTTTGGTACAGCAGGATTCGTGTTGCACCTCCCCCTGCCCGAGTCTTTTCGGCCCACACGGGTAGTTACTTCCAGATCCTTTTTCTCCCTGTTGGTTGAAGAAAGGATCTTTTTGGTGGCATTGCTGGCATTTTTGTTCGGTTTCGGTTTGGCAGCGTCGAGCAATTTTGTTTCCCCTTTTGCAAAGGAAGAGGGGATAAGCATTGTTTCACTTTACTATATTTCCTATTCCGTAGCTGCTGTGTCGACGAGACTTTTGGGTGGAAGAATAGCCGACAGGGTGGGTGAAGACCGGGTGATTCCCTATGCCATGGTACTCACAGGACTCGGCCTTTTATTCCTGACCCTACTTGGGGTTGGGGCCAACGTTGTGCTCATTTTATCAGGGGTGCTCTCCGGCTGTGGCCATGGATTCTTGTTCCCATGTCTCAATGCCTTTATTATCCGGGATGAACCGGCTCAGGTGCGAGGGAAGATCACAGGGATATTTACAGGTGGGATTGATGCTGGGTCTTTCTTGGGCTCTATTGTATTAGGATACATCGGCCAGGCCGGAGGATATGGGGCCCTTTTTCTGACCGCGGGTATTGCGCTTTTTATCGGTCTTTTCATATATCAAGGGCGGGTGAGGCATTATTAGGCATAAGAGCCTTGGCAGGTGGTGTGGTATCGTGTAACATGGAAGTAAAGAGGTCATATGGTCAAGATGGCCTCGGATGGAGTCAAGATCAGGCATATGCCGATAAAATGCCATTACAGAAGGGAGGGGATAGGGACGCTTCCATGCCAGCAGACCTGTGAGGGAAAAACCCTTTAACCACTTTCGCGAAAAAGGGGGAGACAATGG
>Ga0164310_10000169_pt1 | contig 33344 bp, 26 predicted proteins | sample GuaBasSedimGuay1_FD_121795 | JGI IMG/M metagenome (GOLD analysis project Ga0164310, IMG submission 121795) | Subseafloor sediment microbial communities from Guaymas Basin, Gulf of California, Mexico - Guay1, Core 4569-9, 0-3 cm | ecosystem: Environmental > Aquatic > Marine > Hydrothermal vents... | reverse complement strand
TGCCATGTCTCCTTATTCCGCACCATGCGGTAAAAGAAGACAATGATAGCAAACAACAAACCCTCCCAAGGTGGCCTACTTTGAAGCGCCCATCACTGGCCTATTTTGAGCGCCTCCTGACAGGTAGCCATGACTTTGAGCTGGATGAGGTTACTATGACAGAAGATAGATGGCTGTCGGTAATGGACATCGCCGAATACCTCGGCGTTCGCCGTGAGACTGTTTACAAATGGCTGGAACGCAAAGATATGCCCGCTCACAAAGTTGGTCGCCTTTGGAAATTCAAACGCGACGAGGTTGACCAGTGGGTTCGTGGCGGTAAAGCGGCGGTGAGTGATATTGATTCGACGAATGTGGAGCCAGGGACAAAATGACGAAACAAAAACGATATATAGACATTCCCAATCCATCACACTCCACAGTGTCTTTTTTTTGTGGTTGTGGGGGGCTTGATTTGGGGTTTATGGGAGGCTTTTCGTATAAAGGAAAGAAATATGAGGCTCTGCCATTTTCAATCTTGGGAGCCTACGACTTCGATGGTGATTGTGTTCAGACATACCGAAATAACATCGACTCTCACGTCAGGCAGAAAGATCTCTCCAATTACGATCCCAGTGACATTCCCGCTGCTGATATACTACTCGGCGGTTTTCCTTGTCAGGACTTTGCCACATGTGGCCCACGGCGTGGACTAAGCTCAGATCGAGGTAAATTATATCGGGCTTTGCTTAAGTACATGGGTATCCATCGCCCCAAAATAGCCATTGGGGAAAATGTACCTGGACTGGAGAACCTGCATGACGGAGAGGTTCTTGAGACAATTCAGGACGACCTGAAAGAATGCGGGTACAAGGTGCGAGTCTGGAAAATATTTGGTCCCGAACATGGAATTCCACAGAGGCGAACTCGATTATTTATAGTTTGCGTACGAGATGATTTAGATGGTTTTCCAAGGAAGCCAGCCGTGCGATATCCCGACCGTCCATACGAGCATACCATACGATGGGCGATTCAAGACCTTGAGGATATCACCGATGACACAGTCCCCAATCAATCTCAATATTTCAAAGCCTCAAAAGCCAAAAACGGTAACGGTCAGGGAGACGAGGTGTCCGACCCTGATAAGCCCGCTTATACGATCAGGGCTAAACCCCAATCCAGAATACAATTTCATTACAGCCTGAATAGAAGGTTAACTATTCGAGAATGCGCGAGGCTGCAAACATTTCCCGATAATTTTGTGTTCCCGCATTCGGCGACCACCAATATTCTGCAAATTGGAAATGCCGTTCCGCCCGTTATGGGGCACTTAGTGGCGAAATCCATAGCGAGATTCCTAGGAGATAAGCATGAATAACAACAGCACACAACATGTGGATATTACGCCAACCCCAAGGATCCTCCGAACATTGGGGGATATCCCGTTTGAGGCATGGCAATGTATAGCGGAACTAGTCGACAATTCGCTTGACGCTTTTTTAGATGCGAGTTCTCGTGGCGTTGAACTTGAAAATCCACAAATCGATATCACTTGGTCGCGAACCGCTGCCGAGGCCGAGGTAGTCATTGAGGATAATGGCCAAGGTATGACACTCGAAACGCTTCAGAATGCCGCAAAGGCCGGGTACTCCAGCAATGACCCAATCCATAATCTAGGCCTTTTTGGTATGGGGTTCAATATCGCCACGGCGCGGCTTGGTGACGAGACTGTTTTTTTGTCTACACGGTCGGGAGATTCCGAATGGGTAGGGATTCGGATAGATTTCGACGAACTGGTAAAGGGACAGTCCTTTTCAGCTCCAGTTGTTAGAGAACACAAATACGATCCTTCCACATCTGGAACCAAAATCCTTATCCGAAAACTCAAAGATGGGGTATTAGGGGAACTCAAAAATAAAACGCTTATTATCCGACGACGATTGGAGACGATTTACACCAGCATTATTAGCACACGAAACACAAGGATCCTCCTGCAGGGAAATCAATTGACGCCCCGCCCGCATTGCGTGTGGAGTAATAGCCGATATGTCACACGGAAAGGACAATCGATTCAGGCTATTCAGGAGATCGATAGAGATTTGGGGGCTTCGTATTTTGACACACAACGAAATCGATACCTTACGGAGGATGAGTCGTCTGACATAGAAATTAACATAGACAACGGCGATAAATTGCCGGATGGCATTGTAAGACGCTCGCGACGCCTCAAAGGCTGGATTGGCATCCAACGCTATTCTCATGTGTCGAATTTCGGCGTGGATTTCATCCGTAATGGGCGTAAAATCCTAACCGCTGACAAGAGCATTTTTAGCTTTGAAAATCCAGCGACAGGCACACCAATGTTGGAATATCCAATTGAATTGGGTTCTACCGTTGGCGGTCGCATTGTCGGGGAAATTCATGTTGATTACTTGATTCCAACATATCAGAAGAATGGCTTTGATACTTCTGGTTTTGCTTGGCGGAAAACAATTGAGGCGATTCGTGGCGCGGGCCCAGTTCTACCGAAACACCGAAAGACTTTTGGTTACGATGGAGACAATGAATCTCCACTGGGGCTTTTAATCTCAGGATATCGACGTAATGATCCAGGAACAAAATGCCTCTCAATTTCCAGAAGTGTGGCTGAGCAATTCGCCCAGGAATTCCACAAAGGCAATTCTGAATACCAGAGCGACGACAAATGGTACAAGGCTGCACAAGAAGCTGATCGGGCGAAAGGCGAAGGGGGTGGAAAATCCACAACCCCTGTCAATGCTGGCGACACAGCATCTGATGATATTGATGATTACACCCCTGATACAATAGACACATCGCCTGTGCCCCCATCAGTTTTATCAAGCGGCGGTATTGAACCACAGTCTCTTTCGAGTACGCGAGACGACCTTATACAGACCTCGGACAAACAAGAGTCACTATCTGGGAAATACGCCTATGGCTCCACACCACCCTTCAACGTAACATCATGGAAAATCAAGAATACAGATATTCGCGTGGAAGGAGAACGGCTCCCCTCGGTTTTATTCAGCGGCGGGATTGACGTTGATTTCTTCTATGATGAAACTCATCCGATTTTGGCGGAATATCCCATTACTCCCAAGCAATTGTTGCTTCAGTGCTTGGCGGAACGATTCGCGACTAGAGATAGTGGCATTTCGGTACAACGAGCTTTCATCGGGCTTATCTCCAACCATCTAAATGATGAACGTGTGAATGTGAACCTCCTGAAGGAGCGGGCGCAAGCAATAATGAATCTTGTCCGAGAATCCCTTCCGACTCGCCTGTCACATAGAACGAAGCATACATACGAGATATTAGACAATGTGCCATCTGGCACTGAGAATCTCGCCTCGGTATTGATTGAAGAATCAGCAAGCTTATTTTCCGCATTTCAGAACAAGTCGGACGATGCGAACCAGTGTTTCGCGTATGTGACCTATGCGTCGATTCCATTTCTTGTGGAGGCGATGCCTGAAGAGTTTCTCGACGCAAAGGTGTTTGAATCACCCTACACACAAATCGATATTGGTGATGAAGCAGCCACCAAACGCTTGCAGGCGATGTCATTGGGAAAGGTTGTTACCTATTTGAGAGACACCTGCGATCTACTGGATGGAAAACCTTCTTCGAAATACGAACTAATCCGCTTTGCGAACACTTTATCCATTCTGGAGGGACTTCTGACGCTATGAGCCAAACACCCGGAACATTTTTGATGCCACACATCATGGAAGGTCGTGATTGGCGGGGTCTTGAACTGGCTGTCACTCGTTTACTATTGCACAGTGGCTGGCGCGATGTTCAGGATGTGGGACAGAGTGGAGACAAGGGGGCTGACATTTTAGCTGTTCGGCAAACTAAGTCTAATCCGACTGGCGAAACATATTTGTTCCAAGTGAAATCTGTAAGTGGCTCCTCGTATGTTGGTCAATCCGCAATCAATGAAGCGATTGCCGCTCAAGGACATTATGGGGCGAAAATTGTGGTGGTCGTCACCAATGGAGAATTCAGAAAGTCCGCGATTAAACGAAGGGATGAATTACGGGCAAGTGGATTTGATGTCCGTCTCTGGAATGGAACGTTTGTGAATGAGCTTCTGGCGAAATGGCCAGATTACGCGCCTTCGCGTCGTGATCCACGCGAATATCAACAGGGAATTGTTGATTCCATACTCAGTGGGTACGATGACGGACGAACCAAAAGCCTGTTCATCGTCGCCACAGGATTGGGAAAAACAGTCATTGCCGCCACCGCGGTTGACGCGCTAATGAAAAAAGGGTTAAAGCGAGTATTGGTTTTATGTCACTCGGTGGATTTAATTCAGCAACTTCAGCAGGCGTTTTGGACACAGATATCCAAAACAGTTCCAACTCGTTTGTTCATGGATGGGCAACCGCCAGTCCCAATTGACGGGATCAATTTCGGATTGTATCAGACATTGTTTGGGTATCTTGGCGGTGTGGAACCCGACGCATTCGATCTGATTGTTGTTGATGAAGCACATCATGCCTTAGCGAATGCGTTTGTGACATGCATCGACCATCTAACCCCCAAGCATTTGATCGGAATGACTGCCACTCCTTGGCGAGGTGATGGCGCGACATTAGATACCGTGTTTGGTGAACCCATAGCGAAAGTCTCCCTTATCGAAGGCATGCGGATGGGTTATCTCGCCAAGGTCGATTATCGTCTGATGTGTGACAATATCGATTGGAAAGCGGTTCCCACGTTAACGCAGAATCCAACGAGTGTTCGAGATTTAAATAAACATCTTTTCATTCCCCAACGAGACGACGAAATCATCAAGCATCTTCTTGATACCATCGCGTCGATGCCAAAGCCACGAATCGCTGTTTTTTCACCATCAAAGAAACATGCCGAAGAGTTCGCGAGAAAACTGAATGCCAATCGCGTTCCCGCCGCCAACGCTTCTATTGATGACAAGGTGGCAAGACGGCGAATTCTGATGGACTTTTCAGCGGGGCATCTGAAAGCTATTACCGCTGTTGATGTTCTAAATGAAGGTATCGATGTGCCTGATGTCAATGTCCTTGTTTTTCTTCGGGCGACACACTCACGGCGTATTTTTGTGCAACAACTCGGGCGGGGATTGCGTATCGCCCCCGGCAAGGACAAAGTAATAGTACTCGATTTTGTAACAGATATACGCCGCATGGCCGCAGTCGCCGCATTGGACAAAGAAGCCAAGAATGGTCGACGCATGGGGGATGCGGAAACTGTGTATTTGCGAGACGGAGTCGTGGCCTTCAATGACGAGAGGACACAACGTTTTGTGGATGCTTGGCTAGATGATGTCGCGGATCTTCAGGATGCGGATGATGCCGAGACATTAACATTCCCTATGGAGTTGATATGACGAATATACCCAGAGATACCGCGAATGACCTCAAAGAACGGGTTTTTAATAAAGCCGATGAAGTCAGCTATCTATCTCTGTCAAGAACCGACAGTCAAGATTTCATGGATCAATTAGTGGCTGCTCCCGATATTGGACAGGTCATTGCTCAGTTCAGAAAGAAAGAACGGGTTCGCACATACATCAAAGATGCGATATTGAACCGATACTCGAAGGACAAAGCCAGAGATGCCAGACCAGACAATCTCGCGCCAATCATCAAGCGACAATTTGGCTTTCCCGTCGTTGTTATTGAAGAGGCCGAAGATATTGTGTTGTACCGTTCTTCCGATGGTTCTCTCAATCAATACGTGTTGGTTGCGAACGGCTCATATATAAAGTGGGAAACTGCTTTGAAAAAGGCTCTCCTTTACTTACCTGACAAACCCTTCTCTCAAAACAACGATACGACAGTGGGTGTTATGCTTACTCTATTTTGCAGCGGCACAAAGGTTAACAATGCGGATAAAGAACATTTAAAAAAGGCCTTGGTCGCATGTGACTCGAAAGTGTATTTCTACGGTGAATTAATAGATGGTTGACAATGTAACCAAAAAGCGACGAAGCGAGGTGATGTCTTTGGTGAAATCCAAAAACACACGTCCCGAATTGGCGGTGAGATGTTATCTTCACCGAGCTGGACTTCGATATCGTTTACATGTCAGCGATTTGCCAGGAACACCTGATTTGGTGTTTCCCAAGTACAACACCGTCCTATTTGTTCACGGATGTTTCTGGCATGGGCACTCTGATCCAGATTGCAAACTTGCAAGAATACCAAAGTCAAATGTCGCATTTTGGAAAGACAAAATTCAGTCGAATCACAAACGGGATCAAAAGCACAAGGAAAATCTTAAACAACTAGGCTGGAGGGTGATTGAAGTCTGGGAGTGTCAAATTGACGCATCCTTCTTGGAGATTGTCAGATTGAACATAATCCAACAGTAGGAGCATACGATCAATGCGAATATCAAGAATACAACTCAGCAGTTTCAGAAACTTTGCCGAAGTTGACATCAAGCTCGGCGACAACGCTGTGATTGTCGGCGAGAATAAAATTGGCAAGTCCAACCTCCTATATGCGTTGCGTCTAATCCTTGACCCTTCACTGCCGGATTCCGCCCGTAAACTTCGCGATGAGGATTTCTGGGACGGTTTGCCCCGGCCGCTTGGCAAAGATGATAGAATCGTCATTTCCGTGGATATCGCCGACTTTGAAGACAATGAAAATCAATTGGCGGTCTTGGCGGAACACCTTGTCGAACCAGAACCAATGGTATCTCGCCTGACCTACGAATGGCGACCTCTGCCGGGACTGGAAGGTGAACCCAAAAAGGATTCTGATTACGAATTCGTAATCTATGGTGGTGATCGACCTGAAAATCTTGTCAGCTATCAAGTGCGTCAACGCTTGCCGATGGATATTTTTCCCGCTATGCGAGATTGCGAGGGCGACCTGATGCGCTGGACGCGATCACCATTGCGGCCTTTACTTGACCAAGTTGCGGGAGAAGTCGAAGCGGAGACGCTTGATGAACTGGCTGGAAAAGTTAATGAATCAACAGCGGAGCTTACTGAAATCGAGGAAGTCAAAGCGGTTGCTGATGCCATCGAAAAGAAACTCGTAGACATGATGGGCAAGGGCCAGTCACTTGAAACCGCTCTGCGATTTTCTCCCACCGATGCGGATAAGCTGATTCGCGCCTTGCGTATTTATATTGATGGCGGAAAACGTGGCATCAACGATGCGAGCCTTGGTTCAGCCAACCTGCTGTATTTCGCGTTAAAGGCACTGGAATACGAGCAAATGGTAGCCGATGGAGACAGAGACCATACGTTCTGGGCCATTGAAGAACCAGAAGCACATCTTCACCCAAATCTCCAACGACTCGTCTTCAGAAATTACCTCAGGCCTCGCGGTTCCGGCCAGAGCGATGCAGCGAAGCCATCATCTACTGTCTTGATGACAACTCACTCACCGCATATCGCCAGCGTAACACCGCTGAAAGACGTTGTACTGCTCCGTCAGAATGAGGATGGTAACGCGACCGAGGCGGTTTCAACCGCTGAAATAGAACTCGAACCCCACGATGTCACCGATCTTGAACGCTACCTCGATGTGAATCGTGGCGAAGTGTTGTTTGCCAAGGGAGTCATTCTTGTCGAAGGCGATGCGGAACGTTTCTTGCTACCTGTGCTTGCCAAGAACAACGGCTACGATTTGGATGAACTGGGAATAGCGGTCTGCTCAATTTCAGGGACGAACTTCTATCCATACCTTACGCTTCTCGGTCCCAATGGGCTTGATTTACCTGTCGCCGCATTGACCGATTTTGATCCGCGAAAGCCAACCAAAGAAGGGGACGAACGTAATCCCTTGGGCCCCAATCGAGTTGTCAATTCTATGGTCGGGGCATTGATTAACACAGATACTTGGGAAGCTAACGACTTTGACGCTTTATCAAAAATGGCATCTGGATTGGGCGTATTTTTGAACTCCCACACTTTCGAAGTCGATCTATTTCTTTCTGGTTTATCCAGCCGGTTTTCTGAGGTGATGGAAGAAGTATCCTCAAATAGCAAAGCAAAAGGGCGGATGAAGAAATTAGATGACACCCCAGACTTGTTGAAACAGCCCTTTGAAGAAACAACACGGAGATTCCTCAAAGACATCGACGATATTGGCAAAGGCCGTTTTGCTCAGCGTCTAGCAAGCATTATCGAGGAATCTGGCGAAAAGGCTTGCCCGGAGTACATTTTGAAGGGGGTGAAATATGTCGCCGACAAGTGCCAGCGTGCATAAGCCTCCGTATATGCTCGCGGCGGAACAGCTTCGCAGCAATGAAGGTCAGCTTGCCGCATACAATTCCACAGGAGACTGTGTAATGTTGGCTGGGCCGGGGAGCGGCAAAACCAAAACACTGACAATTAAGATGGCTCGAATGCTGGCCGAGGATGTCAAGCCTCCCAGAGGCATCGCTTGCATCACATATAACAATCAATGCGCCAGAGAACTCAAGCGTCGCCTCAAAGCACTTGGCGTTGATGATGGACGCCGAGCGTCCATTGGTACGCTACATGGGTTTTGTCTGAAACATATCGTTCTTCCCTATGCTCAATTGGCTAAGCTTCCCAAGACATATCCTATTACCGTGGCATCGACGGCTGAAACAAAGGAAATACAGCAAGAGGCATTGGACAAGACTATTGGTGTTGATGAGCGATGGAATATCCGCTTTGAGGCTTATCGCCGCACCATATTGGATAGGAATTCGGAGGAATGGCAAACTAAGGATGAGCAAGCCGCTCAAGTAATTGAGGCTTATGAAAACATTCTTGATGAAAAAGGGCTGATTGATTTTGATGGCATGGTCTTGATTGGACTCCATCTCGTGAAAGAACATGAGTGGGTACGAAAAGCCCTCGCCGCTCGTTTCCCTATCCTTGTGGTGGATGAGTATCAGGACTTGGGACACCCATTGGATCAAATCGTCCAGTGTCTTTGTTTTCAGGGTGGGATGCGATTGCTGGCGGTTGGTGACCCCGACCAGTCCATTTATGGATTCACCGGGGCGGAACCAGCCTTGTTGCGAAACCTCGCAAAGCGAGATAAAGTTGAATCAGTTCAGCTCAAACTAAATTACCGTTGCGGTTCACAGATCATTCAAGCATCGAAGGCAGCCTTGGCGGAAACGCGAGATTTTGAATCTGGCCATGATGAACCCGGTGTTGTTTACACGAAGGGATGTCCCGGTGGTCTTGCTGATCAGGCGAAACACGTTTGCGACACGATTATCCCAGAAGCTCTTGAACGCCGAGAAGACCGGAAGCTGGGCGATGTGGCCATCCTGTATCTCAACAAGAATGATGGCAATATCATTGCGGATGCGGTCGCCAAAAAAGAATGGCAGTTTGTGCGTGTTGATGGAAACAATCCATACCAGCCATCACCTGTTACCTATTGGCTTGAGGATTGCGCCGCCTGGTGCGCGGGAGCATGGAAGGACGGAAAGATCAGACTGTCCGAGCTGATAAGCCGATGGCTTACTTTAAATGAGCGCCTTGATTCTCCCAAACAACATAGGAGTGCTCAAATCCAACTGGTCAGCTTTCTTTTCAAACACCGCACACCTGACACAAAATTGTGTGACTGGCTATCCGAGTTCTTGAAGCATGGCCTTCAAGAAACCATCGACAATGAACCTCGCTTGCGGAATGACAAAGACAAAGTTGAGAATCTCCTCAAAGTCACCTCGGCGGATGGAAAACTGGAAACCATAACTGTCGCCTTCTTCGGTGGTCAAGGTGGTTCCCCCGATCATCTAACCCTAACAACACTGCATTCTGCTAAGGGGTTGGAATACGATGTTGTGATTATGGTGGGATTAGAACAAGGGCAGATTCCATGGGACAACGATTCGGAAGATACGCTAAGAGAAAAGCGACGCTTGTTTTATGTGGGGCTGACTCGTGCCCGGCATGAAGTGCATCTGCTTTATTCAGGCTGGTGCGAAAATCAGTATGGGCGGCGATTCAATAATGGCCATTCACAGTTTATCGATGATGTTGAAAAATCCTTACTTGATAGTGAAAATACTAAAATATGATTAGAAAAACACTCAACCTGTTTACTGCCTTGATGGCAGGGATGACGGATAAGGTGGCTCAGGCCGCCTTGCTTAATATGCAGAAGTCCATCGATTACTGCATGGAGGAGAATCGTGTCCTGCGAGAGCAGCTCAAAGACAAATATGGCTGCAAGCGGATGAAATTGACAGATTCCCAGCGTCGAAGGCTGGCTGCCAAGGAAATCGCTGTCGGGCGGCATGTCTTATCGAATGTGTCTACGCCAAGAGTAGCCGCGACGAATGGGACGGTAATTGGTGCGACGCATGGATAGCCCTGCACCGCAACCATGGAATTGCCTTGCCAAACTGGATGGACTTCGCCGTGTTTCAGCTCCAAACCATAGTCATGATACAAATCTATTGCTGAATGCAGTTCTTGCTTTGTTCGAGATAGCCCGTTGCTGGCAATTCCAAATCGCTATTCAAATACTCACCAACTACGATGCGGCTGACAGATCGCCGTAGGTTGCGACATCGAAGGTCGCGTGGGCCAGGACGGGAAACAGCACGCTGCCGCAGGCTTCTCTCATCAACCCGAAAACGATACCGAAAACCACTGTTGCGACTCAGCCACAGTAAACAAACATGCTCGGCGATCCACCTTTTCAACGAACGGAGAAGACCGATTACCTGTCTTTTGAAGACATCTTGGAAAGACGTTCGCGAATTCTTTTTACCTTTTTCTGAATACGGGATTTGGGATATTTGTATTCAATAATTTCAAGCAGACGCGAAGTTTCTTCGTAATCTCCGGAGGCCATTGCAGTCATTGCCGAGGCGAAGTGGATGTCCGCACCAAGTGAATGCGTTGGAAATTTTTCAAGGAATTGGTCTGCGAGTTTTGATGCGATGTCCGCCTGATTCAGCCGGCGATGAGTAACCCAGGACATGTAGAGAATCTGTGCAAGATCGTTTTGGCACCTTTTATCTTCGCGATATTCAGGGGCTTCATTTACTATCGAATTAAAATCGCCAGCCTCATAAAGGTATTTGATCCTGAACATTGCGGCTCTTCCCCATGAAGAACAGGTGGGGTAGCGTTTCATCAGTTGCAGGATTTCTTTGGCGGCCAGGCCTGGATGACCGATTCTTGCTAGTGTGTCACTTATTCGATATCGCAGCTCAATGGCTGTCTCATTCTTCTTTGACGCTTCTGCTTGTTTAATTCCAATTCGGATACAATGAAGGCCTGCATGAAAATCCCTGTGTTTGATTCTGGATTCAGCGGCTGAGAGCAAATAATCAGAATATGCTTGCGGGACGCCCCTTTTTTGACTTCCTTTCCCGCTAGACAGCGAAATTTGATACGCAGTGAAAGGGCGCCGAACGTGCAATGAAAAAAGCTCCAAAACAGTCAGGTTAGATTGTGTTTTCATCCAGGCAGGAAGAACGCCAATATCTTCTTGTGACCACTTTTCATCTGGTATATGAAGAAAGGGCATAATTAGGCATAATTCCAGAATATTATTGCCAAAGGTTTTATCAATGGCAAAAACTGTGCGCCCTCGCTGGGCAATATACTTCCCAGCCATTTTTGCAAATGTATCATAGTACTTTCTCAAAAAAATCATTTCATTTTTGGATAACGAAGAAAAGGAAATAGTCGTGTCAAAACGACTCGAATATTCTGAAAGAATATCAGGTGCCCGCATAATACCTATTTGTGACGGCTTTTTTAGAGCGGAATCCGATATGCTAACAATATCACCGAGAAGGCTATTCAGCGAATCAGATCTTGTTGATTCGAAACTTTCAACGAGCAGCTGCGCTACAGTATCAACCAATTCCAATCTTTGCGAGAATGAAACCAACACTCCGTCATCTTTGTGTGATTTTTGTAACCTACTAAACTGATCTTCAAATGATGACAACGCCGTCTGTTTAAATTCCTGATAACTTTGTCTCTGATCCGCCAAGCATATACCCGAAATCAGTACGACAAAAATAGCCATACTCAGCGAAGTCTTATGACACATCATACCCTGTAATTTGCTGAATTTCATTTTGGGGACTCCTTTTTCGATGTGTTTTTCTGAACTTCTTTTTTGTAATTTGTTTTCGAGGAGGCTATTTTAACATTACTTTTGCTTTGTAATTGAATGACATAACAGATTCCTCCGCCGGTGTATTCGAAGTCCAACAACACCTTTTCCCCTTCGCGTCGAAGTTGAATCGGTCTGTTATTTATAGTCTTGCAAGTTTTAATATTTTTTCCGGGCAATGTTGTTATCGTTAATGTGCCTCGGCAAGGTTTATCCTCGATAGGAAGGATTAATGTCTTTTTATCCCAACCACCACAGTATTGGGGGTTCAGGAGAATGATAAAAAGAACATTCTCCGACACAAGTGCAGAGCAAGGCTGGCCTGGGGGAGCCACTATGCCGTTAGCTCCCTTTGAATGCCATAATTCGTCCGCATATTGCGACAACATAGATTCGAAATTTCTAAACTTGCCTGCCCAGGGTAGAGCAGATGTGTTCCCTCGCCAGACAATGCCTTTAAATCCCGCACCAATGGCTGCATACGCCATCCATTTTATTTCCTCGAAAGAGGCGTTTCGCTTTTTGAAATGGTTGGGCTCCCCGTTAACATCAAGGCAAGCGACGAGAGGCTTCATAGCTGAAGCGTCAACTATTTCTCTGATATGATTAATACACGGATGGTCATAACTTGGCCAAATGATGTTCGCGTTCTTCGGACCATATTTACCGCTAATCACAAATGGATTGACGATAATCCTATCTCCCATCGGAGCAAACATTTTTAATGTGGCAACTTGATTGGCCCTGCATACCCAAATTGAAACCGATTTGTCTTTCGGCCAGGTTTTGAGAATTCCGTTGAGCTTCTTCATCGCCTCCTGAGGTGTGCCGTGTTTATGGGCAGGGCATATCATAGCCATGCCATTGTTTTTTTTGTAAACGTTTCTTTCCTGCATAACGAAAGGCGATTGCCTACTACTTTGTAACATGTTCTGTTCACCTGCAAGGGCGAACTGAAAACATTGCGTCAATGTGGCAATAATTGCAACCGTAGCAATACCCGTAAGCTTTATCTGGTTCATTCGTCATTCTCCGTTTTTGTTGAAACTTTTTTCGCAATTTTGCATTTCGAGCCAGCGTCTCCATTCGGGACGTAATTCTTTTTGTAAAGCCTGGCGAACAAGGTTTTGCACGTTGGGGGTATTTTTACCACTCCTGAAATAGCATCTTGCCAGGTTTTCCATTACTTCGATCTTGCTTGGTGCGAGTTTAAGGGCAATCTTATATTCCTCAATTGCCTGTTCGTGATACCCCACGGACTCAAAAATACTCCCGAGGTTAAAATGTGGTTCATATCGGGTAGGTTCAAGTCTACTGGCTCGATGAAATGCCCTAGCAGCCTCGAAGATGCGGCCTCGCTCATATTTCAACACCCCCAGTGCCATCCATGCTTTTGAATTCTGAGAATCGATGTTGACAGCTTCGGTCAAGTGCGTAACAGCATCCTCTGACCTGGACTCGGAATAGGCAGTCATGGTTTTTTCATATAGTCGATTTGATTCCGCCTCTGCCTTCTTACGTTCAGACAACTCGGCTTCATATATTTTAGTCGCCGAGGACAAATTGTTGTTGTGCTGGCAAGAGCATATTGCAAGGCAAAAACACAGAAAAAAACCGAACATCCCATTATTGCGTATCTTCATTATTTGTACCTTCCTTTTCTATAGCAATCGGCATAAACATTTTGAGAGGGTTTGTCGGATATCGTGCGTTGTCAAGTTTTGCAGATTTAATATCTATTTCGCTCAGATACAGAAGATCCCGAAACTTTGGATCGCGAAGAACTATCGGGCGAATAAATATATAGAGCGTTTCATGAATTTTATTTCGAGAACGCTTTTTGAAAAGCTCTCCCAGCCAGGGAACATCAGATAGCCACGGTACACTATCCTCAGACTTATCTTCCCGCATCGATTTTATTCCGCCAAGAACGACAATATGTTCTTCGGGAATCCTGACCGTTCCGTTTGTTTGTGTCTGGCGCCGTGGAGGTGGGAGATTGGCGATCTCTTGCTGAGAATTTCTTGTCCCGAAAGAACTAAGGCTGATCGAGTATTGCAGACGCAACCAACCGGCCTCGGCGATATGTGGGCGAACTACCATCGCGGTACCGGCATCAACGAACCCCCCAAAACTGGTTATCGTGCTCTCCTCACCTTGGTTTGCTACTTCATATGGTTCCTGATTATATTGGCTGATTTCCGCTTGGGCGTTATCTTCAACAAGTATTTTCGGAATAGATGCTATTCGAACATCTCCTACTGTTTGAAGAGCCTTGAGAACAAGTGACAGGTCTTTCAAATTGAAAATACTATAGTTCAGGCCCAATGCGGGGGTGCCTATTTTAACAGCTCCAGTCTGAGCATCTACGGCACCAACACCGAAAGTGGCGAATCCTGTATGCTGTGTGGGTTCACCTCCGGAATTCCCCCAATTCCTGACTCCAAACCCGACATCAACGCCAACATCGAGCGTTTTGTTACTCCGGACGGTTACCAGTGTTACTTCCAGTATGACCTGGTCGCGTGGCTTGTCCAATTCGCGTATAACCCTGACAAATTCTTCGTGTTCAGTTGAAGACGCCCTTATAATTACAGCATTAATCTCAGGTGCAACGGAAACCCTCGGAGGAAGAATGTCACCCGCTGTTGGCTGATTATCTTCATTCGAAATTTGATTGCCAAGAGCGGGGGAAGCCGGCTTGTTCTTTCCAGAATTGCCTTTTGACAACTTTTTTTGCCTGGCCAATCTGTCTCTGCCCCCCCGAGCCTTGTCCTCGAGTAAATCATTGAGTACTTTTGCGACCTCATCGGCCGAGGTGTTATCCAGTCGGTAAACTCGCATTCCACCTGTCCCAGCTGGCAATGGCTGGTCAATGGCAGCGACAATCTTCGATAGTCTTTCTTGGTCTTTCGGTGAACCTTCAATGATTATTCTATTGTTCTGTTCGCTGACAGATAAACGTAGCCGTGGAATAACAGCATGACGAGAACGGCCTCGCATCCGCATTTCTTCCTGGACAATTTCCTTAAGGGTGTCGAACGCTTCTTGTGCATTAGTATATTGCAATTCATAACTTTGGACTCTAATATCCGTGAAAACATCTAGTTTCGTAATGAGTTCCTCGGCCAGTTTAACCTCATTGGCCAATCCTCGTAATACGATTACATTCAACTTCGGTTCCACCATCATATTCACAAGCCAGCGGTCCCCTGCCCTTGTTAACTGAAAACCTACTGCTGTTTTTGGGGCGCTATTTTTTGACCGAACCGAACGATTAACACCCTTGGCTTGCTCTGTTAAAAAATCCTCCAAGGCCGGGACTATCGTAACTGCCTCCAAATGTTTTAACTGCACTATCCTGACAATATCTTTTTCGTATGGAATATCTATAGTCTCAATTAGTTTGACAAGACTTTCGATAAGCGGCTTGGGGACGAGTAAAACTATCTTATTGCCCCCTTCATCCGGCAGCACTCGTGCCTGGTCTTCCTTGGCAACAAAGGGCTTGAGGATTTTTGCGATTTCAGTGGCATTCGCATATTTAAGAATAACAACTCGTTTTTCAACACCATAAATTCTGGAATACTCCTCGAAGGCCATAACTTTGATAGTGCTGCCTTTGCGTTCAATTACAAGCTCGCCAAGAGTTGCCACCTGATCGAGAACCTGTTGCGGAGTAAGGTTCTTGATCCAAATGTTTATCCTCGGAGGCCGTTTTGAGACTTCTGGACTCATGATAATACTCCAGCCAGTAAGGTCCGAAATCATGCGGAAAACGGTCGTAATTGGCGTATCAACGAATTCCAGACTGGCAATTACATTCTTTGCGTGCCCACCTGTTCTAGATTGGTTGTCGGCAAAGGGATCGAAACCCTTGGCCTCAGCCATGCAGTTTTGTATTGTGAAAAAAAATACGCATGTGAGAATGAATAGTCTTTTGCAATTCAATAGTTTCATTTGCCGTTTCCTTTTTATTGCCAGGACAATACGCTAATTTTGTAATTTAATCTGTACCCCGTCCAGATTAAGGATGACTTGATCGGGCTCAATTTTTTCTACAAGAAATTCGAGCAACTTGTCCCCCCGTCTTACGCTTTTTACACCTTGTTTTTCCACTTTCACATAAGCTATGGGCTTGCCTCCCATTTGCACAATTCCTTGAAGTTTAAGCTTTTTAGCAAGTCGGCCAGCAACACCACTATCCTTTACTGCAGCTTTAATTTGTGCGGGTTTTATAAGACGCCGACCAGCCATCTGACGCATCAATGATAATAACTCCGGCTGACCTTGTGGAATGGGTTCGATCCTCCTGCCGTTTCCCTTCTCATCAATTAATGATGGATGAGATTTTATCGGTATCAGGCCAGCCAAAAGAACCATCAAGCCCCCAGCCAAAGCTGTGCAGACAGTTATCTTTTTGAAAACTCTCGATATTCTACACGCTTCAGCAGCCGACAGTTGCTTTGCCATTATTTTTTCCCTCCTGTTGTCGTCGCTCTTATTACGCCTTGGGGGCTATTGGGCTGCAAACGAACCATCCAAATTGAGAAAGCACATTCCACTACACCATGGCCTTGAACCCCACGAATCGATAAAGATGACAATCCCGTAATATATTTTCTATTGGTGAGGCTGGATACAAATTTGACAATATCCTGTAATTTCCCCACCGCAGAAAGCCTAACTCTATAAATTTTGTGTTGCCCCTTGGCCTTTACCGGCATCGGTTTCATGTTTAAAAGGGTCATATTAGGCTGCCTAGCCAACGATTCCACATCTCGCAAAAATTGTGAAACCGTTATTTGATCGGACTCATTTTGAAAAGCCCCCTCGCCAAGATTAGCGAATTCCCGTTCAACAAAATCCCGCACACTTACATTTTTGATTAACCTACCATGTTGTGCAAAACCATTCTCAACGGAGGTTCGCTTGACTGTTAATCTGTCAAGAGCCGGTGACAAAACCTCTGTTGCAAACAGGATGAGCATAATTATAGCTCCGCCTATCCCAAGCAGGATGATGCGACGATTATCAACTTTTCCAAGTGTAAATTTCATATTTCCTTCAAAGTACATTCAATTCTGAATTCAGTTATTGTTCCGCCGCTCTTTTTAACCTGGCCGGCATCTTTTAAAACAACCCCAGAAAACGCTCGTTCCTTCTCAAGTTCTTGTGGAAGAAGAAAAGGTAAAGCCAATGATTTTGCTTGACCCCGAAAACGGAGTTGTCTGTTTTCATTTAACTCAACATTGCTGTAGCTGATACCCGAAGGTGTTGCATGATGAAGAGCACCAAGGAGATGATAGAGATCGTTTCGTGTTGACCTGGCTGCACGAATCGCTTCTAATTGTTCAATTCGACGGCCAATTTTTTCGCCATTGGTCTTGATTGCCAAAACCTTGCGGTTGATGCCTGTAAGAATAGAATCGTAACGGTGGATTGCTATTTCATTTGCGAGGTATGCCAACAGCAGGGCTGCAAAAAGAATGACCAATCCACCAACGATATTCCGTCGAATGGTACATTGCAGTCTTTTATCCAGTATTGTTTTCGGAATCAGATTAACCACATTCAAAAGGCTTGTTGAGCAATGCGTTGTCAGAGAAAATGCTGCAGCATTCACGGAAAATCCACGACCTGCATCCTCTTCTCCATCGAACATATTCTCGTATGTTAGCTTAATCTCTTTGAGGGTTACAGAATTTCCGGCGATCGGAATGTTACAGCACTTGCCAATCCAGCCGATGGTTAACGGAAATGATTCAGGGGAAGATTGTGCGACGATGGAACGGATACACTCAGCCAATGCTTCTTCGTGCGCCCATGTTTTTTTGCCTTGTTGACTTTTGCTGTGTACTGTTCGAATGGAAACTGCTTCGTTTTGACCTACAGACACTATTTCCATAAACCCTTGCTGTTGTGAATTTACGACGAGCATATCCAAGTCATGATCAGCATTGGACAGTATTCCTCTCCAAGCGATCGCACTGGGAATAATCCTATCTACATTGCAACCCAACGCTTCAAGATGTTTGACATGTTTCTCCAGGTCGGCATTTCGTGAAATATAGACTTCATATCGCTGATAGCCTTGTCGGTCACAAAATATTGGACGGTACGAAATACTCGGTTTACCGAACTCTGCTGGAAGATTTGCTTCAGTTTCGAGCAGTAACATCTGATGTACTTCCTGGGGCAATACTTCGGGAATTTCAATGATTTTTAGCAAATACTCCGATTTGGGCAAAAGAGAAAGTATCAGGGTTCTTTTTTTGAACTGTTTTAAAAATCTAATTGACTCTTCCTTACTACTGGAACACATCCCCGTTGCAAGACCGCCATTGTTTTTGCTGTTAAAATGAACGATTTTTACTTCACTGTCAGCCGAGTAACAAACAATAAGTTCTGATTGTTTACGGTCATTCGCTTGAGATTTTGTCCGAGATGAAGATGATATTTTTTTCATCATAATTGTACCGCCGTAATTTTTTTGTTTTGTCATTACTACCAAGTTCGCCATTCCAATATTTCTATCTTGCCTTCCTTTTGGCAAACAACCACTTCAAGCCGATATTGCATTTGGGTTGGAAGATGATTTGCTACTGCAAAGATTCGAAAATAGGAAGAACGAAATATTGCGATAGCTACAAGGGTTGCTTTGTCAATTTCCGAAACACCCTGCAACTGTTCGATGTCTGTTGCACTTTTAAAAACATGATCTTCAAGATTGCCGTTTGTGTCTTGGTCAAAAGCCCGAAAGGCCAGGATTTGATCTACGCTTTCCTCTGTAATCGGTAAAGTCTTTAATACTTCCGGGTGGGCCGTGTTGATATTGATTTTACCGCTTCCATAGCTCGTTAATACATCGACAAGCCCCGAATCAAGTTGCCCGTCTGAATTATCGATCGGGAAGCTAACCGGGCCGTCATCTTCAGATGGGTCAAGTATTACATTGTGATTAATGTCTTCTCCAAAATAGTCCTTTGCCGCAAAATTTTTAATTAATAGTAACTCACTAAGTACTTCAATTGGCGCATTTTTACACAAATAAGGAATAGCCCGGTTTTGATAAAATGCGGTTTCAGCGCCATCCGCCTGTGCAATACTATCAGAGTCTGTCCAATCGATAAGACACGCAATTTGAGCATCGGAAAGGCCAAGTTTCTGGAAGGCTTCACTTGAAGCAAAGGACAAATTGAGTTTTGACTCTTCATCAATTACATAGTAATTCGTATCATATGCAGCGGATGCGTCAACAGGGACTTCCCATTCCGAAAGCCATCCCTCAGCCGATAGCGGGTTATGGGTACACCAGGATTCCGCGCGGTGATCAAACTCATTTTCATTCTCCAACAAACGACCTAAAGCGATAGCAATAGCCGATGAAGCATGCGTCTGAAGTTTTGTCATGATTTGTAGGCCTCTTTCCTCGCGACAGTACAGACCTGCCCGATACGCAAAACTTACCGCAATCAGGCTAAGAACGGCCATGGCGAACATCGCCACTATCAAAATGGAGCCATGTGATTTCATTTGCGACAAAGACACTACTCCTGAATAACCGGTGCATTTACCTTTGGAATTACAATTCTTTCTACAGTTTCACCACCAATAGCAATATGTATTTTTATTGCAACTTCGCCTGCTGGCCCCTCCCAATTATCTTGCCATGACGCATCTGGATTGGCGGCAGAGCGATACATTAATGAAAGGGTCTCCAGTTGCCTGCCAATGACTGTTTTTGGTATCTGATTCCACAATTCATCCTCCTCTGGCTGTTCATTTTGATTCGTGAGTAACAGTAATTTGCTGCCGCCATATGGAATTTGCTGCCAATATATCTGGTTTTCATCGGAATCCATGTCTTGCAGACCCCAGCTGTATCGGACACGCGAAATAGACATCCCCGTGGCATCACCACCATTAACACCAATCCCGGCAAAGCTACATTTGAGAAAACCTTCTCCATTCTCCCCGCTTTTGTCTCCTTTAATGCTTGGAATACCGGGCAGGTTAATCGCGTATTCCAGAGTCTTGGCCATATGCTCCGTAACTGCCATTGCTGCATGTCGTTTTTGCATTTGAAGCCTTATGTTTTCCTCAACATTTGTTGCTTGCATAAATACTGAATAAATGCCCGTAAAAATAACACTTGAAGCAACGGATGCGACAAGCAGTTCCGCAATTGTAAAACCGGAACGACTGTGCCAATAATGGAGAAAATGTTTTTTGGAAAATTTCATAATATTTTGTTATTTGACCTTGGTTATGATTCTTGCCTTGGCAGGAATATTCGCGACAATTCAAATGTTTCGGGCTGTCCTTTGTCGAGCCACTTGACAACGATAGTTGCTTTCATTAATCCGTGCGGTTTTTGACTATAGGTTAAATTCCATTCGTACCGTCCGACACTTCCTTCTTGAGGCATACAATTATCTGCCGAAACAGCTACTGAAGGCTCCAGTATTTGCCGTGCAATAGAGGTTGCTATGTTTACCCTGTCGCCTCTGGATGTTGCCCGGATACTTGTATTAAAAACTCCTATAATTCCCGTGATTCCAATCGACAGGATAAGCGTCGCTATAATTATTTCAATCAGCGTGAAACCAAATGCATTACGATTGTCGATCACTTTATTATTGAGAAAGAAGCACTTGTCCGGTATGTTTTTCAATTTGGACACTCATTTTCTCTCCAAGATCGTTTTGTAACTCGATCTTCCCATAAAAGCCATTTCCGCTGGCGGGAAACCCAATAGTTAGCGGGGCTGGCGTTACCGGTAAACCGTCTATTGTGATTCCGGAAATACTGACCGAACCGGGAATATTTCGTTCCATCCCGGCTCGGCCCGCTGCGGAAATATAGTTCTCTAGTCCAATTGTCGATTGTCTCTCGATTCTATATTTTTTGTATTCAGGGCCAAAGGTCAATCGGGAATTTAAAGTATTATTCCGTGCCAACGATTGCGCACATTCAATTGCCACAGCTAAATCACTTGTCGCCATTTTCAATGCATAAGTTTTCTGCCTGCCACGAAAAGCCACGATTGCTCCACCACTGAACACTGCCATCAGAACCAAAACAATGAGAAGTTCCGCAAGCGTAAAAGCGTATCTGGCTTGTCGTTTTCGCAAATCATGACGGCAGGTCATCTTCATCGATTCCTCCAAATGAGAGGTCGTCTTCAGTACCAGTTTGGCCATCCGGCCCCGCACTTGAGATAATGTATTGGCGGGAATCTTCGGAATGTAAGCCATAGGCGTAGTGGTTACCCCAAGGGTCCCTACTTAGCTGGCCTTTCACATATGGCCCCTTCCAACCAGAAATCCCCGAGTCAACAACAAGGGCACTTAAACCCTCGTCATTTGTCGGATAACGCCCACAATCATGCTCGAAAAGATCTAACGCCAGAGATAGGTTTCCCCTCATGTCAGAGTGGGCACGCGTGATCTTGGCCTCCCGCGAACGGCCTGAAAGCCTTGTGACTACCATTCCGCTTAACACTCCAATTATAACTATTACAAGGAGTATTTCGATAAGAGTAAATGCTTTGCTTTCTTTTTTGTTCATTTTGAAGCTCCTTTCCATTAACTAACCATTGTATTTGCTTCGAGTATTGGCAGCATAACGGCTGCAACAATACTGGCAACGACTCCACCAACTATAACTATCAGAAGAGGTTCAATGAGCTTTACCGCACTGGTGATGGCCCGCTCTGCCTCATCTTCATAAATTGCAGCTAATTCCATTAACATTGCCGGCAATTCACCGGTTTCCTCACCAGTCCTTACCAGGTTAATCATCAACGGTGGGTAAAGATTAGCTTTTTCCAAGACTGCGGCGACGGGTTCGCCAGAAGAAACTCCTTTGATTATTTCTGAAAATGTTTCTTTGATTGCCCGATTTTTTGCGGTTTCGCCAGTAACTCTCAATGCGGTCAGTATTCCAACTCCACTGTTAAGCAAAGTACCCAGTGTTCGTGAAATTCTGCTTATTTCAAGTTTTACAAACATTGACCCGAGAATTGGAATCTCCAAAGCTGTACGATCAATGCGTTTTCGCACACTTGGCCTTCTGAGTATTACTATCATAACGGTTAATATAAAACCAAAAATCATTAGTATCGCCCACCACCATTGAGCCATGAAGTCGCTTGCGTTAATTAGTATTCTTGTTGGTAAAGGCATTTTGTTTCCGACATTTTCAAATAGCTCTTTAAATTGCGGAATAACAAATGTCATTAATACAAATACCGCAGCAAAGCCCAAAAAGGAAATAAATGTTGGGTAAATAAATGCTCCGATCACTTGACCTCTGAGTCGGGCTGATTTTGACAGGTGAATAGCGAGATCTCCGAGGACTTCGACCAGTTTGCCACCTTCTTCGCCAGCTCGAACAAGACCTCGATAAACGGCATCGAAAACTCGCGAATGTTCTTCAAGAGCTTCCGCAAGCGTGCCGCCATCCCGTGCGACCGTTTCTTCAATATCCTCAATAATACCAACCAATCGCTTATTGTGAATCTGGCGCCTGAGTATCGCCAAAGCCTTGATCATTGGCAAACCGGCCCGCAGCAATGCGGAAAGCTGTCGAGTAAAAGTTGCCAAATTGGAAACTGATACACGCTGAAACAAACCCCGCAAAACCAGAGTCAAGCCATCGGATTTCTCCGAGGCTTCCGTGATCTCCAGCGGATGGTAGCAACGCAATTTTAACTGACGTAGGCAATCATCACGATCTTGGCATCTGATCGTGCCGGAAATTCGCTGATTTGTTCCGGAAATAGCAGTGTAGTTAAATTGTGCCATTAGAAATCTTCCTGTGTAACACGAATGACTTCGGACACCGATGTCAGACCGCGTTTGAGGGCCAGAACACCACTTTGGCGAAGTGTTCGCATTCCCTCTTTGCAGGCAGCCGTTTTGATACGCTCAGCAGGCTCCCGTCGTTGAATCAAAGTTTTTATTTGAGACGATATCGCCAGGGCTTCACCAACAGCAACACGACCACGGAAACCTGTAAAACGACATTTCTCACAACCCTGTCCATCCCATAGCTCAATATCTTCCAGCCCTTCCATGTTTTCCAAAAGCCTGCGTTCAATATCATTCATAGTTTCAGGGCCACGTTTTACTCTACAATGTGGGCAAACTTTGCGAACCAGTCTCTGGGCGATGATTCCTTGAACCGAGCTGGCTATAAGAAATGGTTCAATGCCAATGTCAATCAGACGAGTTATGCCACTTGGTGCGTCGTTTGTGTGCAATGAGGCGAGAACAAGGTGGCCCGTCAATGAGGCGCGAATGGCAATGTCAGCCGTCTCCCGGTCACGAATTTCACCTACAAGAACGATATCCGGATCATGTCGCAGGATTCCACGCAAGGCTCTCGCAAAGTCAAACCCTATTTCATCGTGTACCTGCAACTGAACCACATCGTCCATCCAATACTCCACCGGATCTTCAATGGTTATTATTTTGGTAGCTGGTGAAATAATCCGATTTAGACATGCGTAGAGAGTTGTAGTCTTGCCGCTGCCGGTCGGCCCGGTAACAAGAACTAATCCATATGGGCTCTCGACAAACTCAGCTATTTTTTTGCCCTCTTCCGCTTCAAAACCAAGTGTATTCAAATCCAGCTTAACCATTTGTCGGCTTTGAAGACGAATAACAACGGATTCGCCGTGACTTCGTGGAAGAATGCTGATTCTCAGATCGTATTCCTGCCCAGCCAGCGAAACCTGGCATCTTCCATCCTGAGGCAGTCGTTTTTCGGTGATGTCCAGATTGCTCATGATTTTAATTCTGGACACGAGTGCCAATTTCAACAGTTTCACGCTAACCGGAATCGAAACATCTTCCAACATTCCGTCAATGCGATAACGAACCCGGTATTTCCTCTCGTACGGTTCAAAATGAATGTCTGTTGCATTAACGCGAATTGCTTCGGCCAGGATTTTGTTGACCAGATTAACTACCGTTGGCTCATTGGCGGCTTCTTCTTCCGAGAGATTCGTTGTATCGTCACCAACAATTTGAATATTCTTGCTATCATTTTGGCTGGCGATAAGTCGCTCGACCGTGTCGGCACCTATACCGTAATATTTATTGAGCATTCTCTCAATAATTGGACGTGGACAGAGAACCTTCTGCAGTGGTCTACCAAGCAGGTGAACCAGCTCATCCCATTTTTGCCAATCAAACGGATTACAGCAGGCTACATGCAATATCCCGTCTTTTTCACAAAGAGGTATTACATGATGATTAATCGCCAATCCCGGAGAAATATTCTCCAAAATTTCATTTGGAATATCTTGACACTCCGTAATCTGACACGGCAGGCGTAAAGACTCGCTTAGGTTAAGAATAACATCTTCTTCCCTTACTCCAGCCCGTTCGATTAGAATCTCCATAAGCGGGCGTTCGTTTTCATTAGCGTACCGTGAGAATTCGCGAATTCTTTTGACACCCAGCCCGCTCGCCCTGGAAAACAGGGTAATTTCATCTACTATTTCAAGCCCATCAGTAGAATTGTTTTCATCCATTTTGTTCTCACATTCTGAATTTAAGCAAGCGCATTGTTGGAATAGCCAATAAAAGTGACCCGACAAGAAAAAGAAACATCCAGCCCTTTTCTATCCCAATCCACTTCGCCGTGGGATAGAAAACTTTATGATGCACACCTCCAATAAACTGATCTGACTGTGCGGCCACCAACGGTTCTCCAATTACGACGACCGGGCCTCGAGTTTTTTGGGAACCCTGCTGAAGCCTATAAACCCCGGGTTTTGTAGCGTATAATCGCAGCCAGGTTTTGGAAGTGTTGGGATTGGAGACACGAGCGGTTGGTTTCAGGCCAGATGCGCCCGTTGTGACGATACAATCCTCAATTTGTAGTTTTGCCTGATTTTGTGGAGTTGAGCTAATCACAATATCACTATATGCGGCAGCTGGGGCGTAATTAAACCTGTTTGTCAGAAATCCGGATATCATGACAAAGACAGCTCCGGTTACCAAGAGAGATGGCAAAAGAAACAGAAGAAAACGCAAGTTATGCCACACAAGTCGAAGCTCAGCAAAAATCACGACAAAAGGGCGACGGCGATACAAAAGAATTTCATAGGCTGCGGCCACCATAGCACGACGAGAAGAGGTGAGATGCTTGCGAAAACCAGTATTTTTAATAATCATAATCACAATGACTGTAAAAATACCAGTTACGACCGCAAGTTCCACCCAGCGGTTTACAAGATACCTATTTGGCGTTATCGACTGAATAGTCGCACCGCAGGTTTCCTGAAATCGAGTTATTATTTCTTTTCCACTCATCGCTATGATTCCATTAAAAATAGCCAAGGCCTTTCAGCCGTTTTTTAATTGTATCATCGGATTTTAAATTAACTGGCATGTCGAGATTACATTCAAGCAGGTGCGTTATGTACTCGCCGACTGAGCTGTAGTTCAATTCTGAGGCACGCCTCATCGCTTTTACATACAACCCAGAATCAATTTTAATTTTTCGCATAAATTCTCCTTCGTGGTTATCGCAACGAAACTCCAGTCATGTTTTTAGGCGGCAAAACCCCAAAGTCATTGAGAATCGTAGCCGTAATATCCTCCAGCCGAGCCTGTTTTTTCTTTAGGGTTTGATTGCAAAACAGAACGCCGGGCACGAGTTTGTAATCCATACAATGGTGGCCTGTGAATCCACCAAGGCGATCGCTAATCACATATCCCCCCCATGTTCCTGAAACGGATTTGTCTGACGGCCCATATCCAGAGTTATACCCAAGTATCAGGTCGGGGGCATGAGACATTTCGGAGCCGGAATAAACTTCGGAGGCCCTGTATATATTTGAGAAAACCTTTATTCCGTTGACATCTTTGAGAGCCAGGAGTTCAGCACGAATTTGCTCCACTACCTTATCGTATTCATATTGTGGGATAATTCCGCTTGCTTCACGCCCCCTAACATTTATGCAGAGACCGTTAAAGCCTATACAATAGGCAGTTGTTTGTTTCCAATCAATATCGGAATAGAATTGAGACAAACGGGCCTTCAGCTGCGAAGAATATTTGAGATATCCCTTCTGGTGCAGCCAGCGGACTAAGTTGACCTGACGACGAAAAGAACTGAACCCATGATCGCTGATGACATACAATAAGTCCCCAGGCTGCAGTTTGGCTCTAACACTCCCAAGTATTTTGTCCATTTGTTCATAACGATGGATTATGTGTTTTGAATATCGCACTGGCGTTGTTTGGGACCTGGCGGGGTGCTTGGGGTCGTGATGTTTCCACATGATATGAGAATCCAGATCCAATGTTGAAATATAGAAGAACAGACACCCTTCATTGAAATTGGCCAGTAATAAATCCAAAGCTTTTATCCGTTCAGAAAGAACCATATTGGATTGATGGATGTATTCGTCGGTCGTCAAAATTCCTTGGCTCATCGCCTTTGTTTGTTCTGACATTCCCTTTGAATAGAAGAGGCCGCATGATCTTGAGAGCTCCATATCGAAATCATTTGTTGCTAGCCCATCACTTCCAGGGGCAAGATTAACCGGAGAGATAAAGAGCCTTAATTCCTCGGAAACACTTTTTAAGTAGAATTTAACAACTCCGTGAGCGGATTTTACCTGTGGTATAAATTCAAACTCGACTCGAACCCAAGGACTCCATTCACCCTTTTTTAGAAGAATATCCTGTTGCTGAATCGAAATGGCCACGGCCTGTTGCGAGCTATCAACAAAAATATCATATGCAACGGAGGTATGAATGGGTGGGTCAGAATGTTTCTGTAGAAATATATTTTGTGGCCCACGAAGATGTGGACGTTTTTTGCCATTTCCATCATTCCGGATAAAAACCCTCCCATTTTCGATAATGGCCTTGTGAATTCTCCCGCCCTGAATACCCTTGCCCCAATCGAATGAGTCTGTTGTGACATAGGAAAACATCCCGTATGTACCTTCAATATCTGGGGTTCCCATGCCAGAGAGGATTCGTGCCTTGCTTGAGGACACTGGAAAATTGGCGGGCATTTTGTAGATCGTAGCCTTTACATCATTGGCTTCAAGGACATCCCAGAAGGGTACTCCCTTCCTGCGTAATTCAAACCTTGACTCTCGTGGCCAGATGTATTTTGTAAATGGAATGGGCGAGCCTCGTTGAGCTTGACCGACAGTACGCGTCACACCATCTTCCATGACAAGTCCATTATTCATTTTTTTTGGATTACGTACTAAAAAATCAAATACACCATGCCCGCCTGAATTCATGCCAGTCGTAAAATTTGTCCACGCAACAGGGCTCAATGGTGGCATGGTGGTTTGCAATGGCAGGAAAGTTCCTTCCCTGGCTAACGCTGCAAAATTAGGCAACCTGCCGCTATTTAACAATTTAGTTGTTATGCCAAAATCCATGGCGTCTACTCCCAATACAAAAACCCGCCGGGGTTTCGAAGATGTTTTATTTTTTGCTTTCGAGCGATTGCAGCCGCCAAAAACAATTGGAAGTAAAAGAAAAACGACAATGGAAATTTCCAAACCAACCATTGTTCTCCTGTTTTTTATCATTCTTAACATGAACTCACCACCTCAGGTGATTTGTTACTTTTTGTTTGTACGGTTGTTTTTGGCGAGGAAATCGACTCGCTAAAAAGCGAAGTCCCTTGCATTGTTGGATGGGGCGTTAGTCCAAAAACATCGAAAACCGTGGGAGCAATATCTCTGATGTCCGGCTGGGTGTTCCGAAAGTTGAAATTAGAAAACAATACTCCCGGCACAATTTCCGGGTCGACACAGTGGTCGCCGCTCCATGCTTTATCGTTATCGCAGAATACTTTTTCAGACAATTGTCCCTTCGCGCATTCCCATGAACATCGATAACCCTCCGAGTAACCAATCAGTAAATCCGGTCCATCAGTCCGGTACGGACCGCGAAAGCTTTGTTGGGTAATAACGACTCTGCGTATTGGCTTATTTTTCATCTCAGAGAGCAAATCATCAGTAGCGTCAAGGTCCTGCAAGCTTTCTAGTTTGGCCTTTAGCTCAGCAACAAGCCCGTTGTATTGCTCTCCTTGATCTACAATACCACCAGATTCCCTTCCTTGGAGATTGACAAAAATCCCAGAAAGGCCAATTGCATAGGCTTTGGTTCGCGACCAATCGATGTCGGCAAGCCATTCTTGATTCGACACAACATTGTTTTTTAAATACAAATAACCATTTTCATATAACCACGTGTTTAGATTGACTCCTCGCATAAAACTTGTGAAACCGTGATCGGAGATAACAAGGAACAATGTCTTTTTTGACAAAATTTTCATCGTCTCTCCAATGAGCCGGTCCATTTTTATATACATTTGATCAATAATCGTGGATGTTGCTGGGGAGTCCTGATTTCCCCGTTTCGTTTGGCTCGTCTGAAAATCCCTCCAAAACATATGTTGAATTCGATCGGATGTATCGAAAACGCAGATAGTCATGTCGTCTCTTTTTCTTTTCACCGTTTTGACAAACATGGCCTTGCGTTCTCGAAAAATATCCATTGCTTGAGCAAGAAATGACCTCTCGTCCAAAACTCCGTCATTTAATGCGGTTGTGTCTTCCATTAGGCCAAGGGTTCCAAAACTTCCGATTTGTTTCGCGATATAGTCGGAAAAATATCGTGGATAACTGATCGGCATTGCAGCCTTTTCCGGATCAATTTGAATGGGTGTCATGTAAATGGCAACATTCGGTAACACGGAGATTAGTTGGAATTTCACTAAGCCATAGACGCGAGATAATCCGTCTTTGAAGCAGAGTCGAATCCAATCGCTTTGCTTTCCGACATTTAGCCGGAACTTCATGCCTTGGATATATAGAATGACGGTTGAATAATTAACAACTTTAATTCTAAGTGTAATGAATGTATTTTTGTTATGGGAGGAGTTGCTCATTGGCGGGCCAATTATTTTAGTCTTGGCGCGACATTTAGAAAATGCAAGCTTATGAAAACTACCGCCCATCGGGGATTGGCGATAATCTTCGGTTGCATAGAGGCTATAAGTTCCTTGGGTGCCCTGGAGGTCGGGAATGCACATGCCGGACAGCAGGCGTCCACTAAATGGTTCTGGCGGAAAAGTAATGGGAACACGCAAGATGGTTGATTCCAATCCGCACATTCCCAGCTCTTTCCAGAACGGCGTACCTTTTCGTAACATTCGAACCGATATTTTTTGAAAGTTTTTTAAAGGAATCCCCATGTTAAAGCTTCTTACAATTTCCGAGGAACTTAGCCGTGGCTGATAACTGATAGGATTTCTGGTAATAAAATCATAAATACTATGAAATGATGCATCGCTGCCTGTCATAAAAGAGGACCAAACTGAGGGGGACAAGGAAGGCATTGTTGTTTTTAGGGGTTGAAATGTTCCGCTTTCAGAGAGAGCCTTACAGTTAGGCAATTTACCTTCACAAATTAATCGGGCAGCTATCTTGGGATCAAATCCATCTAGCCCAAGAATTACTACTTTGCGAAAGTACCGTGGATACCGGCGTTTGTGTCGAAAAAAAAGGGGGAAAGCAATTGAAACCGGAGTAAAAAAGACTACAAAGATAATCCCAAAAATAACCATAAAAGCAGTGAAAATAGAAAATGAAATTGCAAAACCAGCTCCTGGTCCGATGTAAGCAATTAACTGAATGGTATTGATATTTATCATTTGTTTCTCTGATGTTTATTTACGGTGTTAGAAAGGAATGGCCGCTAATTTCCAGCCTTGTTCAAATACCCCATGCTCTCTAGGCGTCGCCGTTCCCCTGGTGATAGTTTCAATTTATTATTTCCTCCTTTTGTCAGGTAATAAGCCTTGATCTCCAAAGATTCATCCCATTTTTTTTTCAGGATTGAAAACATTTTTTGGGCCAGGGTTTTATTGTGTTGTAAAATATCCGTTTTTTCCCAAGGATCTTTTTTGATGTTAAATAACATCCATTTTGCATCTTCATCTGTCGGATGTTTCGTAAATTTGATATGGAGACGATATTGAGCTTGAGTTAGGCTCAAATGGGAGTTGGAACTATTATGGCCACATGCTTTCTGTGAAAGGACCGCTCGATTGTTCGGATTTCCTTTATTCATTAGGCCTGCCCATAACGATTGGCCTTGAAGTAAGGTAAACCGGTCAAGTCGTAACAATTCTGAGAGCGTCTTTGCGATATCCATATTTAGGACTGGGTTTTTGACTCTATGCCCCTTGGGAAGCATGCCTCGCCAACGCCATATCATAGGGACACAAACTTCTTCTCTATATGCACTATTTCCGTGAAGCAGCATTTGATGCTCACCAAAGGCCTCACCATGATCACTCACAAGAATTATAATGGTATTTTGGGGTGAAAAGGTTTTGTCAATGTATCGAATAAGTTTTCCCACCTGCATATCCGTATATTGAATCTCGCCATCGTAGCGAGCTATCAGGTTTTGAATATCTCTGGCAGGCGGCGGCCTTTTTCGTAATGCCGGAATATTTTTGCCATCCATTTTTCCGCTGTATTCCGGGTCGAATCTGCGATTATATGGTGTAGGCGGGATATAGCTGTCGTGGGGGTCGTAGTAGAGGGCAAAAAGAAAGAACGGCTTGCCTGTTTTCTTCGCCTGAGAAAGCTGTAACATTGCCTGTTGAGTTACACTCTCGCCGGTAACGACATTATTAACGGCACCAAGGTCCTGGCCGTAGTCAACAGCAAACATCCCCAGCTCTGCTCCCAGATGGATGGAATAGTCATCATATACATCAAAACCTTTTGACAGCCCATACTTGCCAGCTGCACATGGATTGCTTACGATTGCAGTGCAATAATACCCTTTTTTATTGAGATGCTCGGCGAGAGTTGGAATTGCAGCTGATAGTCGTTGGTTACCTCCTTGGGTGATGCCGTGAGTTGCAGGCAACAATCCTGTAAACATCGATATAAAAGAAGGCAGCGTCCAACTGGCAGGACTATAACTTCTTTCAAAGAGAACCCCCTCGGCTGCAAGCTTATCGATATTTGGTGAGACAGGACGCTTGTATCCATAGCAGCCAAGATGATCCCGGCGTAAAGTATCAATCGCAATTAGCACGATATTGGGTGGTGTTTTAATTCGAGGGGCCACTTGGTGGAGCCCAGCTGTTGTCGGCACTATTACAGCGCAAACTAGAAAAATTGTGATTATGGAAGCTTTATATATCATCTTAAATTCCCTCTAAACGTCGCACCAACTGCTTGGCCTTACCCGCAAACGGAGTGTTTCCGTATTTATCGATAACTCGCCCGAATGCCAACAATGCCTGGGCTTTCTGGTTTTGTTGCAAAAATATCCAACCTTCAAGAAAGGCAGCTCTTCCATGTTGTTTAGCTGTGCCAGGCCAACTTTCCATCTGCTGCAAAAAGGACAGAGCGTCATTAAATTTTCTCAGTCTGACAAAAGAAAGAATACGTATGAATCCCGTGGCCATATCCTTTTGACTCGTTTCAGGGGCGATTAAGTCCGCTTTGTCCAAAGTGGAGATGCATTCCTGATAGTTGCCCTGCTCATAAAAGAGAGTTGCGATTTTTGTGCATATTTGTTTTTGTTGGAATGGGATTTCCAGGCGAGCAAGAATTTCTCTGAAAACCTCCATCGTATCCTCAAGGCTACGCGATTCTTTCGCAATCTTATAAATAGTCTTGATGCTTTCTAACGCCATATCTGGGGTTTTGCCTCTTCGAATGGCTTGGGTCCAGAATTCCGAAGCCAATGACAGTTCGCCTTGGGAGTAAGCTTGCTTGCCCCAATTAATTACTTTTTCATCAAAGCGAGATCGAATGTGACTCAACACCTTTTGTTTCGTCTCCTCATCAGCGGCTCCATAGGAAACTGTGCGAATCTTTGCAGAACTTTGGGGAGTTGGAGCTTTCTGTTCCATCGCCTGTTCTTCACATTCCATAAGGAAAGCGAGATATTGTTCGTCTGGTGCATTCATTTTGGGGCCCTTCCGGTTATTGCGGTCGTATCTGTGTAAAAGTAGCTCTAGAAAACTTTGGCAATTTTGTAAATAACCACTATTTGCCGACAAGACAATTGACATGTCATTTAAAATCCTCGACAAATACTTTGATTTGACAGGTGTTTCAAGCATGGCTTTGTGCGCGAAACGCAGGGCGTTGCTTCCGGAACCGGCGAAAAGGAATAAAAACATTTTTTGTCGAGCCGTGAAGTTCCGGGGGATAGATTGAACCGCCCTCTGTGCCGCATAAACAAGGACATGATCTCCAAATGACAATTCATTCCCTGGGACGATGTTGTTCTTCATATTTTCCGAGTTTGAAATAAATAGACTGGCAACAAATTGTTTCCGCATGGCGGCTGAGACATTTGCCGCTTCCATTATTTTTAGGCATCGGGATATAGAATCGCCCGGGCCTTCCGACATAGCAATTGAGAGTGTTATGTCCGCTTTTGCAGCAGCGATTGCTTCAGGCCAATTGGCTTTCCTTGCAAAAATGGAGATTCGCCTTCTATGCAACTGCTGGATGGAATGTGTGTCCGGAATGAGAAGCAAAATATCTGTAAGAATCCGCATTGGGAAAAGACGGTGGTTTGTTTCGGCTTTTAGAATCAAATCGTCAAGTTCAGTAAAAAGCCTTTCTCCAAGGACGATATTGGCTGCCCCAAGCGAGCCAACCTCTTTTTTCCAAATCCCCTCTTTTTTAGAATCCGCCGCTAGCAGGACACGCTTGAGCAAAAGTCGACATTTTAGATTCCACAATTCATTCGTGAATTCAGGGGCTTCGGAGAGCAATGCAGACAAGTGTCTTGTTGCGAGGCCAATGTTAGGCGATTCCATATCAAGGAGAATCTCTACAAAGTTTCTTCTCGCTAATATGACAGCCTCTTTGTTTTCAGGATATTTTTCTATTATCTCCGCATACATTGCACATGACTGAGATAGTTCTCCCTTCCCCTTCAAGAATTGGGCAGATAGCATAAGCTGGCGAAGCCTCCCTGATATTTTTTTGTCATTTGATTTGCTTGTCTTAAATCGGGCCAACCCTCTACTAATTCTGAGGGCTCCTAGCCTTCTACTTACTTCCCATTCGCTATCAGAATCCAAGCCGAGTTTTGAAATATCTCTCCAGAATTTCTCGAGAGAAAGCACCTTATTTTTGTTTAATTTATCAGCCAATAAGTCGAGTTCTTTTAGCAATGGACGCCCCAGTTCACGCTTACCTGACTTACC
>Ga0164310_10000168_pt1 | contig 33418 bp, 36 predicted proteins | sample GuaBasSedimGuay1_FD_121795 | JGI IMG/M metagenome (GOLD analysis project Ga0164310, IMG submission 121795) | Subseafloor sediment microbial communities from Guaymas Basin, Gulf of California, Mexico - Guay1, Core 4569-9, 0-3 cm | ecosystem: Environmental > Aquatic > Marine > Hydrothermal vents... | reverse complement strand
ATCTTGATTTTGATCGTTTTCCCTATCGAGGCTGTAATAAGGTTGTTCAGCCTAACTGTTTCTTCCCTTCAACACCTAAAATTTCTCAGTATTACCTCTGAGATGCGAACAAGCGTTACTATCGAGATGTTGAAGAATGTGGTTGGGTGCCTGCTATCATCTATGTTTGTATTTTCTTTTTCATCTCTTCTTTTATTGTTCTCTCCCTTTCTCTGAGGAATTTTTGGTAGTCGTCGTTTTTCATTGCTTGGAATGCCTCCTCGTTTATAAGGTGTAGACTCAGATTTTCTCTTACTTTGTCCCAGCTGTTTTGTTGTTTTTTCATCTCTCTTAGGTATATCGAGGGTTTCTTCCTATGTATTTTCTGATTTGTTTTTCTTCCTATGAGTGTTCTGTTTAGGATGCTGTTTTCATTTACCAGTTTTAGGCCTGATTTTATTGGGAAGATGTGGTGGTCTTCTATCTTCTCTAAGGATATTTTGTTTCCCGAGAGGAAGTCTCTCGGATTTTTCGTGGCTATCATGTTGAATATGGCTTTGCATAGGGCTCCTTTTGTTATTCTTGTTAGTTCTAGCTGTTCGATTCTGGCTTCGGCTTCTCTTACGACGTCTGGTTTTGGTCCTCCGTTTATCCAGTTTTTGACCTGGTCGAAGTCTTGTTTGATAGCCGTGTCGCTTGCTCCCGCGTACCTTCCTGTGAATAGTGAACTCCAGTACCATGCGTCTATCTTTCTTCGGTGCTCGTCGCTGTGGCAGAATTTCAGTAGGGCTGCTAGGGTGACTATTATCGGTTTATAAGGCAGGTATTTTCTGTCCATCACTCCATACTCTTTCTCTATCTTTTTTAGTGCTTTGTCTAGAAGGTTTGCTGCCTCGTCCCACTTTTGTTCGTCTACTTTGAAGCGTTTTGGGTTTATTAGTACCTTTTTCTTAACTTCTTTCCCTTGTAGGAGGGCCATTATCTGTAGGATGTATTTTGGATAGTTTTCGTCTTCTACGCTACAGTATTTCTTGATTTGCTGGCTTCTTTTATAGTATTTTTTCCAGTAGTCTCTCAGCCTTTGTCCTTGTCTGAAAAATACGGCTGTTGCTAGGGAGAATACTGAGAGTTCAACCCCGGTTCTGTTGATTCGCTCGAATATTTCAGCCACCTTCTCTAAGGGTACATCCTGAAGAGTTATGACGGGTACTTCAAATTCGAACCACTCATCAAATTCGCTTTTTATCTTCTTTTTCCTATCTCTTGCATGTTCGGGATCCTTATTCTTGCTTGTTCTGAGATAGTCCTCATAGTTGTCAGCCCAGTCGTCCAGGTCTCCCCTATCCGATAGTGTGGGGAGGGGGATTATCTCGTTTTCGTATAGGTAGTTTTGGAATTCCTTGTCTTCTAGTAGGTTTTGGAAGCCTCCCTTCTTTTCTACGAGTTCTTTGAATGAGTACTTTCTTCCTCCTATCGTTATTTTCCTGGAGGAGTCGTTCTCTGATATTAGCCATATTACATCATCCCAGTCTTTTCCATTGTCGAGCTTCTCTCCTATTTTTATGAAGTACCTGTAGGGGTTTGAGGCTCCTTTTGGCGGGTACCCTGGGTGGTGTAGGACGTAGAATAGGGCTGTCAGCCTCTGCTGTCCGTCTAGGACAGCCTTTTCAGCGTTTTTCTCATCTGGCTCCTTTGGAAGTTTGGGGTTGGCTTCATCGACGCCCTTAAAATATTTAATCTTGAATTCGAATGATCCTCCCCTTCTCAGTAGGAGTATGGTTCCTATGAAGTATCCGCTTAGTATCGAGACTATTAGGTCCCTTATATCCCTGTTGCTCCATACGAAGTCTCTCTGGAACTCTGGCAGGACAATTTTCCCCTCGTATATCTCATCCACGAGTTTCAATATTTTCATCAGTCCGGGATGTGAACCTGCCATATCACTCACCATCTTCCCAACTTCCAAAGGAATATTAATAATCTTATACTAGTATGCAACGTTGCGTTTAGCATTGACGGTAAATGCTCCAAGCCGGTTTGGTAGAATTTGGATAGTAAAATGGAGAAAATAGTCTTTGGTATAGTTGATTGTCGGTGCGACGAGCTAGTCACTTGGTAAATTATTATTTTCAAGTATTGTAGGCTTAATTTCTTGGTTGGTGTGATGCCTGAGGAATGTGTTTCTGTTTGGGGTCTTGATCTGAGACCAGCCTATGCGGAGAGGGTTAATGCTATTCTCGGGTTTCTTGTGAGGGTTGGCTGTGCATATTTCACCAAGATACAGAGGGAGACAGGGATTAATCCACGCGACCTATACCTTCTTCCGGATCTTGTGGATGCGGGTGTACTTAGGGATTTCTGGCATGAGGAGCGCCACTATTACTTTATTGAAGAGGTTATTAGGCGGCTATCGGGGAAGATTCGGGTTTGCGTGCTTGTCTCCCGTGTTTTGGCCGTCATGCTGACCCTTTCTTTCACCGCTGGTTTTCTCGGTTTTATAGGCTATCAGTGGTGCTTGGCGGTCTTACTATCCGGTCTTCCCCTCCTATTCTATGTTTGGAGGCTGACCAGGCAGCTAAGGAGCCCCGAGTTAGACATAGCTGTAAGGAAAGTTTCACTGGGCACCTAGAGGCGGCTTTAGATGTGTCAGGCCGCGCTTCAGGCTCCAGGGCTGGTGGCAGGCCTTACTTGGGAGTATTACCTGGAGTTGATGTGGGATGGTTTCATGCGGCTGTAGCTACGCGTCAGCAGGCCACCCCTAGGATAGACTCCGAAAGTACCAATATGAAACGAATGCCACCCGTATGTTTATAATCCCTAACCATTTTATTTATGAACAGCTATTAATGAGTCTGATATATATGAGCTATCATGGCAAGGTAATGCCAAAGGGTCGGAGGCCGTCAGGAGCCAAAATAAAAAAGTCCAGAAAGAAGAGACGAAGGGAAATAGGCCGCCCTCCAGCCGAGACAAAGGTAGGAGAGGTAAAAGTTAAGAAAAGGCGGGTGATGGGAGGAAATTACAAGCTATCAGTTTTACTAGCTGATTACGCGAATGTAACCGACAAAAAAGCCGGTACAACGAAAAAGGCTAAAATACTGAGAGTTTTGGAAAACCAGGCGAACAGAGACTTCAAAAGAAGGGGAATAATAACTAAGGGGGCCATAATAGAAACAGAGTTGGGAAAGGCCATCGTCACATCCAGACCCGGGCAGGACGGCGTTATTAACGCAGTTCTATTGGAAGGCTAAGAACTTGAAGGAGAAAAGCATTATCTTATATCCGGTCTATTTTAATTCCAAATGTCCCAGAAGTAAGGGAAGACGTGTTAGCAAAAGCAGAGCCGTAAAGAACCCCACAGTAGATGAAATATATAAAGCCGTCAGGGCTTTAGGATTGAATTGCACGATTGAGAAGGATAAACATCACCCAGCTAGATGGTTTGAAAGAGAAGGAAGGGTAGTGGTTAGCACCACACTAAAAAAGACCCAGCTTATAAAGGAAGTAGCCAAAAAGCTTCAAAGCATCAGGGGCGGGAAGTAATGAGAAAATTCGGAGTGATAATTGGTATAACAAATGAAAGGGGCTTCCTAATCGAGGTTAAAAATACTCGTATAGCGAGATTTCCAAACGTGATTAATAGGAATATTTACTCAAAGGATGGTAAGCTCATTGGTATAATTAGAGATGTCATAGGTCCGGTTTCAAGCCCGTATGCTACGGCAAAAATACTTATCCAGCTCGAAAAAGCAAGTTCCTATATTAATAAACCCGTATACGTAGAAAACGGTAAAATTAAAACTAAATAGTGACCTATACCATTATTGAGTTGGAGAGCTTTTCTAAAACTCCCGCCGGAAACCTCAGGAAAAAAGAGTATAGCTATTCCGTCCTTAGCCGAATACCGTGCTTCAGGTGTAAAACTCTATCCAATTGCCTACAGAAAGGAGACATATATAAGTGCGACAGACTTACAAGGTATCTTTTATACGAGTTTTGCTAGAGACTCAACGACCTTCATACTTGCTGGAGTCTTTACAGATTTAAACGAGATATGGCTCCTGGAAGCCGAGTATCCATGCACTCTAAGGCTTGATATCAGCTTATTCACTCTGATTGAAGCGATTCCTAGCTTTTTCGAGACCTTATCCAGATTGTAAAACCATGGGACATCACCGTCCTCGTTAGATAGTATTTCGAGTCTTTTGAGGAGAACCTTGTCCTTAGTCCTAATGTTTATAATTGTCCTTCGAACGATATCCAAGTCTTTGTACCTTCCTACCCACATAGGGCCAAGTTTAATGATTCTGGCTCCGCATTCCTCACATCTTGCCAGGAGACTCTCACCTGGTTTCCATATATTACGCCACCCGCACTTCGGACAATGGAGTATGTAACCTATATTTTCGATTAACCATTTAACTGTGTCTTTAGTGGACTTGGTTAGGATGATGAAGGCTCTTAGATAATGTTTATGGTATAATGCTATAGGAACCTCAGCTTTTAAGCCGTGGGAAGCGGCTATTCTAGCTATATAACCCAACAGTATTCTTAACCCCACCTCCTTAGAGTATTCTACCTGGTGAGACCACGCGCCGTAAATCCTATAACATTTTTCAGGATATCTACCAAAGAGTACTGTCAGATCTGTAGCTGTAACTCCCAGTATGCTTCTTTTAAGCTCAGATAATAGTTTAATAGATGGCTCAACAAAGGGGGCCGGAGAACCAAATGGATCTATATCTATGTAGTTAACCCTGGTTTTCAACTTGTACAAGTAGTAGGGTAGCGTTGAAGCATCCATATTAAAAACTGCTGAGGTGCCTGATATGCCGTTTAACGCGATATTTAATCTTATAACCTTGCAGGCTTCAGCATTTAGATCATTAAATAGAACCACGGGTACGGGCACCTCTATAGCTGCTCTGATACCTCTAACCCCCGTAGCCGCCAATAAGTCAAGCATACAGACTTTCCCTATGATCCTGGAGGTTACTTTAAGGAATGCAATCGTTAAATCCCTGTTAGACTCCATTTGCGGGTTATAGAAAACCGGCAGATTCATGAGCTCTCCAGACATAAGCCGTTTGTAATCTGCTTTAGGTATATACAATTTTACTTTACCTTCTGAAGAAAGAAGTAGTTCAACCATGCTATCTGAGAAAAATGATATTTTACCTTTTATCTCTAATGATTGTGAAGGTAAATGTTATAGTCACAGGCCCGCCAAGGTCGGGGAAATCTACAGTCATTAAAAAGGTTATAGATGAGTTGAGGAAAAGCGGCTTAAAAGTCGGGGGAATCATGACCCCTCAGATTTTAATTAGAGGAAGGAGATACGGCTTTAAGATAGTAGATATTTACACAGGAGGTGAAAAAATCCTTGCATCTATAGATATAAAATCTAGAACGAAAGTTTCAAAATACGGAGTTGATCTCGGGGTTCTCGAGTCATTTGGCGTTGAAGCCATTAGAAGAGCAATAGATAGCTGTGATATCATCATAATAGATGAAATAGGTAAAATGGAATGTTTAAGCAAAAGCTTCAGGAACATTGTTGAAATGGCTTTAAACTCTGACAAAGCCGTATTAGCTACAATACCGATGAAAACACGCGACCCGTTTATACTAAGTGTGAAGAAGAGGAGGGACGTGATAGTTTTTAACGTTTTGGAAGAGAACAAGGATAAGTTGGCAATCAAAATTCTAAGGCTGGTTGGGGGTTATGATTATAGCGGGAGTAGATGAGGCCGGAAGAGGAGCTGTCATAGGGCCCTTGGTTGTCGCATGTGTATCTGTAAGGGGGAAATACATACCAAAACTTGTTAGTCTCGGTGTAAAGGACTCCAAACTGCTGGATTATGACTTAAGATTTAAACTAGCGAATGACGTAAGGAGGTATGCTTACCAAATAGAGTATAAGGTCGTGGACGCTAAAACCGTCGATAAAGCAGTTTATAAACATAAGCTTAACAGGTTGGAACTCACAGTGATGGCTGAGCTTCTTAACAAGGTTAAATATGACATAGCTGTGATAGACTCGCCTCTTAGAGACTGCGCTAAGGTAGTTAGCTTTCTGTCCGAAAAGGTTGAAGGCCGTGTTCTTGCTTTTAACTATGCAGACAGGAAATTTGTAACGGTAGCGTGTGCCTCTATTATCGCAAAGACCATCAGGGATGGTTTAGTGGAAGCTTTGAAAGAGAAGTTTGGAGATTTTGGGACTGGCTACCCCTCTGACCCTAAAACCATCGCATTTATTAGAGAACACGGTAGTGAACCTATTCCTATAATAAGGAATAGCTGGCTGACCGTAAAGAGATTGTTCTCGGTTCAGAAGACACTATTAGATTTTACTGTAGACGAGAAAGTATGAGCCTATGTTTTTTGGCGTATGGGTCTAGATTTGTTTCTTCAACTATTGACATCAGTTTGGATATCTTCCTTTTTTCTCCTTTGAAAACAGCTGACGGTTTTGCTGTGGCGTCGATACTACTTGCCTTGATGGCTATTGCCGCGAACCCCCTTTCTTTAAGGTATAATTCTACATTTTTAAGGAATATTTCAGTCTGATTCGGCTGAGCTATATCACAATAGACAAAATCCACTTCTTGGACAATAGAGGAGTACAGCTCGGGCTTTGAAGCGTCGGCTAATATTGGAGCGATATTTCCTCTAACGGCTGCAATCTTTAACAGGTCTTTAATCTCTACAGCGGAGACGTCAACCCCGTATATAAGCCCTCTTCTTCCAATAATATCGCTGAAGTGGGAAGCTGTAGTACCTGAGGCTATTCCCAAATAGAGGATAGTCATTCCCTCCCTTATTGGGAAAGTCTTGAACCCTTTCATGAGGGCAGCAGCTGGTTTAGATCTGTAAGGATTCCATATACGGTATTCCACACCTTTAACCTTGATTATCCTTTCATCGTATGATTTAAAGCCTGGAACGAGATTTTTCGTGGCTGGAACTTTCTCTCTTCTACCCCGATACCAATATAAACCCTTAATCTGAGAGTCCGGCTTAAACACCACTAACACCCTTAAGCTCTGCGAGCCTCTTCTCTATCTCCATTTTAAGCTTGTCTCCAATGTATTCTCCCCCAAAATAGTCTACTCTAGCTGCTATCGCGATTTTGCTAGCAAACATCCTTGCAACCTTTCCCCTTAATCTCTTGGGAGAGGTTCTTATTTCCTTGACTTGGAATATAATGCCATGCTTAGGCGGAGGACCCTTCCCTCTAAGATGGGCGAAGAGGGCTTTTTGGGCGCCTAGAACCTGGATCGTGCTGGAGGGCATTGTAGCAAGTTTATTTAGACCCCCTGCTTCGGCTAGTAGTTTTGCTGCTACGAGTGGATTAATTATTGAGCAGAGGTTGGGGGCTATCTCCTTCATGATTTTAATTATAGTCTTCTCTAATGACAACGTGGCTTCATTAAGTTTAAGCCACGCCTCAGCCAAATGGATAAGTGGCTCGAGATGATGCGGCTCAAAATCTCCCCCAACAGAGGATCTAGCTACCTTCAGTATTCTCTCGGCTTTTTTACGGTCTATGCCATACTCCGCAAGTCGCTTAAGCTTCACATTCCTACGGATGCCAACACCTAGAACCCCTTTCATGTACTGTTGGTGTTCCTCAAGAAGGTCGTCTAGCTCGGGGAAGTGCAGTGAATAGCAAGCTCTAAGACCCATAGCAAGATTATTTAGAGATTTTTCAATGATCTCTAGGTAGTTGACCAGCTGGATCACATAGTTAGATTTGTCGCTAAAGCTTTCAGATATGTTATGTCTGGTTAGGGCAATGCTGGCCTCTATTATTCCCTCATCAAGCCTCTCAACTTTTAATCCTACTTTTCGAAGGTAGCCGGCGAGGTTTTTTCTAACAGTTCTCGCAGGCTTACTTCCAGGCTCCAGCACACATTTTATTCCATTCTCCAGTAGGAGAGTTTGTAAGAATGGATCGTTAGTCGATATCTTCTCAAATCCCTGCTCTTTGAGGAAATCTATAAGAAGTTTGACTTCTTTCGACTCTTTACCCGATTCTACTTTTACATATGAATCGGGAAAGTGCTCGTATTCGAATTTGGAGAAGGGGTTCCCATCATCGTCCAAGACTAGAATTGCAAAAGGTGTATTTATGAGATAGCAAGATTTCAAGTCCTAACCTACCTTCTCATTGACTGCGACTGGCTCGCAAGGAGCCTCCTGTATCTCCTTCTAAGCCTGAGTCTTGGGGGCTTCTTCTCCCTAGGTCTGGCCTCAACCTTTGGAGTAAGCTGTCTAACTCTACCTGCCTTTGTAAGTGCACCATGAGTACCAGGCATATCGACACCTAACATAGTAATAGTCTTGATTCATTTAAAAGGTCTGTCATAGATAAAACTAGTAGAGATGGACAACAGGAGAAAGGCGTGCATAGAGATCGCAAAGGCCATATTATCTGGGAAAGTAAAGAACAAGAAAGAGTTAGAAAGAGTAAAGGTGAGAGTGTCCAGGAAATATAGGCTTAAAGGTCTCCCTAAGAATAGTGAGATCCTAGAGGTTATCAGCGATAAAAGTGAGAGGGTCTTAAACCTCTTAAAACTTAAAGCTGTTAGAACATACTCAGGGATAGCTGTATTTTCCGTTATGAGTGTTCCCTGGCCGTGTCCGAAAAGTAAGCCATGCATCTACTGTCCGGGTGGGCCTGAGTACAGTTGGGGGCCCACGCCGCAATCTTATACTGGCATGGAGCCAGCGGGGATGCGTGCTATCCAGCATGCGTTCGACCCATATAGGCAGGTTAAGGCGAGGCTTAACCAGCTGGAGTCTATAGGTCATAGCACTTCAAAGGTAGAAATAATAATTCAGGGTGGAACATTCCCCGCTATGCCGGCTGAATACCAGAAATGGTTCGTAAAAAGGTGCTTAGACGCAATTACCGGCTGCGAATCCTGGAATTTACAGCATGCAATTTACGAGGCTGAAAGGTCAACAAGAAGAAGGAATACAGGTATAACGGTTGAGTTACGTCCTGACACGGTCGATGACGAGACCTGCATTTTAATGTTAAGTTATGGGACAACCAGGGTTGAGGTAGGGGTTCAAAGCCTATTTAACGATATCCTAGCATTTGTAAATAGGGAGCACGACGTAAGGGATGTTAAGGAAGCTTTTAGGATGCTAAAAGATTACGGGTTTAAGGTAACAGCCCATATGATGCCGAACCTTCCGGGTTCCAGCCTACAGCGCGACTATGACTCTTTCAAAATGCTCTTTGAGGATGAAAGATTTAGGCCTGACGGGTTAAAGATATACCCTACCCTTGTACTCGAGAATACAGAGCTGTATGAAATGTATTTGAGGAAAGAGTACATCCCGTACACGCTTGAGGAGGTAATCGAACTTTTAGCTAAGGTAAAAGCTATTGTTCCCCCATACATTAGGATATACCGTATACAGAGGGATATACCGTCAGGCAGGATAGCTGCTGGAGTTAGAAAGGGAAACCTGAGGGAACTGGTTCAGTGGAAGATGAGGGAGCTGGGTCTGAGATGTAGATGCATAAGATGCCGGGAAGTAGGGAGATATCTCCTTAAAGGAGGGAGGATATCCGATCTAAAGCCGACATTTAGGACTATTAAGTATAAAGCTTCAGGAGGGACGGAATTCTTCCTCAGCTTTGAGGACTCCGATAAAGACGTGCTACTAGCATTTTTAAGGCTTAGAATCACATCCCCCGATGCACCCAAGCCTCTTCGGGATGCTGCGATAGTCAGAGAACTACATGTTTACGGCCCGCTTGTCCCAGTTGGTAGGGAAGCGTTTCCCTACGGAGTTCAACACAGGGGACTTGGAAGAAAGCTCATGGAAAAAGCCGAAGAAATCGCTTTAGAGCATGGAATTTCGAAGATATATGTTATTTCTGGGATAGGCGTTAGAGAATACTACAGGAAGCTTGGATACAAAAGATGGAAGTATTATATGCTTAAGACTCTTGTGCAGTAAGTTTCTTTCTATATTCCACTATCAACTTCTTTACAGCACTTTCTGAAAACCGTTGTTCCTCAACTTTCGGAGAGAGAAACCTATTTTTGACCTTTTCAACATCGTCGGGGTCAAAAATGGCAATGTCACCTAAGATTTTTATTTTAACCTCAGAAGCGGGTATAACCGGAATTTTAGAGCTTTTAAAAACGGATAAAGCTGGCGCAGGCGGGTGACTCCCCAAAACTATTATAGCATAGGGCGAAAGCTTTGATATTTTCTCTGCTGCGGCCCTGCCAGCTCCGGAGGCATCCTTAACAACTATTATCGAACCGGGTTTAATTCTCTTTTTAGTAATGGCTTCTTCAACTGCATTTTTCGAGAGTTTATCTATAACTTCAGCTCTCTCAAGGTGATAGAATTCTGCTACCTTGCTCCTGCTTCTCTCCATTTCTAATTCTATTTCAAGCTCTCTCACCCGCCTCTCTAGTCTGGCTATCTCATTTTCTAAGTATCGTATTCTCTCGTCTCTCAATTTTATGGCACGGTCACGTTTTATCTCAATTAGCGTTTTATCACGGATGGAGTCTAAGATAGCACGTAAATCTTCGATTTCTCTCTTATAGGTTGATACTTCTTCTCTAAGCTTTGATACTTCCTGTTCCTTCTCGGCAAGCTTATTCTTAAGCCGCTTAATTTCCCTTTTTAAATCAGTTGTCCCTGGAACAACTGGTCTACGCTGCTCAACTTTTTTACGTGGAGCCTCCGATTTTATCAGTTTAATGGCTTCTGAGATCGGTATTCCTTCAGATACTAGTGCTCTAAGCTTATCAGAAGGCATGTTTAAACCGGACTCCCTAGCGTGAGATTCTGCTTTTCTCCATAAGTTTAAGTATGAATTATAAGTTTTAACCATGGCGGCAAACGCGTCTCTCTCGTGAGAGGTTTCCACCTTGATATTATATTTCTGAAGGATCTGCCTTTTCTCTTCTAAAGTAAGTGTTTCCATCCTATGGATCTTAGCACCAAAGATCTTAGCGATTTTAACTATAGACTTTGGCACTGGGCTCTTATCACAGGTAATTATGGTCGGGATCCCATATTTGGATATTTCCTCTATCAACGCCGACCTAGTAGGTTTTCTGAGAGTTTTAAGCAGGAGCAGGTTTCCAAACATGTCGAATATGCATATACCTGTACTCATGCCGGGATCAATGCTGACCATTATAGGTTTCCTGTTAACCCTGGGTTCTACGTCTCCTATCTTTATGTACCCTATACTCTTCTTTCTAATAGGCTCTACGACTACTTTAATGTTTGAACCGACATAGGGCCTAACTATTCTTGATAGGCCTTTTCTACCTGAGTAAACGATGAATTCGGCTTTCGAAAGTCCCCCCTCCCCTGAAACGGTATAGAGATCATAGTCTATTCCTGCAGACTTTAACCTTTCCTCAATAATCCTAGACTCTTCTAATATCAGAGACTCAGAAAGCCTTCTCCACCTGTCGCTGCCGGATCCTCCCTTCTTGACGCTCGATGATTTTGCCACTATGATTTTCGTTTCATTCTCGTGGAGTATAATTTTACAGCCATATCCTAGAGACGCGAGTCTCGCTATCACTTCCGCTTCTCCCTTGGAGGAATCTACTTTAGCTACGATTCCCGCCTCCTTGGCCAGCATCTTAACAGATTTAAAGCCGTGTATCGGAGATCCTGTTACTTGAATTAATGTTAGATCGACAGGCAGGCTTTCTATGAACTTGTAAAGATCAGATTTCTTCTTAAACAACTCTTTAATGTTGTCTACTGCCAACGTTTTGGCATGGTACTCATTAATTAGGGATTTGATATCATGGAGGGAAACAGAGTGTTTCGAGTATACAATTTCACCGTGACTTAGCACCGCAACGGAATACATAGCCCTCTTTTTAGAATAGGGCGAAGAAAAGGGCCTAACATCTACACCAATTATAGGCTCCTCGACAATAGGTTGCATCAAATACCCTCGCACACCTGATAATATGTATGGGAAGCCCGCTTTTTTAAGTATTGGGTAACTCTTGAATGCGTGAATGAAAGCTCATTCCATGTTTATAGCCATGATACTATTAGCACAGGAGATAGGATTCGCACTAGGTTCTCCTGAACTAACTGTTGAACTTGAAATAGACTCTATGCTCTTTACCAGGGGAGAATATACTGCAAATCTTATAGTTAGAAATCCAGGAAACTCTTCAGTCTTGATCCTTAAAGCCGGCCTGATTTTACCATGGGGTATACAGGAAAAAGCAGTAAACATCTATATGCAAGCTAAAGATATAGAGAGTATTCCTGTAAAATTAGATATTCCAGCTGACATACATCCGGGTACGTATACCGTTCGTGGATTTATCGACTATAGAAAACCGGGAAGTATGGGGGTGGAAAGGGTCTTGACACCGGAGGTTAGAGTCTACATTACAAACATAGAGGGGGCTTTAAAGGTTGAAATAGAAGCCAACACTACTGTATTATTTCCTGGAGACTCTATAAAATTTAATATCACTATTTTCAATAGAAAAATTCCAAATGCTAAGCTTAAAGTGAACGTTGAACTTGACACTACATCTCTCTGGGGTACAAATATCTCAATGAATATTGGTATGACAAAACTGATTGAGGCAGTGGTTAAGATCCCGGAAGCTGAATCGCCAGGTAACTACACATTACGTTTTATTATAGATTATGGCTTTCACCGTGAACATATCCCTTTTAACATCATGGTAAAAGCCAGACCTATATATTTCGATGCTGAGGAAGCGAGTAAAATTTTAGAGGCAGCTGATAGGAGGCTTAGGGAGGCTGAAAAGGCAACTAATCTAGGAATAAAGGATGGCTTCGTTGAAGTATACCCACCGGAGCTTAGAGATGCCTTTAACTATTATGAAAAGGCTGAAACCTTGTTTAATGAAAAGGATAATAAAACTTTCATGTATGCTAGAATGGCTATCGAGAAATCGAACACCACAATCTTACTTATATCAAACGCGTACCTCGAAGTTTTAGAAAGAGAGATTTCCACCCGAGAAGATGACGTAGAGCGTCTTATAAACATGAGTGTGTCTGGTCGACACCTCACTGACGTAACCCAAGCGTTAGAGATGGTTAAGGATCATTATGAAAAAGCAAGGTCCTATTTCTTAAGCTACAGGTTTGAAGAAGGGAGAAACGAGGCCTTAAATGCTTTAGAGGGCTTAAAGGTGGTCGACAAACTAATAATCAAAGCCTGGGATTCTCACCAGCACGAGACCGGATTTGTGTCTGTTATCTGGTTCTCAGCATCCTTATTGATAATTCTAATCCTATTATACCTGTCCATCTCTATCTTAGCAAACCGTTCTAGACTTACTCCTCAGGGTTCAACATTATGAACAGAACATTATTGCCTCTTATGAATATTTTGCCGTATCTCCTGATCGCAGAGCCTGTTTTCACATCCCACTCCTTTACGTCCTCCAGCACAAGGTTCATGTGATCGTCGCAAATTTCAAGCCTTCCTGAGAATTCATCCCCGCTCTTCAACCTAACCCTAACCAGGGAACCATTGGATCTATGAAGGAATGCTAGTGGTGTGGCAGGCGACTTACTCATGGCAATGCACCCATAGGTTTCTCCCACTATCTTACACGCTCTCTCAATAATAAATTTAACCGTTAAAACTTAGCATTGTCAACCATTCCCATAACTATTCAAAATTTTTCACACAAGCGTTTAGAGATGAAAGATGTATTGGCTTTTCATATCATGCAGATGCTATTTTGAGGTTCTAGACCTAAACATTACATTAGTCCAAGTAAAGACGACTCCAGCTAGGCTGAGCATTATAATAGATAGTGAAACCTGCCATGTCCTGTACATCCATGATGCAGGGAATGAGAGAAGGCTTGTAAACGAGTTAAGCATTATAAGTTTCTCAGCCTTACTGTAGATTTTGCTAAAATCCTTTTCCGTTAGGGTTATTCTTCTAATCAAGATTTCTGAAGCTACGAATAACACGAATGCTATAAAGTAAGGTATGATGCTTAAGAATCCGAATTCAGAACCTTCTTGAGGTAGAGTATTGGGATATATCAAAGTTTGATAAAATAAGCACCCGAGTGGAAGTACTATACTCCAAGCTACAACCACGTATAGACGGGAAGGGGGTGTAAGATTCTTATCCATCTGTTTTTTACACTCATGGAAAATTTAAAAGTGTTTAAGGTTAACTAGGGCACGACCTCAATTGGGGAAATATCCAGACAACCTTTATTATACTAAAACCCACGAATGGGCCAAAGTCGACGGCGACGTAGTTACAGTAGGCATTACATCTTACGCTACAGAGGAGCTGGGTGAAGTTACAAGGATAGTCCTACCTGAAGTGGGGAAGAAGGTCCAATTTGGAGACCCGTTTGGGGAAATCGAATCATACAAGTCTTGTAGTGAACTGTTCTCCCCTGTTTCTGGAGTAATCATCGAAAAGAATATGGATATAGAGGATCCAGATAAGGGAGGAAAAGGTAGATTAGATCTGATATCTGAGGATCCGTACGGAAGAGGTTGGCTGATAAAGATAAAGGCGACAAATCTATCTGGAGACCTTAGAAGATTAATGACCTCAGAAGAATATTCGAAAATGCTCGAGCAGGAATCCTAGCTAGATGTAAAGCTTCGGGATAGCCTATTCCTAAGGCTTAGTACATCTTCTATACTTAAGACTTTAAACTTGGGAAGCTGTATCCTTAAAAGCACATTGTCGCCTATTTTCTCTATGTCTTTCACATCTATAGGTATTTCTTTCTCGACATCCTTTTCTGAGTCTAACCCCACAATTATTAACCCAACCCTAAAGCTGGGAATGTAAACTTTAATGCTCCTTACTATTCCTATCATAGCCATTCTATTGTCAAGGACGACTTTACCGCAAAGTTCACCTGGAAATATGGTTTCTATAAATTCTGTAGCTTTCTCCACAGGGCTCCCTCTATCCTCCATCACTTCCATACCCCACTTTAAATATTTAAGATTAAACTTTACAAACTCATCTCTTGCGTGATGTTGTAACTCCGAGATGAATCACTCTAACATTACCCCTCATTAAATTTGTAATTATCGACATTAGAACCTCCGGGGTGGTCCTGCGGAGTCCTGACTTTAGTTTAACTATTATAAGGAGATCGCTATCTTCCACATTAGTTAGAAGTTCGTATCTATCATACATTAGATTTACTCTTCTATTATCCTCGTCCTTGAAGTAGTAGTATTTTAATACGATCAGAAATTTAAGGGTTGATTTAGGTTGGGCTCTTATTTTCCCGATTAATCTTAGAGCTACCTGATGTGTTAGGGGCTTATCCTCATACTTCACCGAATACTCCCTGTAACCCACTACGTACTTTTTCTTGTGAGCTGGACTTAGCCTTATAGGATCTTTCATTTGATTTAACTGACACAGCACATTAATGAATCTAGAGAGGGCTGCTATAACATCCATATTAGATCTAAGAATGAACTTGTCCCCTCTAAGGCCTAATCTCTTTAGTTCTAGAAGGTTTATGTCTTCTAACTCTATCATTAGAATCACACCAACTATGCTATACTAGTTTAAGTTGTATCTTACCCGCCTTCGATGTTTTAAGAATTTTCCGCATCTTTTGCTCACGTAATGATGATATGTTTAGGTAAGCTTCTTCTATGCCCGGAGAATAGAAAACGAGTACTTTACCGGGTTTACTCCTAGCAGTTCTACCCCTTCTCTGTATACTTCTTATTTCTGAGGGTACTACATCGTAAAAGACCACTAGATCGACCTCGGGAATATCTAAACCTTCTTCACCAATACTGGTGGAGACAAGTATGTTATACAATCCGCCCGAGAACTCCCTGAGGACTTTTACTTGTTCCTTCTGGCTCATTCCTGGCCGTTCTCCCCTTCTTCCTTGACCAACGAGTTTAACAGGTTTACATCTTGACACATTAGATAAGACGTTAACAATAAGTTCTACAGTATCTCTATAGTTCGAAAACACGATTATCTTAGAGCCATAGTCTTTCATTAGACTTGACACCAAATCTATAAGCTTCGACAGTTTAGGGTGAATAATCCCTGTTTTTCTGAGATTTTTAGATATAGATACTGCGTGTTTCACTTTCTGGGATGATAGTATAAGCTTAGAAGACTTTGTACTGTCTCTTCTAAGTTTATCGACATACCTTAGAAATTGTGGGATTCCCTGGGTCTCCAGCAGGAGCCTCATATGGTAAAGTTTTATGGCTGCTGAGACTCTGATCGTAACTATTCCACTTAGATTCAGAGTTCTAACTTTCTGCTGCAGCTCTATAAGCTTACTTATCTTAACATCTAAGGGATCACTGATAATGCCGTATGCATGTAGATACTTAAGGGTATTTTTATACTCCTCCTTTATCAAATTCACCGCTTTACCATAGGCTTCGGGATACCTTACTTTCACGAATTCAAATTTTAATGGCGACACATAGGGGGCTACTACAGGATTATCTCTATCCATCATGATTATGTTCTTTATTGAGAGGTTTAAGCAGATCTCTGAAAGCTTCTCAATATTTGCCCCTGGGGAAGCTGTTAGAGCTAGGATTAGAGGATTCGCTGATGTCCTTTGATATATAGAAGCTATTGAGACGTAAGGATAATTTCCAACAGCTCTGTGAGCCTCGTCTACAACAAGCATGGAGAAGCTTCTCAAATCTAAGGTTCCGGTTGAAAGGTCAGACTCTACAGCCTGGGGTGTTCCGACTATCACCTTGCATTTACTCCAGATTTCGGCCCGTTGGTCTTTTCTTATCGCGCCGGTAATAGGTGAGATATCGGCTGGATTGATGTTTAATATCCTCCTCAGCTCTAAGACATGTTGATTTACAAGTGGCCGAGTAGGGGCAAGAAAAAGTATTTTACCCCATTGCAGCTTTGAAAGTCTGTAAGCTATAAGTAAGGAAGCGATTACAGTTTTGCCCATACCTGTTGGTAAGATAACCAGAGAGTTTTCCCTTGAAGCTTTCACCATAATAACTTCCTGGTACAATCTTGCTTCAATTGTTTTCGGCCTTATTAGAGGATGGGAGACATAGCTCATAGGCCTCTACCTGGTAAAAGCTTTTCGATAAGTTTGTTAGTTTCTGACAGCACTTTTAATAGTAGCTCCAGGATTTCAAGATGATATTTAAGCTCTTCTAGGCTTAAACCTGGAAGTTCCATATTTAATTGTTTAATCTTCCCCTCTAATATATCTCTAAGTTCTATCAGGACAACAGCTGTCTTTGCTCTTCTCTCCTCCTCATCACCTTTGACAAGGATAATTCTTCTATTGCATACTACACATTTAACTTCATTGTCTATTCTAAATAGGGGAACGTTGCAGTATGGACAGAGATCTGACAGCATTTTCGCTCCTTGTTTAATCGCTTCAGCCATTAGTCGTACCTTATCTCTGGTCTCACTTGACATAGTTCAAAATTTAAATAGGCCCCCGAACTTCTTAAAATAGATGCCCTATGGAAACAGAGGAGAAATTTAAAGAGGAACTAGACAGGGCTAGGCAGATACTAATAAAGATAATTAGAGACACATCGGTTCCTAGAAACATTAGAAGAGCCGCGACTGATGCATTAGCCGCCTTAAATGAGGAGAAGAGAACGCCAGGTGTAAGAGCGAGTACGGCGATATCCTATCTCAACGAGATAATAAATGATATAAACATGCCTTTCTCGACGAGATCTCAGATTTTAATGTGTATAGGAGTCTTAGAACAGGTTAAAGACTAGAGCTATACGGTTTTTATAAGCAACCCAATCTTATCCAGCGATAAGACATAGAGGTCTAGGATGGAAGACGAGGGGTCTTGGGCTTCGTTTACCAAAAATTCCACCGCGCTTTCTTTATCGACAACAGACGAGAAAACCCTGCTGTACAGCCTCAGACTATCAACCTCGCTGATTAGTTTCTCCTTTATTGCAGGTTTAATCTTTCCCTCTTTGATGTATCTTTCCAGTAAGTCGACTAACTTAACGGTTCCCTGTTTTATCTGAAGCAATAATGAATGCCATTCCTCGGCTAAGGTCTCCATTTCTTCGGGCTCACTTGTTTGAAGACCTATTCTTACCGATTCAAGGAAGTTTCTAAGCTTGTCAGCCGTCTCAACGATCTGTTGAGGTAAGCTCTTCCTTTGAGTTCTTTGACGCTTAATCGCCTTGGTAAGCTGATTTTTTAGCCATGCAATTTGAACTTCGTACTCCTTTCTCAGTTCAACAAGGTTTCTTTTCAATTCCTTAATATAGAGGGGAGATGCTATCTTTCTAAATTCCTCAAACTTTTCTTTGGGTACGCCTAACTCCCTAGATATCTTCTCTGAATCCACATCTACCAACATGTCCGAGCAAAAGATACCGTTCCTAACGAATACCTCTTTAACCAGATCTGGATTATCCCAGTATGATCTTATCATCTCTTCAAGGTAGCTGGATAATCTGATTTTTCCTTCCATTGAGCTTCCTTATCCATCAAGGGTTCTCAAATTTTTTAAATAATATTGACTCGGCGAATCAGTACACATTCAAGTTATTTACCATATGTTTGCAAGTATATTCGAAACTGATCGTGGTAGCAATTAGACTTGTAAGATAGGAGATTCTATTCACTATTTAAGGGATATGCGGGGGGTGGGATTCGAACCCACGAACCCCTCAGGGACGAGGTCCTAAGCCTCGCGCCTTTGACCAGACTTGGCTACCCCCGCACTGTAAGACGAACCCAGAAGTTGTATTTTAAAGTTTCGATGTACATGGGTAGCAATCCGTCATCACAACTTGAGATAAAGTTTACTTAAGGTTATATGATGATACCATGTATTACGGAAAAATTTTACAGGACGAAATCTATTGAAGTTAAAAATTATTTTTAAAAGGTTTTCATTAGTTTTTGTTAAAATTTTGCTTCGCGAACTAAATTTTACAAAATGTATAATTTTTAGGAGATTTATAGAAATTGTGTTATTACATGTAAACAAAGATATATCTTAAATTCGGTAATCAGTTAGATAATTTAATATATAACTTAATGGTATTTATTAAATAAAAGAAAATAAAGATGCTTGAAGGTGATAGGAAATGTCTAAAAGAAAGAAAAGACCTATGAAGGTAGCACCAGAGGACACCCGGGTTATAATCCCTGGAATCGGTGGAATAACTATTTCTGAACTAGCCGAGAAACTCAAAGAAAGAGGGGTAGGTAAAGGATTGGAGGAACAGTTCACAAAAAGCTTGTTACAATCAATCATAGATGCTGGAGGTATGGTTCAGAGATCTCAACTTATGAAAATGTGGAAAGATATCAAGCAAAGTTTAGGTGTAAGAAGGCTTGGAGTTTCCTTGAACTCTTTAATTGATACAGGCTTGCTTGCACGGGTTAAACTTCCTGGGCGGAGGCCCTTCTATTCCGTAACCGAAAAAGCCATGGAGAAGTTCAACTTGAAAGTAGATCACCCAGAAAGCACGTAGGAAACAGCTCTCAACACAGACCAAAACTCAGTTGAAGCAGGAATATATTTTCCCCCTCCCATCTGAGCCATATCCCTACATACAAGACCGCCGTACCCATTTTTAGATCCTATACCAACTACATGAAGCCTCCTAAACTTGGAAGCTTCAAACCGGGGGTCTCCACCAACATTATAGGCTCCATCCGTTATTAGAACTGCAAACTTCCTTGGGGCTTTAATATATCGAAGCTCCCTCCTTGCAAGTTTTAAGGCGGAAGTGATGTTAGTATATCCTCCAGTAGTACTATCAAGGATTTTTTCAACCGTTACCTCCGGAGGGATGTTCTTCCAAGATTGTTTAAGGATGTACGGCTCAGTATCAAATCCTACTATTCCATATTGGCCGAAACGGGCTTTAAAAGCTATTACTGCACATATTACAGATGCAACTGATATTTTAAGCCCTGTCATAGAACCGCTGAGGTCAAGAATAGCGACTACCCCTATTCTCCTAGAGTAGGGCTTTATATACCTGAAGTCATCAGAGCTTAAACTATCGAGTCTGCCTCCCTTCTCTAGGAGATTTTCTATAGTTTCTTCAATATCTAATTCTCCGTGTGGCTGATCTGACAGGAGCCTTCTGTCACCTTGACTTATCCTTGAAAAGGTTCTTGAGCCAAACTTCACTATAGATCTGGCCACTATTTTCCTTAAGCTCTCTCTCAAGCCTTTGGGTAAGAAAAATCTGATATTGCAGTACAGTGATACGAGGTCAAGGGGCTTCTTTTCAGCCTCTAACTTTAACCGTTCGAGGATCTCAGGATCCTCTAGTATTCTTTTAAAGATCGCCCGGTTTTTGTTTGAGAGTTTTAACATATCCTTAACGTCCATATTTCTGGAAGCGTTTAATATACTATCTACTCCAATAGCAGGGTATCCATCGCCCATATTGGCCATCGTCATCAGAGCTTTAGGCTCCTCTAGCCTTGGAAACCCTGTAAGGCGGACTTAACTATCTCTGCAATAACCTCGTCTTCTCTACCGTGATATTCATCGATGACCTCAACTCTTGAAGATAAACTCATTATGGAAGCTTCAACCCACCTTTCTATATTTAAGGGTCTAAACTGGCTAGCTATCAACGCTAAGTCTATGGCAGACCTAACCGAAGCCCCCCTTAAAATCTTAGGGCTAGACCTGGTTGCCCTTACGATTCTAACAGATGTTTCAGCTATGCTATCCTCACTAATACCTGACCTAAGCTTCACTATCTTAACCTCCTCTTCATATGGCTGATAGTCCAGTTTTATCAGGAGAAACCTGTCACGTAGCGCTTCTGAAAGCCTTGTAACCCCTGTATGCTCTTCAGGGTTTTGAGTCGCAATAATTCTAAATCTAGGTGACGCTCTGATCTCTCCCAGTTTAGGTATGTACAATATTCCCTCATCCATTACAGGTAACAGAACGTTCTGGGTTGACTCAGGCAGCCTGTTAAGTTCATTTATAAAGAGTAGTCCCCCTGTCTTCATAGCTCTAACAAGTGGCCCTTCAACAAAGGCTTCAGGGCAGTACCCCTTGGATAGTACCAGTGGCGGATCCCAGTAGCCTACAATCTTCCGCTCAGTTAGTCTTTCGTCTCCGTCAATTCTGAAAAGCTTGAGACCAAGATGTTTAGCTATCACTGAGGCCAAGAACGTCTTCCCAACGCCAACCGGCCCCTCTAATAGAACGTGCTTTCTACATCTTAATGCTACTAAGGCCTTTTTAAGCTCTGAATCTCTTCCAACAACTGTGTATTTTTTCTGGATATCAAATATCTCATGGACTAGGTCCAGTTTTATCACCTTTAAAACGCCGGGGGTGGGATTCGAACCCACGAGCCCCGTATGAGGCACTGGATCTCGAGTCCAGCCCCTTCCTTCGCCGGCGCCTCTGGCTAGGGTACCCCGGCTAATCTAGTTATGTTATTTGTTGCTATATATGTTTGTCGCATCACCCCGTATTCAAAAATTAGGAGTAGGTCTCCTACTAACCTTCCGCATACTCCTGTGAAAGTTTGTACGTCCCCTTTCTAACCTTTACTAGGAGGCCTCTTTTTACAAGTTCTGAGAGGTAGTTTCCCAGATGTTTCGGGCTTATCCCTGTTCTCTCGGCTATATCTTTAAACCTAAGTTCTTCACCCTTTTTAAATGCCTCAAGTATCTTTTTGTCCCTTTCTTTCAGTTGAACTCCGGCTGCCTCAGGAGGCTTCGCAACGTATGTAGATTCTATTGATGTGACCCTATTTTCTAGCTGTTCTATCCTTTCTTCGACGGTTGAGATTTTCTCTGAAAGAGCCTCAATTTTCTGGGAGATTTCGTTTAACTTGTCCATAAAGTCCACACTCAAACTCTCACCACCTAAAAGATCTACAAGTCTGTCTTCAACTAGAAAACCAAATGCAACATGCTTAATCACCCCTAGTTCCTCAAGCCGCCTAAACAATTCGGGTGACATGATAGTTGTTTTATAAGTAGCTTCAAGCCAGTCAGACACTAAAGCATCACCAATGCTAGAGTAAACTTGAAAGGTAATAAATTCAATAAAAAGATTAAGCATTATGTCACAGGATGGCGGTCATTGGAACATTGACAGAAGGATAGATATTCTAAGATGCTTTCTAAAAGAAGGTTTCAACCTTTCCCCCGAGGCACTAAGCCTCTTAGAAAAGGTGGATGATGAGAAGATACGTGAGATAGTAAAGAAGTTTGCAGAAGAACCGAATAAGAAGATTGTGATAACAAGAGCACACTTAAACCAATATGTGGATCTTGAACCTGCTACAAGGATCAGAAGGCCGCCAGCCGCCGAATATGATTCAGACATTAAAGTAATAAAGGCGCCCGGGGACGACCTCCACATCAAGGGAGAGGTGGATGACTTTGTCAAGTACTTCCGAGACAGATACAGAAAAATTAGAGAAATCATAGTGAATAGATACAAAATAAAGTTCATGGAAATCCAGGATGCTTTAAACTCGAAGGACGGAAGCGATGTATCAATAGTGGGAATCATAAGCGATGTAAGAACATCAAAAAGCAAAAATACGATAATTACGTTAGAGGATGAAACTGGAGAGATAACAGTTATAATAAGGTATAAGGATTTCTCCCACAGAATTTTTCTTAAAGATGAAGTTGTAGGAGTGGTTGGCAGAAAACTTTCAAAGAAAACAGTAATCGCCCAAAGAATCCTAGAACCAGACACGAAGCCAAAAAAGATAGAGAACAAGGATACTCCCCTAGCCGCCGCACTAATATCAGACCTTCACATAGGAAGCAAGTACTTCCTAGAAAAGGTCTTCAGGAAGTTCCTAGAATGGATCAAGCAAAGGGATTCCCTGTCTGGAAGAATAAAGTATCTGGTCATCGCAGGAGACTTAGTCGACGGAATAGGGGTATACCCAAGCCAGGAGAGGGAGTTAAAAATAAAGGACGTACAGAAGCAGTTTAAATATGCGGCCAGCCTCCTCTCGTATCTCCCCGATTACATTAAAGTCATACTCATACCTGGAAATCACGACCCGGTAAGAGATTCAGACCCGCAACCCCCTATACCAGAAGACTATCTAAGCCACATATCGTCGGCTGTCGACCTCTTATCTCTTGGAAACCCGGCTTACATCTCTATAGAAGGCGTTGAATTCCTCATATATCACGGGAGGAGCCTTAACAGCTGGCAAAGATACACCCCCCAGGCGATACCGCTAACAAGGAAATCATCCTTAAGGATGCTTGAACTAATGCTAAGAAAAAGGCATCTTGCCCCTGTCTACGGCGAAACCCCAATAACCCCGTTAAGCGAGGACTGGCTAGTAATCGATAGGGTTCCAGACGTAATACACTGCGGACATATACATGTTAACGCCTTGGGAAGGTATAAGGGTGTGACCCTTGTAAACTCCGGGACGTTTCAGGGAGAAACACCTTACATAGAGCAGCAGGGAATTACTGTGACCCCAGGAATAGTGCCAGTAATCCAACTTGCAAATTTAAACGTCATAGAGGAGAATTTCGCTTAATATACCTCTCGAGGATGTCCCTTGGAACCAAGAATCCCAGATCCTCGATTATAGCTAAAACCTCTTTAGGATTCAATGCCAGGGAAAGAACCCCTCTTGTATTCCCGTATCGCCCTCTAAACATCACATCAGACGTTAGAATTCCAAGCTCATCTAGATTCTTAATTATCTCAGCTACACTTCTCATGCTCAGCGGCGTGAAGCCAAGAAGCCTCGCAATATTATAGTAAACATCATATATCGTCCCCGTATATGCTTTCCCCCCTTCATGTTTAAGCTTGGCAATAGCCTCAAGAACTAAGATCTTCTGAGGAGGCAAAGTTCTAATCTTAATCTCAACCGTATCATGCTTCATCTTGCTCAAAGCCTCCTTCACATGTGGGACACCAAGCTTTGGGCTTCCATTCCTCTCAGCAGTTTTTGCTGCAAGATGCAACAAGTCTATAGCTTTTCTAGCATCACCGTTATGATTCTTCGCAACAATCGCAGAGATATAACTTATCGCAGCCTCATCCCATGACCCCTTCCTCAGCCCTCTCTCAGCCCTCTGTTTAAGTATCAGTTCAAGCTCCGAAGCCTTGTACGGGTCAAACCTAACCATCTCCGGGCTATAGCTACTTTTAACCCTAGAGCTAAGCTTCCCCATAAACCCCATATCGTTTGAAACCGTTACCAGGCTAATTGAGCCTTCACCCAAATCTTGAAGCCTCTTCAAGGTATAGAGAAGCCTATCCCCATCCCTCCTGATAAGAAGATCAACCTCATCAAGTATAACGACGAATATGTAGCCATGCTCTGCCATATACTCAGCAAAGTCGCTACATATCTGGTCATATGGAGGACCAGCATTGGGGTAAGCCGGGTTTATGGCTTTAACCAAGTTAATCATAACCCTATAGGCTGAGTTAACATTATGGCAGTTAACATACCTGATGATTACGGACGACAACGAACCTAAAGCCTTTTTATCAACACTTGAAAAACTCTGCTTAACATTTAAGGAGACAACGGTCTTCCCCGTACCCGTAGGCCCAAATAGATGCATGTCCTCGGGAGGAATACTATCAAGAACAGATTTAAGATTCTCTTTCAAACGATTAACATGACGATCCCTACAAGGCAAGTATTCAGGAATATAAGATTCACGGAGAACAAAATGATTCTTTATAATCCTCATAGGCATCAGCCTCACAGCTAGCCGGGCACATCTATAACAATATAAGCCACATAAAAAGCTTCCTAGTTTAAATAACAATTTAAAGAACGGGTCTAAAAGCGAATTTAAATAGCAAAAAGAATCACGAAAGATAAGAAAAAATAAATATAAAGTAATCATAAGAAATAACAAAGAACATAAATCGATAACACGAGGACTAATCGCCAAATAAAATACGGAAACATAATATTCCATCATCTACACAAGTTTCAACGGGTAATAGATCGAATAGAGACCTTTGAAAGGAGAACGTCCATCTATAGTAAAATTTAATAATAAAAAATAAAAAGTTTACTGAAAATCGTATTTGCCATATACCTATACAAGACCTAATAACTCATGAAGTTTTACTATGAGCCTCGAGTATAACTAGTCAAAATGGCTAAAAAACGAAAAGCTTTTATTTGATGAGATCACTATATCTATGACCCAAAATGGAGCTACCACTAGCCCCAATCGACAGGATAATCAGAAAGGCCGGTGCAGAAAGAGTTTCAGATGGCGCTAAGAGAGCACTTGCAAACTACTTGGAAGAGAAGGCGTACGAAGTAGCAAAGAGAGCTGTCGAACTAGCCAAGCACGCTGGAAGAAAGACAGTTGTAGAAGACGACATCAAACTAGCAACAAGGTAAACCGGCCCACTCCCATTTTTTACATTTTAAAGTTTAACCTATCTATAAACTTGCGACCAACATCCAATAATAATAACATAAATTGTGTCTCGTATCACGCATTTCATATACTAGACTATACAGGTAAACTTCATATTCCTCTACTTTATGGGTTCGAAATCAAGTTTATTGTACTAACAGAGCATTATTACCAGAATTGGACTCGCCAACATTATGGATTTACTCTTAGTGGTCTATGCTTCTATATCTTAAGGGGTGTTAGCTTAGTAGTTTCTTGGCAGACTTGTACGCTTTTCTTAGGGCTTCCTGCTCGTTTATGGTTTTGAGTTCTCTATTTTCCATTAGTATTTTTCCTTCTACTATTACTGTCTCGACGTTTTCGGGTGTTGCTGAGTAGACTGTTGAGCTTACTGGTTCGTGGGCGTAGACCATGTTTAGCCGCCATGGGTCGAGTATCACTATGTCCGCCTTATAGCCTGGCTTGAGGATGCCGGATTTTATGTTTAGTGCTTTAGCCCCATTTACCGTTGCCATCTGGAGTATTTGCTTTGCTGTTATTGCGCGTGGGTCGTCGTTGTATACTTTGTGGAGTAGGGCGGCTGTTTTCATTTCTGAGAAGAAGTCTTGTCTGCCTGTGCTTGCGGACCCGTCTGTTGCGAGGGTTACGTTGACGCCTTTTGAGAGGAGTTCTGGCACGGGGGAGACTCCATCTGCTATGTACATGTTGCTGGTTGGGCAGTGCACGGTGTTCGACCTGGTCTCTGAAAGATATTTTATTTCGGTTGGTGAGAGCCTGCATGCATGGACTCCTATGAACTTTTCGTCCAGGATTTCGAGCTTGTGGAGTAGTTCCGCGTCTCGTAGTCCTTCTCTCTTTATCAGGAGCTGAACGTCCTCCTCACTCTCGGCTAGGTGCGTGTAGTAGTGGCAGCCATACCTGTCTGCAAGCTCCTTTGATGCTTTGAGCAGGTCGTTTGAGACGAAGCATGGATGCATGGGCCCTGGCATCACGTTCTCATATTTCTTCATCAGGTACTCCAGGTTTTCAAGCACGTCGTCAGCTTTTTCCCTGAGCTTTTCATATGCTTCTACCTCGTAGAATCCTCTTGAAAGGTAGCCCCTTATCCCGGTGTCTTCAAAAGCCTTCAAGACCGCTTCGAAATGAGGGTTACCATAATGCATCTCCAGGATTGTTGTAACCCCCGACCTAATGTTTTCAGCTATTGCCAGGATGGCAGCGTTATACACGTCTTCATAGCTCATCTTAGGCACTATCGGCCATATCGCTGTCTTAAGCCAGTCTAACAGGATCATATCTGCCCCAACGGTTCGCAACAGAACCTGGAACATGTGGGTATGCATGTTAAAGAATCCTGGAAGGACGTACTTCCCCTCAGCCTCTATAGTCCTGTCCGCATCATAGCCCTCCGCCTCAGACCTTTTACCGACAAAAGTTATGTTACCATCCTCTATTAACAGGCCCCCCTCCTCTATTACAGGATTATCCTCGCCCATCGTTATAAGTGTCCCTCCGAGGATAAGTATCTTCACTCCACCACCTCAGGCTATTCTATGGGTGAGTGCTGACTAATAGTTTTAATCTTTAGCACGTTTGCCCGTACAGGTTGTAGCTACGTATCCAGAAACACCAAGCTCTACATCTACATAGCACTCCAGGGTGTCTTACGGACATGTAGCATGACCAACAGTTCATTGGGGCAGCTATAACTAACGTATGAGCTCATATCGGTCATGCTCTAATACTTCTCCACCATTTTATATTTGTAGGAAGATATTGTATCTATGGTGATACAATAATGCAAGTATATAGGGTTAAAGTGCTATCTGGATATAGGATTACCATACCCAGGGAGATTAGGAGCAGGCTCGGCGTTAACATTGGGGATGAGGTTGAGCTTAAAGTCGAAAGTGGTAGAATTATCCTACAGCTCACCGATCTACCCTCAGATCCGGTTCTAGAAATACTTGGCATAGCCCCGGGAGGCAGGCTGAAGATTGAGGAGGCAGAGGAAGCTGTCGTGGAGGAGCTTGAAGAAAAGCTTAGGAGGAGCCGGGGATGAGGTTTATAGATGCCACAGTCTTCATCAACTGGATTTCAGCCTCAAGAAAAGCGTTAAACATTGAGGAGGCAGCATCAGGCTACATACTCTACAAGGTCAATAGAGGAGAATACGCCTTAACAACTACCCTAGTAAAGGACGAGGTTCTGATATGGCTCTCAAGATATAGGGCATCCCAAATGGATAAATTCATAAAGAGCCTTAGAGCACTCTCATGTCTCAAGATAGTTACACCAAACATGGAAGACGAGGAGGAAGCGGTTAAAGAATATGGGAAATACCCTTTAGGATTCAGCGACCTAGTAACCCTTTCAGTGATGAAAAGAAACAACATTGGAGTAGTATACTCGGCCGATAAGGGATTCGACAAAGTACCCTGGGTAAAAAGAATATTTACAGAAGTAACGGAAGAGCCGGAGTTTAATCAGTTCCTCAAAATGCTAGAGAGAAGGGGAATAACCGTTAAATAGAGAACAGAACTTAAATTCACCCTCGCTATACTACTCCCTCCAGGTATCAGAAGCTTTTCCATGCCCCCACCAGCCTGAAAGAATTTGTGTATTTAAACCCTCAGTCTTGACGAATAGTTTTAACTATAAGTAGATTTATCAGAACTAGATTGCAACTCAGCATACGAGATGTTTTCAAGCTCTGCAGAGAGCTTGAAGGCAGGGGTAAACGAGTTGTTAACGCCCATATAGGAGCCCCGGGGCACAGCCCACCTATACCGGTTAAAGAGGCGCTGGAATCCGTCGGAGAGTTCGGCGTTGAGTACGCTCCATTTGCGGGTCTGGAAGAGTTAAGGAGAGCGGCAGCCAGGTACATTGCCAGGTGCGGCGGGCCGGTATTGGAATGGGAAAACGTCGTAGTTACTGCCAGTGGTGCACATGCGATACACGTGGTTACTCTGCTCTTCAGGGGAGGCAAGGCTCTCTTCCCCCGCATAGGATTCCCCCTCTACTATCCTCAGATAAGCCTGTCCGGAGCGGAGGTGGAACTTTACAACCCTGTCATAGAGGAAATTGACAATGAAATAGCAGGTATTATAGGGAGAAACCCGGACTACGTACTTGTAAACTATCCCCATAATCCTACAGGGTTCCAGCCAAGCCCGAGACGGATATTTAGCCTTTACGAAATGCTCCGGGAAAGGGGTATATTAATGGTTAATGACGCTGTCTACCACCAAATCTACTACGGGGATAAACCACCAATAGTCGGAGATATCATCGTGGACAGTGTATCCAAGGGTATAGCCCTGCCAGGGCTGAGAATAGGATTTCTATACTTCGCAGACAGGGAACTCGCCGACAAAGCAGGCAAGCTTGTATACCACACAACAGCAGGCGCCAGCGACATCTCCCAGCTAATAGCTGTAGAAATGCTCAACAAGGCTGACGAAGCGTACTTTACCAACGTAAGACTTTACTACAAGCGCAAGATGGAGATGCTTAGTAAAGGCCTCGCAGAACTAGGGTTCGAAATGACAGAGCCTAAGGGGGCATTCTACATTTTCACAAGGCATGAATCAATAAGAAAAGCATCGGAATTCGTACTGTCTCTACTGTCCGGGGACAGGGAAGTGTACGTAGGAGTGGTCCCTGGAGACGCGTTCGGAGCCTCCGAGGAGTGGATGCGCATCAGCTACGGGAAACTCACAGAGGAAGATATAAACCTACTCCTATCAGAATTCGAAAAAGAACTCGGGAAAGCAGAAACATAAGCAAAGACCTCAACCATTCATTTTAAAGCTTAGAACGTCAACTCTATCTTGAATATGAACATGAACTCGCATGCAAAGCCCAGATACAAACTTCCCAAAAATATTATCATAGCAGCGTGCCTCGCAGTCCTAACACTAAGCATACTATACACGATATTCCCCACCCAGCCAGAGGAAGCCTTCAACGTACCACTAGGCATCGGCGTCACAAACCCGGAAAACATTAACTTCCTAAACAGCGTACTCAGGGAATACGACGTTATCGCCGTCAGGCCACACCTCCTAAACGTCCTGGACCAAGCTAGAACCGGAAGGAAAGCCCTAATCTTCGGCGTAAAAGACTACAACAACGCCTCAACACTAATAAACAAAGCCATAGAAAAGGGAGCGTCCGTCATAGGGTACAACCTTGAAGGCCCACTCACCATGGAAGAAATGATCCGACAGGAAGCAACAATCTACAACATGGTAAAAGAGAGAGGGCTAACATTCATGTCTGGGCCAACAGTCAAGAACCTAGAGAAATACTACAGGGAGTTCGCGTCATACACAGACATCATAATAGTTCAGTCCCAGCGTTACCAGACAGAAGAAAACTACAAGGAGAAGGTGAACGGCATAGTATCCAAAATTAGATCTGCAAACCCAGACGTGAAAGTCTGGGCACAGGTCTCTGTGAACCCGCCCGGAAACCCCTACATCACAGCGGACGAAGTCGTATCAAACATCCGGGAAATAATAGACATAGTAGACGGAGTCTGGATATACTACCACCAGTCACGATGGAACATAGCCAAGGAAGTAATAAGAAAGCTAAGAACTGCAGATAAACCGGCATGGAACATTCAAGCCATAAACGTACAAGCCTCACAAGGTCTCTCCCAGGGGGAAGCCCTAAATCGGCAGCTTCCACAACCAGACTCAGAAGTCCTCCCTAGGCAGGTTACCATTTAAATTGATGCATGGTATGTTAGCCTATGCACCTTAACACTCTCAAGTGTGGATTTGAACATGTGAGAGGTGTTAATCTTAAGATTTGCGAGTGCGAGGGCGAGTCTAAGGCTACACTGATCTTCCTCCACGGATGCCCAGGGCAGATAAGCAATTGGAAGTATCAGTTGGAATACTTCTGCGGTGCCTACCACTGCATCGTATACGACCAACGTGGATACGGCGAGTCAGAGAAGCCGCGGAGCGTCACATTTGAAGACTACATCGAAGACCTAGCCACAATCCTTGACGAAAGAGGCATCTCAAACCCTGTACTCATAGGACACAGCTTCGGAGCAGCGGTTGCCCAGCTCTACGCAAGAGACAACGAGGTAAAAGGTCTCGTCCTAATAGGATCCCTAATCAGGTGGAAGAGAGGGCTCATAGACATCCTAATAGACAAGCTACCGCCACTCCTCTGGAGAAGACTCCTCTTCACAATGAACCCTCTAACAATCAGGCTCTACAGGAAAATGTTCTTCAGCCCCGAAACCCCAGATGAAGTATTCCAGGAATTCGTAAAGGATAACGCAGACTACATCTCCAACCTCCCACCACACGTCCTACGATACGAAAAATACTTCAGCAAATACGACGCCTCCGAATGGCTCAACAAGATAAAAACCCCAACACTCATAATAGTAGGGGAGGACGACGCCGTAACCCCGCCAGAACACAGCATAGAAATCCACCAAAAAATAGAGAACAGCAGACTAGAAATCGTAGAGAAAGCAGGACACCTAATACTATACGAGAAACCCAGAGAACTAAACAGTCTAATAGAAGAATACCTCAAAACGCTAAAATAATAAAACAAATCGCACCATTAAAATCAGAGCATCTTCATCCGCTCACAAGCCCTTAAAACTTAATAACAAAACAGTGGATAGAAGTAACATACCTCTTCAAACTCTCACCCAGCTTCAAAACTATATGAATAGCCTGCACGTTAACCTTATCATTAAATCTTCCTCACACCACACCATAAGGATACTCAAAGAACCCCACATCCCCCCAACTAAACCAACAAACCAACAAACCAAGCCAATGCCCCTACACCGCATTCTTAAACACTCCAAACCAAAAATAGAGAACACAAACAACCCAAAAACTCCCACGAACAAGACACCCAGCAAAATAGAGTCTACACAAAAAATACAATAAAACAGGCGAGAAGCCGCCAAATAATCTTCTAAAATCCTCCCCCTTTAAAAAGAAAGAAGGCTTCCGTTCCCTATACCCCTTAAATATAGAGAACAAGAGACTTGACTAAGCCCACATCCCCACCGATCCCGTCCTGAACCCTCAGAACCCCGAAACCTCTCTTCCAAATCCAGCCCCTGAAACACTCCAACCAGGGGAGAAAGTATCCTAGACAACTTACACCCTCCAGCACATCACAAAGGGAGCAAATACACCCAAAGCACCAGCCTTAACAGCCAACCTTAACCCACCCGTAGCTTCAACTCCTGTCAAGCCCACATTCAAACCACTCCCAACCGTCACGGAACACTAGCTAAGGCTGACAGGCTTGAAAAACATGTTAATAAGCCTCTCGAGAGAAATATAGACCCAGCTCCTCCCATATGAGACTACACCATCCGCCTCGATAACGGCTGGGTCAGAAGGAGGCTCAGAGGATACGAGAAGCTGAAGAGGACCCATCCTAGCATGATCCCACCTGCATATGTCGACAGCGCTCCAGTCATTATTAGAAGGATCCTCAGAATATTCCGGGCAAACAGCATAGTAGAGTTCACCTAACACTCCGCTAACAGAGGCAAAGCTTCCGGAACGCAGCTGGACAAGATACTCCTTAGACCTCATCTCAAAATGTACATCTGAAAAAACCCCTCTAAGGCTCTCGAAAGCACCGCCACGGTCAAACTCAACATACACCCGCACATCAGAATACCTGCCAAACCTAACGGTAAGCCTACCGGTACGGCCTCGAAGATCACTACCATTAGAGAGTAGCGTACTCTGAAACCTAGTATACGGATCCCTAACCCCGAAAATCCTTATGTTACGCTCCCCCGCCGCCTCAGCAACAAGCCTCTCATACTCCTCCCCAGTCACCTCGCCAGCCTCCCTCAGCCGGGAAATCCTCTCCCTCTCTGATAGAAACCAGCCCCAAGCCTCATCTACTCTCCCCCATCTCTCAAGCCACCATTTTAAGCACTCACCCCTCCTTATACGGCTCCAAAGCATAACCAGGCTAGTGAAAACCGCAAGCTTAGACAAAAAAGACTCCACAGCCCTGTCTGCATCAAGCCACACATCCTTAGGAATATCCTCAGGGCTAGCAGAAGGGCCAACAGACCGCAAAACATCTACAACCCTACTATGAGCCTCAACAACCCTCCCCCACGCCTCCACAACCTGACCCCTCCACCCATCCAGACAGCCGCTGGAACCAGTAGCAACATAGCCAACACCATGCCTAACACCAAGCCACAAGCCCAGCCTCTCCATAAGGCCGTCAAGCTCATATATTAGACCAGTCCAGGCACCGTCAACCTCAACCCACGAAGAAGAACCCCCAAGCCAAGAGGACAAGGCACCAATGAAAGACTCATAAGCTTCGCGCACCTTATCCAATACAGGTGCACGAAGCCAGGCCCTCATCCTAAAAACATCCACAGAAACCATAAAACCACCCCTAGAACTCCCATAACACTCATTTGAGAACTACATGGTTCGCAAGGTCCAAGGGCTTAAAAAACTTTCTAATAAGCCGCCAAAAGGAAATATAAACCCACAGATCCCCACCCTCAGCCTCCACATCCGAACAGCCGCCGTACGAAGATATCCTATCCAAGTCCGGGTATGACTTAGACGTTACAAGCAAGTGCAGCGAACCCATCTTCGAAAGATCATACTTGTAAATATCCACCGCACTCCAGTCACCACCAGAAGGATCCCTAATATATTCAGGTCTAACAGCATAGCAAAGCCTACTGGGATCGCCTAAAACACAGATGTGAACAGGCATACCAGAGCTGAAGTCAACACTATAACCGCTATGGTCAACCTCAACCCTAACATCCGAGAAGACCCCCCTAAGACTGGTATAAGTCACACCTCCAAACTCAACCCAAACATCAACCCTCACATCACCGGAAGGCCCGCGTCCAACCCAAACATCAACCCTGCCGTCACCACCCGTAGAGAAATCGGTCTCCGTTATAGAACCATCCCCAAGGAGCAGACGCTGAAAACTCCAGTAGGGATCCCT
>Ga0164310_10000167_pt1 | contig 33567 bp, 21 predicted proteins | sample GuaBasSedimGuay1_FD_121795 | JGI IMG/M metagenome (GOLD analysis project Ga0164310, IMG submission 121795) | Subseafloor sediment microbial communities from Guaymas Basin, Gulf of California, Mexico - Guay1, Core 4569-9, 0-3 cm | ecosystem: Environmental > Aquatic > Marine > Hydrothermal vents... | reverse complement strand
CTGCAATCACTAGAGATTCAATACTGCAAGAGCCTGACCGGTCTGGACCTCTCTCCCTTGTCCAGCCTGCAATCACTACACATTGAAGGGTGTGAGAGCCTGACCGGTCTGGACCTCTCTCCCCTGTCCAGCCTGCAATCACTAAGCATTGAATGGGGTTGGCGCCTGACCAGTCTGGACCTCTCTCACCTGTTCAGATTGCAATCACTAGAGATTCAATATTGTAAGAGCCTGACCGGTCTGGATCTCTCTCCCCTGTCCAGCCTGCAATCACTACACATTGAAGGGTGTGAGAGCCTGACCAGTCTGAATTGTTTCCTCGCTCCTGAAACAATGATGACTTTGTACTCAGGAATAAGGTCACACCAGCGACTACCTATTACTTTTCAATTCACCCCACTCCACTTCTTCCATGACATAATCCGGCTCATACCCATCGTACAGAAAAACGAGGAACCATGGAAGACCCATCACCTCATCCAGAGCACATTGACACTTCTGGACCTTGAATGGCTCGGAATGCTGGACATGGACCATGACGAGTTCGCACAGGTCTTTCAGCACGTTGACGACCCAGACTTCAGAGAGGAGACCCGTAGGCTCTTCATCACACACTGGACTAAACAACTCGAGGCAGGAGGCACAACCATTGGTATCTCATTGGAACGAGCAAGCGAGCTGGGAGAACTTGCTGTGAAGGCAGACCGTATCATAGAACTACGAAACCGGGAGATGAAGGATCTCAAACTCATGAAGACCGGTGATTCCATCGACCTTCGTCCTCTGTACCTCACAGCGTACGGGTATCAGATCTTGCAGGCTCTGGGGTTGGGAGTCTCCTGTACAGGAGGGGAGTTCGAGTCAGTCTTGGGAGCCTGCAAGGAACTTGGGTTCACCCTGAAGGTGGAGGCACGGAAAGAAGAAGACTTTGTGCATCCCCCGTACATGAGCGCGAGTCTGGCTGAGTATATCGTTCAGTTGGTGAAGACAAGGGAGGAGAATTGAAACGGTGAGTTAATGTGGTCGAGCCTTTCGGGTTTGAACTTTAGATAATGAAGGAGTCATTGAATCAGTAATCTGAAGAATGAGACCGCTGTCTTTGTCGTTTCGAACCTTCGAAGATGTGATTTTGAAAAACAATCGTGGAAGGAACGTGACCAGCGCTCACTTGCAGAGTTGGACAGATTTCGTTGAATCATCGAATCCTCATCATCACTTGAATCTGGAAGGACATAATAAAGAAAGGGGAGGGAAGGAGTGTGACGAGCACACCCGAGCAGGGTTGTCAGACCCGGTCCATTGGTTTACGACCGCGCCTTCATCCGCCGCCCGTCACTAGCTCCTTCCTGACTAGCTCGCGACCCTCATCGTCGACAATGACCAGATGAGCGCCGCAGGATAGTCAGCAGTCATAGCACCGCACAACCATCTCGAGGAGGTTGAGCAGGCCTTCAGGGATTTCGTCCATTGTTTTCACTTTTCCTTTTCTTACTTATAATCATGACTCGGTGTTGGTCATGTCTTCACCATAGGCTCAGGCAGTTTCAGGCTCTCATGGGCCTTGTCCTCAAAGATTTGCTTTGCAGCCACCATGAGGCTCTTCTCAATGCCTGCGATGTTGTTGTTCGTTGCCACGATGAGGTTTGCTTTGACAAGCATTCCTTTGTCATCACTCTCGTAGTTATGCAGAAGCGTCCCTCTCGGGGCCTCTACGAGGCCGACGCCTTCACCGGCCCGTGGTTCAACATCTGAGAGCTTGATGTCCGTGCTAACGATCTCTGGGTCCTCAAGAAGAGTCTTGATCCACTCGGCAGCCTGCACCATCTCCACGACCCTGGCGTAGTGGTATGCAAAGGTGTGATGTGATGGGCGCCCCACAAGTTCGCGCATCTCTTTCAGTGCAGCGTCAGCAAGAGGTGTGGCCATCTTGTCGGCAACGTTGCACCGGGCCAGAGTGTTGGTCCTCCAGATGCCCTCGGGGTAACCAACCGGTTTGTAGTAGATGTGAGTGGCATAGCTGTGGTCGGGTATGTGCTCGCCATAGTACTGTGTATAGTCCTTGGGCTCAAAGTCTGCAACGATGTTACCCTCTGGGTCCATGACACGCACAGTCCCCTCGTAGATGTCCAGCACACCCTTGTTGGTCAGTCCGATGTAGTATGTGGGCGCCACCGCGACCTTCGTCACGACATCAATGTAGTCGTTGACCACCTTCTTTGCGAGATCGACAGTCTTGTGGATGTTCTCCAGCATCTCGGGGACCCTGCCAAGCCAGAGGTCTCTGTCCTCCTCCTTCAAGGGAGTGAGCTGACCTCCGGGGATTGCAGTGGTCGGATGGATAGCCTTTGCTCCCACGGTCTTAATGAGCTCCTGCCCAAACTCCATCAGCTTGATGGCCTGGACCGCCACGTCAGGCAGGTGCTTCAGCACCGCAGCGACATTCCTCACAGAGGGATCTGCAAAAGGCCCGAACACAAAGTCCGGAGCGGCGAGAGCGTAGAAGTGGATCGCATGACTGGACAGTTGCTTCGCCTCGATCATGAGCCTTCGTATCTTGACCGCAGCAGGAGGGGGTGTGATACCCCATGCAGCCTCCACGGTCTTCACAGACGCGAGATGGTGGGGGATGGGGCAGATACCACAGATACGAGAAGCAATCCTCGGGGCCTCCTCCATGGGGCGGCCTTCAAGGAACTTCTCGAAGAACCGCGTGGAGCTCACATTGAACTGAACATCCTTCACCTTCCCGTCCTTCCCCAACTTCAGCGTGAGGGAACCGTGTCCTTCAAGCCGTGTTACTGGATCGATTCTGATTATCTTGTCTTCACTCATCTTTTCTTGGCCTCCTCACGCTTGATCCGCATCGAACCGAGATGACTCGTCGCATAGGTGAATCTGTTGAACAGACCAAGTGGGTCCTTCACCTGTTCCTTCAATTCCTCAGGTGGTAGCGGAGCGTACGTACCCAGCATGGATATGGCGTTCGCACCCTGATCCTGCATGATTGGTGGGGGTGGTCCAAAACATCCGCGGCATGTGGCACCCTTGTTGACGCATTGTCCCTCACAGAGACCCCAGGTGGCAGAACCCAGACAGATGTAACCCTGTTCCAACAGGCAACGGTCGGGGTCAGCAATTCCCTCGTAGGGGCGGAGAACTTTCTCTATCGGAGTGTCCTTCTTCTCCCGTGAGCAGTAGTGGCACACGGTGTGGGGATCGAGTTTGATCTCCTCACCTTTCAAGAGAGCCGTGATGGCGGTGAGAATGAGATCAGAGGTTGGAGGACAGCCGGGTAGGTATATATCGATGTCCACAATCTGGTTGTTCGGGACAATCACCGGCTCGAAGGGAGGCACATTCTCAGTGGGGACCTTTCCTCCAGAAACCGTCTTGTTCTCGCGGAACTTGACATCCAGGCACTCCTCAAGGTCATAGAAGTTGGCGAGCCCGGGGATTCCTCCGAAGCAGGAACAGGATCCAAACGCAACGAGTATCTGGCACTTCTCGCGCATGGTCTTGAGGAGGTGAAGGTCCTCCTCAGTCCTGGCCACTCCCTCATAGAGACCCACGACAATCGACTTGTCAGGATACCCTTCGAGGTCAGAGAGTTTGTAGTCAGTGACGCACTGCCAGTACTTGATATCAAGTGCCGGGAGCACTGTGGCCAGATTCATGTGAATGTCTATCAGGCTCTGGAAACATCCCCAGCAGGAGCTTCCCTGACCCATCGCAATAGAGACTGGTTCTGCCATGATTAGACCTCCTTCAGTTTGTAGGTGAGTTCTTCACCCTCTTCGCTCTCGATCTCCACAGTACCCCACTTCATCATTCCAATGAGGTTCCAGAGAACAAGGTCCTTTGCATATCCTGTGGCTTCCGAGATCGCTGAGACCGTCGAAGGTCCTTTCTTGAGAACGCCCTCGATGGCCTCGCGCTGCGCATCAATGTCACGAGTGTTCTGTTTGAAGTATGGAGTCAACAGACCGCTCATTTCCATTCCCTCCTGATGGGGCCGAGCTCCCTGACCTGTTCAGTGATGGCCCTGACGCCATCAGCAAAGATCTGAGCCTCTGCTGCTGATGCCCACTGAAGACGAATTCGGCGAGGATCAACACCAGCCTGTTCCAGGGCGGTCTCCATGAGTGCCCATCGAGCACGGGCTTTCAGGTTCCCACTTGTGTAGTGGCAGTCTCCGGGATGACAACCAGAGACAAGCACACCATCCGCGCCCATGTCCAGTGCTGCAAGGATGAACTCAGGGCTGATCCTGCCAGTGCAGTTCACCCGCACGATCCGCACGTTCGTCGGATACTGTATTCGACTTGTTCCAGCCAGGTCTGCGCCAGCATAACTGCACCAGTTGCAGCAGTAGGCCACAATACGAGGCTCCCAGTCAGTGTTTGTCTTGACTTCCTTCGATTCAGCTGTCATGCTGTTCCACCTCCTTCTACCTCAGGCGTGTAACAGAGGTACGCCTCAATCATAGTCATGATCTGGTCATCCGTGGAGTGATACATGAGTATCGCACCACTGGGACAGGCCGCAGCACAGGTTCCGCACCCCTTGCATTTCGCCTCCGTCACAACGGCAACAGGAGGGTCTTGCTCTGTGTCGACTGTTATCGCATGATAGGGGCACGCTGTCACACAGGTGTGACATGCAGAACAGTGCTCCGGAATGACGTGAGCGACTGTCGACTCGATCTCCACTTCCCCGGCAGCCATCAGGGCCACAGCCTTAGCCGCTGCCCCACTTGCATCGACGACTGCCTCAGAGGCGTTCTTGGCAGCCTGTGATGCACCGGCAATCATCACACCGGCCGTGTGAGTCGTCAGAGGGGCCAGTTTGATGTGCTCAGGGTTGAAGAATCCGTCAGGGCTCCGCGTGAGGCTGAACATGGTTGCGGTTTCATGAATGTCCTCGGGTGGTACCATTGCCGACGATAGGACCAAGAGGTCTGCATCCACATGGAGATCTACATTGGCAAGCACGTCGTGCCATTCGACACGGATCTTGCCATCGATGACCTCAACCTTGGGCTTCGCCTCCCTCGGGAACTTACTGAAGATGACGTGTTCGCTTCTCGCGAGTCTTTGCAGCTCTTCATGTCCCTTGCCGTAGGTCCGCACGTCCTGGTAGAGAATCAGTGCCTCATCCACACGCTTGCGGAGGTCTGCGGCCGCCTTTGCAGTGGCCGAACAGCAGTACCGGGAACAGTGTTCATGACCGGGATTGCCCGGTTCTCTCGACCCGACACAGCCGATGAAGACGAGTTTCTTCACGGGCTTGCCATCACTTGGACGCACAAGAGTGTCGGACCTCGGAAGCTCCTGGAGTTCTGCGAGGGTCATGATGTCGGGAGAGTCACCATAGGCGTAGTAGCCATGAGGCTTGAACGGTTCGAAGCCGGTGGTCACAATGACAGTACCGATGTCCAGCTTCTGCTGTTTGCCGGTCTTCTGGTTGGTCACAGTCACTTCGAAATTGCCGATGTAACCATCGAACTCAGTCACCTTGCTGTCTAGCATGACCGTTATTCTCTCATTCTTCTTTATCTCGCGAAGCATGGGCTTGAGGACCTCGGCTCCCGTCTGGTCAGAGGGGAAGAGATGGGTCCAGTTTCGAACGTGCCCGCCGAGCTTGGATCTCTTCTCAACGAGGACCACATCGAAGCCTCTCTCGGCAATGTCGAGAGCGGCACGAAGACCTGCTATTCCGCTCCCCACAATCATGGTACGTGGGGTCACTTTCACGGTCTTCACAGGCAGGCTCTCTAGCTTTCTCGCTCGTGCAACAGACATGCGGACCAAGTCCCACGCCTTCTCTGTGGCCTTGTCCCACTCATTCTGATGACACCAGCTGACATGCTCTCTAAGATTCACTTGGTCGTACATGTACCGATTGAGACCCGCCTCTTCACAGGCACGCCTGAAAGTGGGCTCGTGCATACGCGGACTGCAACTGGCCACCACGACACGATTCAGGTCCAGCTCCTTGATCTTGTCCTTGATCAGCTGCTGACCTGCATCACTGCACATGAACATCTCGTCGACACTAAACACGACGTCAGGGAGCTCAGCTGCTTGCTTGGCCACCTTCTCAACGTCCAGATAGCCGGCGATGTTGTGACCGCAGTGGCACACGAATACACCGATACGGGGTTTGTCTTTGGTTTCTGCCATTTCTGGTCCTCCTATCCCTGCAACACTGGTTGCGGGCTTATCCGATTCATCGAGATTCCGAGGGAGTCAAAGTCGATTCCCAGTGCAGGCCCGAGAAATTGAGGTAATGTTATGACGGGTATCTTGTCGAGGCCTTCCACTTCATCCCCGAACTGAACCTGTGTGAGTTGCAGGTTGCAGAACTCGCACACTGTCACGATTCCCTGGACATTCTCAGCCCGTATGTTCTCAATCTTGTCGCGACCGATTCTGGAGGCCAGAATAGGGTCAACTCCAAGCATCGGGCCACCACAGCATCGGGTCTTTCCCACATAGTCTACTGCAGTGCCGCCCGCAATCTCGATAATCTTGTCAATGATCGTTGGGTTCTCCGCATCGTCGACCTGTACGATTTCTTCAGGTCGGGTCACATGGCATCCGTAGTGCGCAGAGAGTCGAACACCCTTGTAGGGTCTCACGATGGCCTCTCTAATCGCTTCGTAACCGATGTCCTCAGCAAAGACCTGCAGAAGGTGCTTCACTTCATACTTGCCAGTGTAGGTCAGCCCTTCCTCTGCAAGCAACGCGTTGATCTCGTCACGGAGCTTCTTGTCATGGTCCAGTTCGTGCTTCACTGTCTTGATGGAACCAGAGCACGCACCACAAACTGTGAGCAGATCGAGCCCCATTTTCTCAGCTAGGGCAAGAATCCGCGCCGACATTGCCACGAAGGCCTTGTGGCTCACTGACTCGATGTACTGTGCTCCACAACAATTCGCATCACTCATGTCGACCAGAGTGATACCCAGTCTGCTGAGCACGGCCTTCACTGATGCCTCATAAGAGGGGAGTCGCACGGGTGTCGTGCATCCTGTGTAGAGTGCGAATTCTTTCATTTCTTGTTCACCCCATCAATGTAGCGCTTCTTCACTCGCCTCACGAATTCAGTGTTCCATTTCAGGTCAGTCTCCAAGCCCAAGTCATCACGGTCATCCTCAATGAAGTCAGAGTATCCGTCCTTGAGCATCCACCCATCCTCCATGACCTTGTCCACAACACCCCGCACCGTATCAGGAATGTGTCCCTCCTTGGCGGCAAGATTGCGCACAGCCCGGAAGATGTCTGCCAGAGAAACGTCCTCCTGACACCTCTCCTCGCATTGGCGACATGTCATGCAGAGCCATGGAAGTTCGCTTCGCAAGACTTCCTCGCGCATACCGAGCAGGATCTGCTGGATGAGCTTACGGGGTCTGTACTTCTCGGTCATCGTTGCGACCATGCACGATGCAGTGCACATCCCACACTGAATGCATCTCTGAATGTACTCGCCACCGGGCTCCTTCTCGATCTCCTTCGTGAAGTCCGAGTTTGGCACATGTTCAATATGGTCCTCGGTCTGTCCCAAGTCACTCACTTTGTTTTACCTCCCTTTGAGAGGACAATGCTCGCCCTCATTGCCGCAGCGCTTCCGGCAGAAACACTGTCGGGGATATCCTTTGGCCCGTCAGCACACCCGCACACAAAGACACCGGCTACCGGTGTATCAACGGGGGTGGTGAGCGTATCCTGAATATCGACGTAGCCCTCTTCTGATAGGTCCATATTGAGTTCCACGGCCAGGTCATCCAAACCCTGCGGCGGCTGAATGCCCGGACTGATGATAATGAGATCGTGCTCAATCTGCCTGAGCTTGCTAGTTTCAGTGTCTTCAACACGGACAACCAAGGTACCGTTACTTCTGCTCTGAGAAACCTCAGCCACGCGACCACGCATGAACTTGACCCCAAAGCGGCTACGAGCGTCCTCATAGAACTCTTCGAACCCCTTCCCAAAGGCCCGAATGTCGGCATAGTACACCGTTACGTCTGCATCGGGGTAGTGCTGCTTGACCATTACAGAGTTCTTGATGCCATACATGCAACACACGCGACTGCAATATGGCACGCCTTTCTGGACATCTCTGGCACCCACACACTGTATAAATCCAACGCTTTTCGGTTTCCTGCCATCACTGAGCCGAATCAGGTGCCCCTGAGTGGGTCCGGCCGCATTGATGAGCCGTTCGAACTCCATTGCCGTGATGACATCGGGCAGTTTGCCATAGCCGAACTGTGTGTACTCCTCGACATCGAACATCCTGTAACCAGTGGCAAGAACAATGGCTCCGACATGGAGGTCTATGACCTCATCGTGCATGGTGTGATCAATGGCGTCTCGCTGGCACGCGTCGACACAACGCTCGCACTCGCAACACACTGCACAGCCAAGGCACCGCTCGGCCTCTTCTCTGGCAATGGACTCGGTGAATCCCACCTCGACCTCATCGAAGTCTCTGACTCGGCTCTCCACATCCTGCTTTGACATCAATGCCCTAGCGTCCGGTGGAACTCCGGTCTTGTCCACCTCATAGGACTGCACACGGTTCCGGGTCTTTGTTCGACCCTTGGCAATATCCTCTCCGCGCAGGTAACGGTCAATCGAGATAGCAGCCTGATTACCGTGACCGACCGCTTTCACAACTGTGCTCGGTCCCAAGACTATGTCACCACCCGCGAACACACCTGGAGTGTCTGTGGCCAGGGTGACAGGGTCTGCAACGGCATTGCCCCACTTGGAGCACTCGACCTCTGTCTGAACGCCTTCCTGGTCCGCGGACTGTCCCACAGCTATGATCATGCTGTCGAGGGCCATTGTGAACTCAGAGTTGGGGATTGGCACAGGTCTCTTCCTGCCAGATGAGTCGGGCTCGCCCAGACGCATCTTCACGCAGCGTACCCCTCGGATCTTTCCGTCCTTCACCACAAGCTCCTTCGGTGAGGTGAGAAGCATGAACTTGACACCTTCCTTCATTGCATCCTCGACTTCACTCGGAATCGCAGGCAACTCGATGTGAGAACGACGATAGATCAGAGTGACGTCCTTGGCGCCCAGTCGGACTGCCACACGTGCAGAGTCGATGGCTGCATCACCGCCACCGATAACAGCGACGCGGTTCCCGATGGGCATCCTTTCACCTCTGCTGGCTGCCTCCAAGAAATCAATCGCGTGCAGAACTCCTTCAGCATCCTCACCCTTGAGACCAAGCCTGTTGCTCTTCCAGGTCCCTGTGGCGATGAACACGGCCTTGAAGCCCTTTTCCTGCAGACTCTTGATGGACTTGACCTTTGTCTTCGTCTTCAACTTGACACCCATGTCAAGCACACGTTGAATCTCCTCCGCGAGAACATCACGTGGCAGTCTGTACTCAGGAATCGCGTAACGCAGCATTCCGCCGGGCTCTTCCCTTGCCTCGAAGATGGTGACGGGATAACCTAGACGTGCTAACTGGTAGGCGCAGCTGATGCCGGCAGGACCGGCTCCAATGACTGCGACCTTGTCCTTCTTGTCGATCTTAGCAACTACTGGGGCAGGCTCATGCATCCGCTCGTAGTCCGCGAGGAACCGATGGAGGTTCCTAATGCTGACGCTCTCATCAAGCATTCCACGCTCGCACTCACCCTCACAGTAAGACACACAGACTCTGCCCAAGGCGCCCGCAAAGGGGATTGCTCGCCTGACAATCTCGAGAGCTTCTGCATACATGCCGTGTCGCATCAGGGTGATGAAGCCCTGTGCATTGACTCCTGCCGGACAGGTAGCTCGACATGCGGGCTCACCCTTCTTGTCAACAGTGACAACATTGGGTGTGGCCTGTGGGAAGGGCTTGTAGATCGCCTTTCTGAAGCCCAGCTTCTCGTCGAACTCGTTTGGGACCTCAACAGGGCAGACGGGGATACATTCGTTGCACCCGCTGCACTTGTCCTCGTCGACGTATCTTGCGTGCTTATGCACGAGGACGTGGAAGTCTCCAGTCTCTCCGCTCACCGACTTTATCTCAGAGTATGTGAGCAAATCGATGTTGGGATGTCGTGCGACCTCACTCAGTTTCGGTGTAAGAATACACGCGCTACAGTCGAGGGTCGGGAACGTCTTGTCAATCTGTGCCATTCGACCACCGATAGAAGCAGACTTCTCAAGAAGGGTCACCTCGAAGCCCTGATTGGCGATGTCGAGAGCAGCTTGCATGCCAGCCACTCCACCGCCCACTACGAGAGCCTTGTTCGACTTGGAACCGTCTTTACCGGCAGTCTTAGGCAGGGGTTCGCGTTCTGTTGTCATTGTGAACCTGACCTCCTAAGTTTCAATGCAATGTCGTAGAAGTTGAAGGGCCCGATCATCGCGCAGGTGCTAGCACCTGATAGAAACTCCTCTGATTCGTATCTTTGTCTTCTGGACGGAGTTATCACGACGTTGATGGCCATCAAATCGGGACCTCTGGTGAGGAAAAAGTCAGACATTTAGTCTATATACTTTCAGAGTCTAATAGCGTCGTCTGTTTGGAACCAGTGTAACAGAAGTGTTCAATTTCGGTCGTCTGAGTGTCGCTTTTCATTCATTAATCGCTTAACTATAGTGAGTATGTGCATGTCGTGACAAATCACGAATCGGCCGTCGTTTCGTACTTGTCAGGGCCTGAATGAGAATCTGATTCGCTGTCAACAGGCTAGTGGCAATGCCGGCTTTGAAGAGAACAGCACTCTGGAGATTGCTCCCAGAATACACATTCGAATGACGAACACCAATCTCGAACGCTGGGTGGAAGAGTTAGACTTCAAGATGTCAGTGACCATCCAGGTCATTGAAACGGACGCCTTCAGCAACGAAGTGATTGTCGGAGAAGGGAACGCGACCTATGAGGCATTCGTGGACTGGAATATGATCACGCATCACGAATACGTACAATCGATACTGCTCCGAAATGTCTTCATTGCCATCAGTGGGTTCATCGAGATTGCACCTGATACGTGTCAGGTCGCAGTGCATGGAAAGGTAATCCCCCTGATCTCACTAGTCTGGATTGGCGTGTCCTTGATGATTGTATCAATGGTGCCAATCCTTGGGATAGAACTCTGGTCACTCATCAGAGCAGTTCGAGGCATGGAAGAGACCTCTCACGCAATGGCTGCGGAACAGAGCGTAACTGAGACATAGTAGGGTCTCAACAATGACATGTACTATTGTCACGATGGTCCTGATGAGGCTGCTCAGTACGCCTCAAGGGTAGATGGTCGCACGTAATCGCCGAACTGACGGCGGGCTTCCTCCAAGCGACTCTTCTGGGCCTGAAGCACATCAAAGAGGATGGGTGGAGTATCAGGGGCCGTCTCCCGGTACACCTTGATGATTCGGTCAATCTTTGCCACGTGTTCAGGTATGTTGAGAGTGAACTGCATCTCGTAGTCATCGCGTGAGTACTCTTGGTCCAGGTGCTTCCTGAAGAGCATGGCCAAATCTTCGTACCGAGGGATCATCCCGGTGGGGGTCTTGATCGCTCTGACTTCCCCATGAATCCTCAAGTCCATCCACTGGAGCCATACACGCTTGGCGTCCTTCCCGTTCATGTACTGACCATCGGGACCGACACGGAAGTAGTTCACGGCGAAGATTCGAGGAGGTCTCTCAACCCTCGCACCAAAGTCGAGGTGGTTCTGGATATACTTGCCCAGGGGTATTGACACAAAGTCGAGATTCGAGAAAGGCTGGAACTTGCGGACTCCGCTCGGTCCAAGCGTCGCAGCAGTGGTCTCAGACTCCAGGCTTGCGCCCATCGTGACCACACCGTGCACCCAGTCGAACGACTCCTGAACGGGCACCCAAGTGTCAGGGTCCCGCCCGCCATAGATGACTCCACCCACAACCACTCCGTCAGGATCTTCTAGAGCAGGATCGAGGTTGGAAAGGCCGTCCAGACTTATCGTGTATCGTGCATTCTTGGATGCCGGGGGAATCTCTTCACCGTTCTCATCCGTCTTGCCAATCCACCATGGACCCGAATGGTTAACACCCCGCGGAGGGATCTCACGGCCGTCGTCCAACCAGTGCGGATAGCCCTCCTCAGTGATGAGGACATTGGAGAAGATGGCAGGTTTCGTGGAGTTCAAGACATCCCAGATGACAGGGTCACTCTCTTTGCTGACAGACCGGATTATTCCAAAGATTCCTTTCTCAACATTGACAGCACGCACTGCACCGTCAACGACCCTGAGGTAGGACAGATCATCTCCGACGATGCTGGCCCCGGGAACCATTGAGGTGCTCGTCTTGCCGCAACCGCTGGGAAAGGCTCCGGTCATGTAGGTCTTGCGTCCACCAGGTCCGTGGACCGCCATGAGGAACATGTGCTCTGCCAGCCAACCCTCTCGGCTCGCCTTTCTGATGGCCAGTCTGAGGGCCAGCTTCTTGAGACCGATGGTGTTCCCGGCGTATTGAGTGTTGTAACTGTAGACTGCATTGTCCTTGTAGTCAATGAGTACACCACGCTTCTGCCATCCGATACTCACCGATTGGACGAGCTTGCCGGAGGAGTGAAGCATCCAGAAGATCTCCTTGTCCGGTGGCAACCTCTTGAAGTACTCGTACCCCGAGCGGTAGAGTAGATCTTCACTGTGAGCCACATAGAACGAGTCCGTTATCTGTACGCAGGGTATTGAGAACTCCGAATCGAGTGGACCAAGACAGAAGAAACGTATCACGGCCTTCTTGTTATGCATGGATCCCTTCATTCGATTCGCGATGTGAGCGAGACCCTCCTCTCGGTCCTGTTGCTCCACGTACTGACCGATCGACTCACCCTTCGGCACGAGATACCGAGTCTTGGCCTTGTCACGAGCCTGGTCAAAGAAGCCATCAAAGTGGACAGAGTGGGTCTCTATGGCGAGTTCGGTCTCCTCACCACGGGCGATGGCAGTCCTTCTGATGTATTCGATGTCCTCCTTCGCATCGGTACAGACAAAGACCTTCATGGGCTCACAGAGGTCAACGGCTCTGGCGACAAACCTGTGCACATCTTGATTGGGAATAGCAAGAAGCTTTGCCAAGCCAACAGGTGTCAGATACTTCTCAAGGATTGAGATGTGGTCGTTCACTATTCAGTCTCCAAGACAGATGGTACCGCTGTGACGCAGCCTGCACCAATGCAATATAACACCGTCGTCTCATGCAAAGATTCTCTGTGAGTGTTCTCGATTCTATTCGCACCTTCGTAGAAGAAAGCATCACGCCATCGTGATAAAGTAAGACTCAAATGTAAGGTGTCTTCGCTTGGAGCCCATCTACTCAGAGCGGTGAGAAACGTGGTGCTTAAGGAACTGTCTTACGACGTGCCCAAGATAGAGAAGGGGTACGCCAATCAGACTCTCTATGTGAACCTATCCAACAATGAGATCAAGATCAAGCCTGTGGATGACAGGATGAAGGAGACCTTCACCGGAGGAAAGGGATTCGACCTCTGGCTGCTGTGGAACGGCCTTCCCAAGGACAGAGTGGTGAAGTGGGACGATGAAGAGAATGAGATCTGCATCGCCGCAGGACCACTTGGAGGAGTCACCCAGTACCCAGGTGCAGGCAAGTCGATAGTGACGACGATATCGCCTGAAACCGGCATTGTCATTGACAGCAACGTCGGCGGATACTTCGGACCTAATCTGAAGTTCGCAGGCTTTGATGCAATGGAGATTCAAGGAAAGGCAGACAAGGATGTGTACATCTTCATTGATGGCGACCATGGCAAGATAGAGATCCATGACGCCAGTGACCTGCCCGAACTATCCTATGAGATCACGCAGGTTTTGAGTGAGAGGCACACAGAGAAGGATGGCAAGGACATCTCAGTGGTCAGCTCAGGCCCAGGGGCCGAGCACGCGTATATGGGATGCCTCAACTTCTCGTGGTGGGACATGAGAAGAGACCTCCCCAGATACAAGCAGGCAGGGCGTGGGGGTGTCGGCACTGTCTTCAGGAACAAGCGAATCAAAGCACTTGTCGCAAAGAAAGAGAAGATAACGCTGGACATGAACGGGCCGGCTGACCCGGATGCAGTGAAGGAGGTCGGCAGGGAACATTCAAAGGAGATCCTGCAGCTGGACCCGAAGCAAAACAGGATGAGAGTCATCGGGACTGCTCATCTTCCGTCAATCATGGACGAGTTCGATCTATTGCCCACGAGAAACTTCAGAACGGGAGGAGACCCTGAGGCAGCCAAGATCTCAGGCACTGCCTGGGAAAAGATATTCACCAACACCGGAAAGGGGTGGGATGGTTGCTGGAGGGCCTGTGCTATCAACTGCTCTCATTGTATAGAAGGATTTGAGATCAGGACAGGTCCCTTCAAGGGCAAGAAGGTCATCGTTGATGGACCCGAGTACGAGACCATTGCAGGTTGCGGTTCCAACGTCGGTATCTTCGACCCCCACTGGATTGCAGAGATAAACTTCTACTGTGACACCTACGGTCTCGACACAATCAGCTTCGGCACCACGATGGCGTTCGTCATCGAGCTCTTTGAGTCAGGTCTGATTGATGAGAAGGCCACCGGTGGACACAAGCTCGCCTGGGGTGCAGCCAAGGAGATAGTTGCAATTCTACACGAGATTGCGGAAGGAAAGGGCTTCGGCGGCGAGCACTTCGGGAAGGGTGTGCGTTACCTGAAAGGTTACTTTGCTGACAACTTCGGTGTAGACAGGCAGGTGATGCAGGACATCGGAATGGAACACAAAGGTCTCGAATACTCCGAGTACGTCACAAAGGAGAGCCTGGCACAACAGGGAGGCTACGGCCTGACCCTGAAGGGGCCACAGCATGACGAGGCATGGCTCATCTTTCTCGATCAGGTCCACAACTACATGCCTACCTTCGAGCAGAAAGCAGAAGCCCTCCACTATTTCCCAATGTGGCGCACATGGTTTGGTCTCAACGGACTGTGCAAGTTGCCGTGGAATGACGTTGTCCCTGCTGACAATGCAGAGAGCGGAGACCCAGCCAAGGTTCCCAAGCATGTCGAGTTCTATGCACGCTTCTTCGAGGCTGTGACAGGGAAGCCAACGAAGGGGGAGGACCTCATCAAGGCATCAGAGAGAGTGTACAACTTCCAGCGGATCTTCAACATCCGACAGGGGAAGGGACTTCGGATCAATGACTCCTTCATTCCCTATCGGAGTGCAGGACCCGTCACGGACTGGGAGTATGAGTCACGTGCAGAACGGTACGACAACCAGTTGAAGGAACTGGGAATCGACATCTCCGCCAAGACCACCACCGAGAAGAACAAGCTCCTCCGTCAGCATAGAGAAGAAACCTACAGGCTTCTGACGGATGCTGCCTACAAGCGCAGAGGTTGGACACGAAACGGTGTTCCGACCATGGAGAAAGTGAAGGAGCTGGATCTCGACTGGATTCCCGAGCTCGTTGACATTGTGAAGAAATACGAGAACTCCAAACCTCCTCAGGAGACATTACCGAAGACTGACGAGGCTTGGGCATAAACGACTGGATGGGCGGGGGGAGTCATCTCCCTGCCACATCACTGCCTCACGGGGCTGGTCGGCACGAAAGGAACAGGAAGTGCCCAGTGACAAGTTTCGTTGTATCGCGCCCATAATCGAGAGTGACTACATCTTGCGGGCCTGTTCATCGATGCAAGTGGTCCATAACATGGGGAGGAAACCAGAAACTGGGAGGGGTCATGGCCATCTCGAGATACAGCCATGATCACAGGGCTCTTGCTTCGCCTTCCAATCATACCTCACAGGTCGGGCAGCCGCCAGCATAGAGCACTTGGACATCTAGAGAGCCGTCTCTGAACACGGTGATGCCTTTCAGGCCAAGCTCGTGTGCCAGAAGGTAGATCTTTTCAACATCTGCAGTGGTCGCCTCGTTCCGAAGGTTGACAGTCTTGCTCACTGCATTATCCACATGCTTCTGAAACGCGGCCTGCATCTTCACATGCCACTCGGGTTCAATCTCATGGGCCGTCCGAAAGACACGCTTCACGTCATCAGGTACTTGATCAAGCTCCTGCACAGACCCCGTCTTTGAGACCTCAAACTCAAGCTCGTCGGTCCAGAACCCACGCTCCTCGGCCACATCTCTGAACAGGTCATTCACTTCAGTGAGCACAGTGCCCTCTGCCATGATTCGTCTGTGAGTGATGGCGAATAGGGGTTCAATCCCGCTTGAGGTCTGCGATATCAGGCTGATGCTACCTGTGGGCGCAATCGTGATGAGGGCTGCGTTTCTCTTCCAGGTGTTCCTGTTCTTGAGGTATGCAAAGTTCTCGAAGTTTCCGCGCATCTTGGCAAGTTCCTGCGAGGCCCGTTCAGCCTTCTGCCTGATGAAGCCCATCAGCTCATCAGCCTTGTCGAGAGCCTCCTGAGAGTCGTACGGGATACCCAGCTTGATCAGCATCTCCGCCCAGCCCATTACTCCCAGCCCGACCTTTCGGTTCGCTTTGGTGGTCTCCTCTATCTCATTAATCGGATACTTGTTGAGGTCAATGACATTGTCGAGGAAACGCACGCCCAGCTTGACGACCTCCTCGAGTCGGTCCCACTTGATGCTCCCGTCCTCGACCATCTTTGCCAAGTTGATGCTGCCGAGCACACAGGACTCGTACGGTAAGAGAGGCTGTTCGCCGCACGGATTTGTGGACTCAATCTCCATGCCTCTGAGAGGGTGGTCTCTGTTCATCTGGTCGATGAAGATTATTCCAGGGTCTCCCGAGCTCCATGCGTTGTGCACGATAGAGTCAAAGACCACTCTAGCACTGACAGAGTTGACGACCTCACCGTTATGGGGATTGACTAGGTCAATATCGCCGTCATTCATCAGGGCGTCCATGAAGGCGTCTGTGATGGCCACTGAGATGTTGAAGTTCTTCAGAGACCGCCTATCAGCCTTGCACGAGATGAAGTCCAGAATGTCAGGATGGTCACAACGAAGGATGCCCATGTTCGCTCCACGTCTTCTCCCACCCTGCTTGATGATGTCAGTTGCAGCGTCGAAGATTTTCATGAAGGAGATCGGACCACTTGCCACCCCTCCGGTCGTTCCCACCTTGGAACCCTTAGGCCTCAGACGGGTGAAGGAAAATCCAGTACCTCCACCTGACTTCTGAACGAGAGCCATGTTCTTCAGAGATGTGAAGATTGACTCCATATCATCTTCAATGGGTAAGACGAAACACGCACTGCATTGACCGAGCGGTGTCCCAGCGTTGAACAGTGTTGGACTGTTAGGCATGAACTCAAGGTTCGCCATCATCGAGTAGAACAGTGCCTCGTACTCGTTGGGGTCAGCCTTACTGTCGTAGATCTTCTCCATGCTGGCCACGGCAGACGCCACCCTGTGGAACATCTGCGATGGGGTTTCGATTGGCTCACCGTCGGCATCCTTCATCAGGTACCTCTTGAGCACGGTGGCGGCATTAGGACCGAACTTGAGATCATCTACGATGCCCATCTTCCTGAGGAGGTCTCTCTGCTCTCTGTGCTTCTCCCTGTATTTGATGTAGAATCGGGCGACCTTGGTAAAGCCCCTGAGCATCAGTGTGTCTTCCACAATGTCCTGAATCTCTTCGATGTGGATGATATCGATGTCTCTCTCTTGGATTAGTCTGACAACCTCGTTTGCCAACCCGGTCACAGGTCTCGGATCGGTGTAGGCGTCTTCGAACGCACCGCGCAGTGCATTCTCAATCTTGGTCTTGTCAAATTCAACTATGCGTCCGTCTCTCTTCTCAACCTTCATTGTCGCGCCTCCCAGCGTGAAGTCAGCTGCGTCCCCTGCTCGTGGAATATATCTATTATGCTTGGGCAGTTGCGTCTTCCCTGATGAAGTCATCTTGCACACATCAAGCCGATGTCACGATGAAGCTCTCGACCACAGAATAAAAGCACGTACAGGACCATGAGGAGAGAAGCCCTCTCACCCAATCGATTAATATTCCTTCACGACCAAGAGCTCCTCGGGAGCATCCTGCAAATGGAGTCATTTCCCGAACATGTCAGGTTCAGGTCAACTTGGAGACCCTATCAGGCACGAGTCCTCGGGGAATTGGATCAACACCTGGACGATGCGAAACTGCACGTTGTGGCAGCACCGGGCTCGGGAAAGACTGTGCTGGGTCTGGAGGTCGTGTGTCGGCTCAACGGACCCACGCTCATCCTGGCTCCTACTCTTGCCATCAGAGACCAGTGGATTCAGAGGCTCCTGGAACTCTTCCAGCCCCCGGGCACCGCCGAACCAGAATGGATATCACGAGACCTGCGTCACCCAAGGTTTCTCAATGTGGCGACTTACCAAGCCCTTCATGCAGCCATGACTGAAGCAGAGGACGTCGGTCAACTCGATCTCGATGACATCGAGGAGAGAATCGTCGAGGAGGTGGAGGAAGGGGATAGTGAGGAGGAGGACGAGACTCCCTTTGAGGAGAAGATGGCATCTTGGCTCAGTCAGAAGAAGAGCAGAAACGCACTCTCAGTAGGCCTACCAGACAAGCTCCGAGAGGTAGGCATCAAGACCATAGTCCTTGATGAGGCCCACCATCTCAGGTCCAGTTGGTGGAAGAGCCTCACTAGACTGATAGAGGCCTTCGAGAGTGAGGTGACGATCGTATCCCTGACAGCGACACCGCCCTTCGATGCTGTCGATTTCGAGTGGGAGAGATACATCGAACTCTGCGGACCGGTTGACGCCCAGATAGCAGTGCCCGAACTAGTAATGGAGGGAAACCTGTGCCCTCACCAGGACCTGATAGTCTTCTCGACGCCCTCGGATGCGGAGAGCGAGGAGATTCGTAGATTCCGTGAGGAAGTGAAGGCCTTCAAGAAGTGGCTGTTTACCAATGATGCGTTCACAACTCATGTCCTTACTCACCCTTGGGTTGTTGACCCCGACGCCCACGTGGAGGAAATACTTGAGGAGCCCGACTATTTCTCAAGCCTGCTGATCTACTTGAAGCACCAAGGTTTCAAGCCTGCAAAGGAGGCGGTGCATCTCATCTCAGACTCAGTCAAGAGAGTGCCCAAGCTTGATGAGAAGTGGCTTGAGATTCTCCTGACGCGCACACTCTATCCACCCGGCGTCGAGCGGCCCAAGCACTCACCCTACCTTGAAGAGGTCGGCGACGAACTGAAGAGAATAGGTGCACTGGAGAGAAGAAGAGTCAGGCTCAAGAACGTCAAGGAGATCGAGAAACTCCTCAAACAGAGCATCTCCAAATTGCAGAACATCGTCGAGATTGTGGCACAAGAGCAGTCCTCCCTGGGAGGGGACCTCAGACTCGTGGTTCTGACTGACTATATCAGAAAGGCTGCCTTGCCCAAGAACCCTGCAGACATCACACCGCTCAATCAGATTGGTGTTGTCCCCATCTTCGAGGCCATAAGGAGAGAGAACATTCCGGCTAGACTGGGCATACTGACGGGGTCTCTTGTAGTGATACCGAAGGTTGCCACCCAGGACTTCCTCCGTCACGCTGGAAGAATGGGAATAGACAGAACAGAGATCAGCTTTGACGATCTCGACCATGATGACCGTTTCAGTAGGGTGTCGGTGACCTCCGATGAGAGACACAAACTCACAAGGGCCATGACAGAGCTGTTCACAGAGGGGGGCGTCGAGGTACTGGTCGGAACCAAATCACTCTTGGGTGAGGGATGGGACGTTCCCACCATCAACTCTCTGATCATTGCGAGCTTTGTGGGCTCATACATGCTCTCCAATCAGATGCGAGGTCGTGCCATCAGGAGCCAATCTGGGAACCCGGACAAGACTGCAAACATCTGGCATCTCGTCTGTGTCCAGCCCGGCGAGGACGACCCCGGCCCAGACTTCTCCACGATGAAGCGGCGGTTCAAGGCCTTTGTAGGGGTCTCTCGTGTGGAGCAGGTCATAGAGAACGGAATACGGAGGCTTGATATTGGAAAGCCACCCTTCAAGAAGGGTCACCTCAACAGGACCAATGAGCAGATGTTTGCTCTGGCCCGTGACCGCGAAGGCATGAGAAAGACGTGGGATCAAGCACTGATGAGAGGGGAGGAGGGAGTCCGTCTTGTAGAGGACATCCAGACCAAGAAGGTTGCATTGCCTCGAAGGTTCGTCTTCGGAAACACCATTTCCGCCCTCTTCTGGGAGGGCGTGTTCATCACTGCCATCATGTCAATCTACTGGATCGACGGAGCGATGGGGGCATTCCGTGGCTCTGAATTTGAGGGGGCATGGACCGTGTTCCTTTGGTCGATGGTGGCTGGACTGTTCTGTTCTGCTCTCGTCGGTGCACCGTATCTCCTCAAGGCACTATGGTTGTTCATCAGACACGGCCCCGTTAGATCAAGTATCAGGTCCATCGGGTATGTCGTGCTCAAGACCCTCTGTCACACAGGTGAGATTAGGACTGATTTTGCGAAGATGCGTGTGGTGGCAGAGAGTGATGACCTTGGCTTTGTGTACTGCAGGCTCGACGGCGGATCGAGCAGAGAGAAGTCAGTCTTCCTCAGGTCTCTTCAGGAGGTACTGGATCCGATAGACAACCCCAGATACCTTCTGGTCAGGAAGAGCTCCCTGTGGACTCTGTTCACTCGAAAGGACTACCATGCAGTCCCTACGATCATAGGACAGAAGAAGCGCTATGCCGTGTTCTTCGCAAAGACTTGGAGCCGCTACGTCGGGTCCATGGACCTCGTCTACACAAGGAATCGAGAGGGACGGATTGTGCTCTTGAGATCGAGGAACCATTCTCTGTCGGCAGCGTTCCGTCCCAAATCTGAGAGAGTCACAAGGTGGCAGTAGAGATATCGCTCTACACCAAACCACGACTATGACCGGTGCCCAGGCGCAGGGATGGATAGCGAGCATCGTCAGATGGTTTGCCACCGGCGACCTGACGCTTGAACTTGTCATACTCATCCTCACAGGTCGATTCCAGCTGGAATCGTGTACGAGTCAGCTTGATTGTTTTCTCGTCAACACACTCGATGATCTCAGGAGGGACGAGCAGGTCGATGTCGGGCTGCGCCTTTATCTTCTCAAGTATCTCTTCCAAGAAGCCGCCCCCGAGAACAAGCCACATCTTGCTGTCCTTGTCAAACCAGACATCAATGACATTGCCCACCTCAAGATCGTCAGAGTCGACAACCTTGATCTTCGAGATATCAGAGAACTTACGATATCCCTCGGGAATCGATCCTGCCTCGATAGCATTCTTGAGGGAGTCTCTGCCAACATTCAATCGAATCACGTCGTTGATGGAGTCGATGTGGTCAAGGTCACAGAGGGGATCGACATCAGGTCGTGCACCCAGTGACTCGAGAAGCTCCTCGACCATTCCACCACCTATGATGAATTGTTTCAGCTCAATCTTATTGTTACGGCAATCAAAGACGCAATCCATAACAGATCCCACCTTGTCACCATCCTTGTCAATGACATCCAGCTTTCTGATGTCACTGTACTTCATGTCGCAACACTGCATCCATATCACACTCTGGTTTAACCATTGTTAATATTGTAACAATGTTTCAGAAATGGTCGAAACAACATAATAGGTTTATGGGTGAGCGAAACCCAGTATGGACTAGTGCGTTGAGCCCAGTCAGGGCTCATACACGCCTAGATTCAGTATACTTCTCGAGGGCTCTGGGTGAGTCGCTCAGGCAGCTGACCGCCCTCACCGAGGATTTCAAGCTCGGCATTACGACCATACCGGCCGCCGTCGTTACAGAGGAAACCTGTCTTCGTGATTCCACGGGCCTGACGCTCAGCTGCGCGCTTGACGATCATGGACTTGCCAGCAGGCACTGACATGGTGATCTTCTTTCCATCAATCACCAGTATAATAGCATCATCGGCCGCGTTACGCGTCGTCTCAAAGAACTGGGAGGTATTCTCGTTGAACTCAAGATAAATTGGCACTTGTTTGATAGCCTCCAACTATGTTGTCCGTCTAGAGCTTTAGAATCGCACATATTAATGAATCTCCGGCGAGTTGACAGCGGTCTGAGAGTGTGTCGGAGTTCTCGAGATGTCATCCTTCAGGCATCAAGTGAGGCGTTGCCGCGAGTCAAGATGGCACCGCACTCAGGGGAATTGAGCGGCAACACCCCGACACACGTGACCATGAGAGAAGTCCGTGACAAGACCAGTCATGTAGCATGATACGGAACTATATTAGGGATATATGAATAGCGAGAGCGGCGGTCTGCTATGTTCGAATATGTACAGGAGAGAGACACCAAGACACGCCTGCTCCCACGAACAGTTATCTACGTCGTCACTCACGGAGAGAGCGAAACTGCGTGGGGAGGTGACCTCACAGAGCGTGGGGCAAATCAGGTCAAGGAGCTTGCACGTTCACGCGTGATCGCAGGAGTGAGCGCGGTGTATTCAAGCCTGAGTGAGGCGGCAGTCAGAACTGCTGAGATCATCGGAGAGGAGCTGGATTGTAGGAGCGGCACGCGAGAATGCCTCGAAGGCGTGGACAGCAGCAAGAGCCCCGAATGGTGGAAGGAGCACATCCGTATGATGTGGGAAGACGAGACCTATCAGCCAGACGACGGAGAGTCCTTTATGGACCTCAAGCATCGTCTGGGTGATTGTGCGAACGGGATTGTCACCAAGCATCCCAACGAAGGGATTGTCATCGTGCTCGATCCCCTGACGGCTGTGCTGTTCGACAACCTTGTGACAGCCAGGGTAATTCTCATGCGGGACTGGCTAAGCATCGGACATGCCTCCTGTGCATCGTACGAGTATGCCAGAACATGGGCACTCGTTATCCCCTATGACAATAGCTTCCTGAGTGACCCGACCACTGTGGCGGACGTTCTGCCCGACGGGATTCTGTGAGAAAAAAGAGGAGAAGAGTCTGGGACACAGGTCCCAGATCTCAAGATTTGTTCTAGTGCTTACTTCCGCCTGTAGAGTACGCAGACGACGACGACAAGCGCCACAACACCGCCCACAATGGTGTAGAGCATCATTGGATTGCCCTCACCGGGAGTGTAGGAGGTCGTTGTTGTTGTCGTGGAGGAAGGTGTCTGGAATGCACTCGTATAGGCGACGAAGACAGGATCACAGATGATCTCGTGACCACCCCAGTGCTTGTACCCAGCCGTCATGAACAGCATGGATGCATCCACGGTCCAGTCAGTGACTGTCGCTCCGTTGTCAGACTGATACATCGCACTGAAAGCACCAATTGGCGCTGTGGAGGAGCCAGAGATGTATGTCTGGCTGTGACCATCACCGCCGTAGGTGTACGGTAGCCCGCCCATTGTCACGTTGGCAAAGGGACTGTCAGCAGAACCGAACTGGTAGTACTCGGCTCCGACGCTGTCGGAGTTGGGATCGGTGACCGGGTGGTCACCAGCCGAATACTGTGTTCGGCCAACAGTTCCGAGAACGCCGAAGAAGTTTACTGCCAGACTCTTGCCTTCCAGAACACTGCTGTCGTAGTCAAGCATGGTGAAGTCGCCAATCACCTGGTCCACCTTGAATGAGACCGCATGGTTCCATTTCTGGGGATCATTCGGGTCATAGCTCACCATGTCAACGTTGAAGGAGATATCGAAGGACATCTCATCCACAGTAGCGTGGGTGATCCAGTGATCAAAGCTGGTGGCATTGAGACCCAGAGCACCCTCGTAGGATTCCCTGAAGGCCCAAGGTCCGCGCAGTCCTCTGGAGTGCTCAACCTGTAGTGGGTAGATGGTCACATTGACATCATAGATGGACACACCGAAGGTTACCTCGGTGTCCACAGGGACTGTCACAGACCCAGTGTCGTTGGTGGCTCCCAGCGGTCGCCTGAACTCGATGGATTCCACAGTATCGATAAGGACAAGATGAGTCACCTCATCAGTCACCAGCTGACCATCCTCGAAGTAGAAGTCAGGAGCATCTTGTGAAGCACCGAGTGGATTGTCGTCGAACAGAAGCAGCCCTGCGTACTGTGCTCTGAAGTGAGCCACAAGACGGCTGTGCTCGCCGACGGATACCAGAAACGCCTGGTGAGTGCCCCAGTAGAACCACGTTGTGTCCCAGATGTTAGAGTCAAGACCTGTGATGGCAGTGAGGTCCACGGTGCGGTTGGTACTCATCCATGCCACGTACTTGTACTCAGGTGCCGGGACGCCGTCACCCATGTCAGCCCACAGGGCCGAGCGGATATCGCTCATCTCTGTCTGATTGACCGGGGACATGTCAGCAGCATGATACCAGTAGAAGGTCTCATTGGCCTCGAACTCGAGATGCAGCTGCATGATGCCCATCCAGTTGCCAGACACGAACTCGTCACCCGGATTGCCGGGTGAGGGATCAAAGCCAACACCAACGAGCATCTGCTCGTGAGTGATGTTGCCCCAGTCATGCCAGAAGGCAGTTCGCTTGACAAAGTACTGGTCGTCGGTAGTGAAGACGTTGCCGTCGAGATCGATTGCCCCGTCATCAGTGAGGACCCACTTCTGGGTCTCCCAAGAGTCCACATCACCAAGGATGAAGTGGCTCGGACTCCAGACCACATCGCAGTCAACCTCACGGTTGAAGACTTCCACGTTCTCCCCAATGATAGGAATCAGTGGATACAGAGTCCAGTTGTTCGCTCCGGCCACTGAAACATTCATCTGGTACCATGAAATACCACCGGATGCAATGTGAGCAGAACTCACCTTCATCGAGGGAGTCTCAGCAGAGAAGGTCAACCCAAGCTCCAGAGTGGACTCGAAGGGTCCAACAATGAAACTCCAGTCGTGGATGATTACGAGGTCTGTCAGGACCTCAGTCTCGATGCCTGCAAAGGACCCGTCAAGGTTGTACACCCACTTCGTCACCGTTGAAACAGACCAGGCAGTGTCAGTGGTGAAATCTATCCCTATGAAGTGCCGGGTCGTATGGCGCCACTGGTGGGTGGCATTCGACTCCATACCCTCGGTCTCAAGCCAGAGAGTGAGGTTATGGCGAATCGTGTGTACGCAGACTCCGGCGATATCTATCTGAGTGCCCGTGTCAGTCGTCACATTGTACTCGTTGATCTCAATGTAGGAGGTGCCGTTGATGAAACCCTCCGGAGCATGCATCTTCATAGTGAGATTGAGCAAGTCTCCCTGCATCGCACGCTGCGCAATCTCTCCATCCTTGCGGAGGAAGACCTCAATGAACTCATCCATGTAAGCTAGGCTCACAGTGGTGTGCAGGAATACGTTCGGATGCGCGTTGATCCTTGTACCCGTAGAGTCAGTGACAAACCAGAAGTACGGGTCAGGCTCGATCTTGCCACCCACTTCGTAGGGGCTCGGATTGAGGTCCAGACTCTCCGTGAAGTAGCCCGTCCACTCGATCATGGCGCCGCCGTTGGAAACCACGACATCAGTGGAGACGTAGAATCGGCTCACGTCGATGCTCCAATTATACTGCATGTCATAGTCGACTACCCATTGGAAGATGTCAGTGCTCCATGTCCATGTGATGTTCGTGAGATAGGTCGCCACTGGCACGGCTTGAGTGCCATTGTAGAAGAATGAGATTGCCATGGGCATCTTAGTGAAGTCTATCCACTCAGTGTTGATGTTGACCGGTGACCGTGGTATTGACCAGTTGTAGTCGATAGTCACGTTGTCGCCGAAGGTGAAGACGAAGGGTATCTCAACACTGGTGAAAGGTTCGTTCGCCTCGATTCGGAACACGAACTCATCACCAGGTTCGACGTAGTGGATGATGTCACCCGCCAGGTCAGTGACCTCGGCATAGTAGTACTCGGGTAGCTGGACTATTCGCGGGTCCACGTCGACACCAAGACCGATTGGAGGTACTGCGTAACTCCCTGCGTTGATGCTTGCCAGCCAAGATGGAGTTGCCGGCCGACCGAGTGTGTCGATGGCCTGCATGCCAGTCCAGAACACCTTGCTAACAATCATACTCGTGAAGGTGATACTGAAGGTGACCACATAGGCATCACCGCTGTCGTCATAGTCGCATTGCGCGGTATTCAGACTAAGAAAGTCTGAAGATACCGGTACTTCTGCCCCAGGAGCGTAATGGAAATTGAGTTTGTTCCACTCATCAGCTGTCGCATTGTACTGCAATACGAAGAATGTACCTCGTTCCTGCTGGGTGGATCCCCAGAAGATGACGGAATCGAGTCCGACGTCTTCACCTAGGAATGACTTGGGAATTGTAATCTCAATGTCAATATCCAGGCCGACCTCGACCCGATAGAGGTTCTCCGCAATGTTCGTACCATTGTCGGCATAGCTGATCATTACACTCGGCTGCGGTCCAAAGATCCACTCCGAGTTCTGCTCAGAGTGCCCAAAGGTCTCCGACGTCTCGTTGACTTGCCACTCGACGTGGAGGATGGGGTTACCACTCGTCTGAGCACTGGCAAAGCTGACAGTAGCCGCCATGCTAAACATGAGTAGAGCCATAACCAGTATTGTATTGATTCTCTTCATTGTTACATACCTCACCAAGAGCCATGCGTGCCGCGCACCGTCTTAAATATCGTTGACAATGCTGGCTCGGAATTACTTGGCGCGTTCATCATAGGTCCAATCCTATTGACCTGTGATGGAATAAACCGATGACTGCGATTCTTATCATGTAAGTTTGTATATAATGTATTATGGATGAATCATTCATATCTCACCGACAGTCTTCACAGCTCATCAAAGTAGATGCGGAGGAGTTCAGCCACACAACGGGCACGCGAAACACATCCGCGAGCACGATGGGGCTTCGAACCATCAAACATTCCAGACACCGTACCCAGACAGCCACGACGGACAGCCTCGAGCACAGGTCGGAAGAACTTCTTCTCAGCCTCTGTCTTGTTCTCGGGAGTTCTGCCATTGACCTGTAGCCATGCCGAGATGTACGGACCGATGAGCCATGGATGGACAGTACCCTGATGCGTTGCGGCAGCCCTGCTACGTGGACCCCCGGTGTAGGCCCGTGCGTACCTGCGATCGGACGGAGCGAGAGTCCTGAGCCCAAAAGGAGTCAGCAGTTCCTTGGTCACCACCTTGAGGACAGACTTTGCCCGCTTTCCTTCAAGGAGAGGATACGGCAGGCTGAGAGCAAAGATCTGGTTTGGCCTGAGGGAGGAGTCGCTCTCCTCATCATTCACTACGTCATAGAGGTAACCGAGTTCTGGGGCCCAGAAGGACTGCTGGAAGGCCTCCCTGATCCAGGAGGCCACCGCACGGAACTCGTACGGGTCGCGCCCCACAAGCTCGCTCATCTCGCCCATGGCCATCAGGACATTGAACCAGAGAGCGTTCACCTCGACACACTTCCCGATTCGTGGAGTGGCCACCCAGTCCCCCACGCGCTCGTTCATCCAGGAGACCTCAACACCCTCGATTCCGGAGATGATGAGACCGTCGTGGTCCTCGTGTATTCCGAACTTGGTACCGATCCGATAAGCGGCAATGATGGCCTCCATTGTGTCCCAGATTATCCCTCTCAAGAACTCCACATCATTGGTATTCTCGATGTACTTGCGCACGGCCATGATGAACCACAGAGAGGCATCAACAGAGTCGTACTCGGGCTGGATCCCGCGGTCAGGGAAGTCATTGGGCACAAGTCCATACCGAGAGTGACGGGCATAGGTTGTCAGTACCGCCCTGGCATCCTGAAACCTGCCGATGGACATGGTGAGGCCGGGAAGTGCAATCATGGCATCGAGTCCAATGTCGGCCAGCTCGTGATAACCTGCAATGATGGAGCGCATGTTGGTCGAAGCCCTGTCGACAATGAAGGTGTCAGCATCCAGGATGAGCCACTCGATGTCCTCATCGCGCTGACGAGATGCCATCGCATATGCACGGTCGTTGAGGATCTTGCGTCGCCGGAGTTCTTCAAACCTTAGTTTGGCGAAGTCCTTGCGCTTAGCCTTGGCCAGAGGACCGAGGCTGGTCATGAGCTCCTTGCGGGTGCTTCCCACTGCAAAGAGAAAGGAGAGGAAGTGCTCACCCGGGTCGAGGATCGTGTGGAACACACCGGGGATGACCATCTCCTCCTCGTGGGCGAGACCCATGGCCTTGTCTTTCCTGTAGACTTGAGGTTCAGTCACTCGCTTGTCACTGGGCATGAACTCAGCGTCCGGCGTGTAAGCGTACATCCATGGAGAGCGGGGGCGGTCATCAAAGGAGAAGTAGGAGTGACTGTCAATGGGCTCGAACTCGGGTGTGAAGTCCAGATGCGGCGGCCGGGCATGGAGAGGCCTGCACGTCTGCAGTGGTGTCACTGTTAGGATGGTCTCATCACTGTTCTTTATCTCATAGTTGACCACTGTGAGGTTCCGTCTGTAGGCCATGAAGACCGTCTTTTCTAACTCAACGCACCCGGTCTTGTAGACCATCTGCGGGAGGGGATTGAGTTCGAACCGCTTCAGGTACCTGTAACCCCTGTGGCTGACGCCATCGACAGTCTGCTGTGTGCTCAGATTGGTCTCGCCTTCCTTGTTGACAAGGACCTCATCAAGTCGTGAGAGAGTCAGCCATCGATCGACCGGGGGACTCAGCGAAGACACCAGAAGACCATGATATCCGCGGGTGTTCAACCCCACAATCGTGGAAGATGTGTACCCTCCAAGGCCATTTGCATACAGCCATTCAAAAGTGACCGCGCGATTGAGCCTGAGATCCGCACCTTCCAGAGTAATCACTGACTTGAGACCTCGATACTATTCTCTCTCTATACTTGTTTCGCGACACGCCCTCTAAAAGGGTTGTGTGATACACGGGTTCCCAGCGCAGATAGTCAGTGTCTTAAGTAGGACCTTGGAGTGAAGGCCGAGTGATTCTCCCATGACCATCGATGAACCCGGTCCACCGGAGAGGCCCAGGTTCTACGGCCTGACTCACAACCTCTGGAGGATGGCACTTGTTGTAGGACTGGCCCAGTTCTCGATGAGCTTCTGGACGTGGGAGTTCAGTGTGTTTCTTGAGTTCGACCTCTCAACCGCCTTTGGTATTGTCCTCGAGAAGTGGGAGATCGGAGCCACTCTCTCAGCTGGCACATTTGCCACTGTCGTGGGCTACATCGTTTCAGGAACTGTTTCGGACATGCTCGGCAGAAAGAATACGATGGCTGTAGCGTTAGTCCCCGTATCCATTGGTCTAGTAGGACTCCGGATGATTCCCCTCTGGCCCCACATCATCTTCGAATACGCTCTCATCCAGTTCGGATGGGCCTTCGTCATTATCGTGTCAAGCGCAATCGCGGCGGACGAGATAACGACTCTTGGTGGACTGGACTCTGCCAAGATCTTCAACGTGGTGTTGCTCCCCGCTCTCGTTGTGGACGGGTTAAGTCCAATTCTTGCCTCGTATCTTCTGGAGCGCGGCTTCACCGCAAGTGACCTGCACATCATCGCAGCGGTGGGCGCCTTCATCGCAGTCATTGCCATATTTGCCTTCATCAGAGAATCCCTGGGAAAACAGACAATTGAGAAGGCACGCTCCGGCCCTATCATCACGTTTCGAGGACTTGGACAGAATTTCTGGAAGTTCACACTCGGGATGCTCGCGTTCATCATCTTCTTCAACTCTGCAAGCCCATATATTGGGAACTTGGTAGTCGGAGAGTGGGAGGGAGTCTCCATTGAGATGTACGGATACGCTTGGAGTGGGTTCTCGCTAACCTCTGCCTTGCTGTTGAGTGTGGCTGGAGGTCTGGCTGACCGCGGGCTGAAACGGGCAATGATCCTAGTACTGCTCAGTAACAGTGCTCTACTGTTCGCCTTTGGCGTGAGTTCAGGAGTTGCCGCGTTGTGGATCTACAACATCGCGTGGGCACTCCCTATCTCCCTCTGGATTGGCACGGAGAAGACCCTCGTCGTCCAAGGTGTAGGGGAAGAGATGAAGGGTCGCGCCCTAGGTACGTACAACTTCGTACTCTCTGCAGGGGGACTTGTCGCCTTCAACCTGGGTGCCTTTCTCTGGCAATTGTGGGGGTCTCTCCGGAGCGTCTTTGTGTTTGCAGCGGTGGCGTCCCTAATCTCGGTCGCCATAGTTGCTATCGCCCTCAGGTCAATGAGCCCCATCGAGAACGGCACGACAAGAGGAGAGGAAGTATCACTCGGTATTGACGAGTAATCTTCTTATCTCAGATTGTGTGCACTACAGGGACGAGGAGTTCGTGGGGATCACCTTGAAAGAAGATGAATCGTCCTTCATAGGTCGCAGCCTGAGACAGACAGGTGACCTCCTGCTCGACGGTGCCAGGCGCCAAGTGGCCGACTACAAGGGCAAGTTCGAGAGCCTCAAAGGCGCCTACGACCGATTCCTCTCAAGACTCATTATCTCGTACTCAGGACAAACTTTCAACCCATCCTTTGTTGAGAGATTCTTTGGAAAGCGGAAACTGACATTTGCAGGGATCGACGGAACAATCCTCAAGCACGACGTGTTCGATCTCGTCATCTTCTTCGCAGGTGCGTACTCTTCTCACGGAGAGGTTGCCATCGACAAAGATGGACACGCCTCCATCTCCTACGAGGAGCGATATCTGGAGAAGGGTATAGGGGTCTCCAGCGTACTCCCTATCTACATCAACGAGATTCCTCTTGTGGATCAGACACTCCTCACAAGAGCAGAGGACGGCTCCATCGACGAGTCCATCACTTTCAGCGATGCGTGGGTTGTCGACAACTCGGCCTTTGCCGACTACCTCATGGGTCTCTCAGAGTTCTATCTGGGATATCTGTTGGTGAGCGGTGAGAACCCTGTGGACATCCTGCTCTTTGATAGAGTCTTCTCCTCAGAGGTGGCATCATTCTACGCAGAGACCTCCGACTTCAGAGTAGACCTTGACCATCAATGTGGTCTCATCGGATACGACCTTGGTGGTCGCCCATTCTCGAAATCCGAATGGGTCTACGGGCGAAAGCTCCTCGGCAGTCTGGATCTCGGAACTCCGGCCCCGCGAGGAGAGTACCTCCTTCCCAGAGTCATTGCCGAACTCCTCGCAGACACGTCGAGAGGTCTCACGCGCCAACAGTTGTATGAGAAACTCAACCTTGACACGGACTCAAAGAAGGCCCGACTGGACAAGGAACTTGAACAGGGAATCCGCGGGTCGAAGAATGCAGACGGCATCATTGTGCGTAAGGGGAAAGAGTTCGTCATCAAGCCTCAGTACAGGGACCTGTGGAGCAGGCTGGAGAAACTGGTCACTGAGGTGTGCGGCAAGATCTTCTCTGAGGACCCAGACATCACCTACGCCGACCGTTTCAAGGTGGGCAAAAGATGGATCACAACGAACGATCTGGCCTTCCTCAGTCTGATATCGCTGTACCTCACCATCAGGAGGAGCTGGTCCAACAGGACTCTCCTTGTGGGTGTGGCCAAGGACACTTCAGCCAGAGACCTCAAGAGGCAAGTGCTTCCCGTCCTCAACCATGTGGGGCGGTTCAAGGGCCATTTCGGCGAAAAGGGGCGCGACACACCAGACACCGACAGGATGATCCTACAGTGGGTCTCTCTACAGGAGCGAAACAGGATTGCTGTGCCCTGGGCCTCGGTCGAGTATGACACCGCATTCAAGACCATCGTCCCTCACTTCGAGAAGGAGCCGGGTCTCGTGTCGGGAGCGAGGAAAAACCAGATCTCGCTCGAGAAGACTTTTCTGAAGGCCTACTTCCAACTTGCACAGGCGGAGAGCGAACCGAAGCTGAGGAGCAATGTTCTCCTCTATGATAGGCTTGTGTATCCTGGATTCGACACGGGTCTGGACAGAGTGCTCTCTCTCAAGCATGACTACATGAATCAACCGGATTCCCCTGAGGCAGTGGAGGTCGTTTTGTACGAGGGGCTGGAGAATGATATCCAGGCCTTCATCCTTCCACTCTTTGCGTTGATGACCAGCACGAGCATCCCTGAGCTCTTTGGTCATCTGAAGCCACTGTACGTTGCCGACAAGGTGGCAAAGTACTATTACGCCCAGTTCAAGGGCATGATTGTGAGCACGGGAGCATGGCTCATCAACAGACGAGACCTCAGGGAGTTTCTATTCTATCTGAGTTCATTCAGAGAAAGGAGGACTAGCATTGAGCGGTCAAGACGATATTCCTAGTGAGTTGTTCACGGACTTTGACGGTGCCTTCGAGGGAAGGCTTGCAAGGGTGATCCCCGTAGCCGCCAACTACACTTCAGAGTGGGCGGGTTCTTCTGCGAGGTATGACTGCAGGATAAAGATCAGGTACAACAAGGAACTCATGGCGCAGCTGGAGGAGGGCATGCTTGTGGCCGTCAAGAACTTCAAAGGTCAGTCAAAGAGAGCGGCGAAGGAGAAGATCCAACGCTACACGGTCATGGTCATCAGTAAGGTCTGGCCGCAACACTACGGCCTGAGAGGGATTGACGACAGTCACTACTACCCTCTGCAGATGGAGATCATCGAACAGTCCGTCCCGGATTGGTCCACTGACGACCAGGCGACGATGATGGTTCAGATGACAGCAGTGCCGATCAACTATGACCTCGTGATTGACGCCAACGGCGAGAGAGAGTTCAGGAAGGGCTTCTCATATCCCCTCATCGGTGAGAGAGTCCATGTCATCAACATGAAGACTGTCGATGAGATTTACAACTCGAAGGTGAAGGAGGCCATCGGCTACACGAAGAAGACCACTTACGATGACCCCAAGAAGGACCCCCGACTTGGCAAGCTCCGTATGTTCATGGAGTCCGACGACCAGATACCTCTATACGTTGATCTCCACAAGCTCATCCGTTATCACTTCGGCGTCTTCTCATTCACAGGAGGCGGTAAGAGCAACCTCCTCTCCAACATCTTCAGGCGGATCCTCTATCACACTGACGACACGAAGATTGTCATCTTCGACATCAGCTGCGAGTATCCCTTCCTGCTCTCCGATGTCTTCTCTGACCCCAAGATACCAGGGAAAGTCATCGTAGAGGAGAAACCGGACAATGCTCAACAGTTCGCTCGCTCCATTGTCAAACCACGCGACTTCGAGGATGACGACAGAGCCAATGACGCTCTGGTCAAGCTCTTCGAGAGCAAGAAGGTCACATTCTACAACCAACCAGTGAGCCAGACTCCGACCTACCAGGGTGTCCTCGAAGAGACCAAGGAACTCCGAGCAAGCCTTGACTCAGGCAAACCCCACTACATCCAAGCCCTTGACCAGGTCATCAACTGGCTCCTCGACTGGATGGAGGCGAACGAGAAGAACGGACCGGAGGTCATTGACAAGGGGTTCATCGATGAGTTCGCTGAAGCTGCGGTCAAGGCCGCTGAGACCCTTAACGTGCACCAGAAGTCAGGACTTTATGCGTGGTGTAGCTCAAGAAACACTCTCAAGCAAGCACTAGAAAGGTCACAGAAGGCCACGACAGAAGGGGTGACCGTGAAGGACATCAGGAAGATGCTCTCGGGACCCGAGAGGCTCATATGCATCTCGATGGCAGACCCTGAAACGCTGAGAGACCTCGTCATACGTCTCACCGGCGCTGCCCTGAAGTACAGGAAGAAGCAGTTCGAGATCAAGCCCCAGATACTCTTT
>Ga0164310_10000166_pt1 | contig 33675 bp, 38 predicted proteins | sample GuaBasSedimGuay1_FD_121795 | JGI IMG/M metagenome (GOLD analysis project Ga0164310, IMG submission 121795) | Subseafloor sediment microbial communities from Guaymas Basin, Gulf of California, Mexico - Guay1, Core 4569-9, 0-3 cm | ecosystem: Environmental > Aquatic > Marine > Hydrothermal vents... | reverse complement strand
TTTTTGAATTGTCCATCTGAAATTTCTATAAGTATTGAAATAAATAATGTATTTTTAAAATAAGTGCTTTTGAATGTCCAGGATTTTGGTGAGCATGCCCATAATATATTTTCAAATTTTTGTACTATTTCTGGTTTCATTTAATATTGCTCCATTGTCCAATCCATTCTTCTGGATATTGATCAAAATGCTGTATTAAATATGCTATATACATAATGCTGGAATTTATGTATGGAGATAGGCTTTGTCCTAGGGCATACATTTCTGGAAGCGTAAACCATCCAATTCCTGAGATATTTTCTGTTGAAGTGTATGGTTCTATGCTCCATTGGTTGCAACACAAAACTATGTTTCTGTGATTTCTTGTCTGTATTTTGCATAATTGTTTAAATGATGTGCCATAGATTCCTATATTTTTCAATCCTTGTTTTGCGGCAAGTTCTGGAATGTTATTTTCCTCCAATAATTCACACTCTGGCAAAGTCCACAAATATTTATTGTTGCTAAATTCTGATTGTTGAATAAGTAATAGTCTGTTGTTATTTCTTATAATAGTCCATGCGGTTTTTGTCATGTGTTTCACCGGTTCGCTAGACGACTAAATCAGCAAGACAATTATACACATAATTTTTTATCTATCATCTCCATCTCCATTTATTGTTCCTCTATTTTTTCTGCTAAGAAGTTTCCTAATATTTAAATCATAAACGTCCTCAAGCTTAGAAGATAACTTAATCGACAATTCTTCAATACACACCAATATGTTGGATATATTGTCATATATATTGTGTAAATTGTTATATTTGTTGTCTCCGCCGTTTCCGTAATATTTTTCAGATAATACTTCAGCTATTTTTGAAGCAAGTATGTTCATATGCAAAGTCAATTGAACTATGTTCATTGATTTTGCGGTATGCTTGAATGTGCCCCTCATATCGTACATAAGTTGAAGATCTATACCAGCGTCAGAGCATACACTAGCTACATACCAGCAACAATCTCCTAGTTCATTCAGTATTGATGAAGATCTTTCTTCTGTCATCAAACCATTATCATCTCTAAACATTTTTTTTACTTTATCTGATACTTCTCCACACTCACCTACTAATCCAAGTAGTGGATATATCATAGCACATGATGGTTGCGTTAAGTAGATTGCAGTTTTCCTAGCTGTTGTTTGGAATTGTTTGCTATTCATTAATTTTCGTCCTCACTGTGACTAGACTCTCTTTTGCCCAATTTCATCCCATCTTTCCACTTAGCATTTGGTTCATTAGTCGCACAAAATTCGTATGGATCATTTAATGTTTCTAGAACCCAATCTGCAAGTCCACAGTCGACAGCCTCTTGTGCGTTATATATTGTATCGCTAGCACATAATTCTTCTATTTTCTTTAACGTGATTCTTGGTTTAGCCGCTCTCATTCGTTGGTGGTATATTTGATACATTCGTTTTTGTAGATCGGTGTTGTGTTTAGCCCATGACTGAACCTTCTTGGTTGTCCCGCTTAGTGTATCACTGCTTTCGTGTATCATAAACGTACAATGTCTAGTGACTATTCTTGAATCACATGCTTGTATTATTATTGATCCCATGCTCATTGCGTAGCCCCAACATATTCCATATACGTGGGCTTTAGACGCTCTTATAGCGTCGTACATTGCCATGCCATGATACCAGTCTCCACCCAAGTTGTTCATGTGTATCATTATTGGTTTGTTGGATGTGGAATTAAGGTGAAGCATTGCTTTAATAAAAAATTCAGACATTTCACAATCTGTGCCAGATTCTTCTCCGTCTGCAGTTTCTGCGCTATGAGATCCCACAAAAATGATTCTTTTGGTAGGCATATAACTGTATTGGAACCATTTATCTATATCCCATTTGGAGTAGTTAGCCATCTATGAACCCTTTTGTTGTTTGTTCAATATCTGTGATATTTTTTCAATTACTAATCTGAAATGTTCAAAGTATAGGTAGATATAGTCACTTCTTTGCCATTGAAATCCATTCATAAGAGATGGATCGCTTTTAATAATATGGGCTAATTCTGGTAATTCAGAAGATAGAGCATTTTGTATTTGTATCTGTTTTTTGTGTGAATCAATATCAAAAACTATATGATCGCCATTGGTTCTTTTTATTCTTCCGGACAATCCACCACAATTTTCTGCTTTTTCTAGCCATGTTATTTCTGCATCATCCAGTAGTAGTATCCATTCTTCCAGCAACAATTTAGCTTTTGCAACATCCATTATTCTAATTCTCCGTTGTTTTTATCCAATATAATGTCTACCAAGATCTGTCTATTTTGTTGTATTTCGTCTGGTGTCGATCCAGCTATTGTTAATCCAGTCAATATGCTACTAAGAAAACACCACAATGTTGGATGCATTGTCATTTTTATTGTGTCGTCTGATGGTTCTTTGCGTGGATCTTCTGCGTTAAAATGTGGATCAATTCGCATTGGTATATCTGCTATATTATTTATTGCTGTAAATTCTACAGCTACACGTGTTTTTTTGTGGCATTCTGGTGTACATATATGTTTTTCGTCGAACAACGAAGCTGGACAGTTGTTATTAATTCCCAACATCAACATCAAGTTTTGCATTGATGGTAAAACTTCTTGACAATCCATGAAATACCATGCAAGTTCTAATGAGTCAACGAAGTCAACAAAATATTCGTCTTTTGGCAGATTAATTGTTTCCACAAATGCTTCGAATTTTGGCATACCCATGATAGACGACAAATTTGGAATCATACTGTTGGCAGTTTGTATTAGCATAAATACATCTAGTAATGTTATGTCTTCAGCAATACCAATTACACTTCTTGTTAGATCTGTTGGTAGAAAATCATTGTGACAGTATTCTCTTGTTATTTCAAGAGTTCTCATCGGGTGAGGCTTCATATTGTACTCCTATGTGTCGTGATGTTTTTTGTATTGTTTGTTCGCTTATTTCTGTGCCGATACATTTTATTCCAAGTTTTTTACATATTATTGCAGTTGTTCCAGTACCAAAAAATGGATCAAGGACACATCCACCACCGGTACAATGCCCCAAAACAATTCTTTCAATCATTTGTTCTGGCAGTTGGGTTGGAACCCAAGATCTTCTTTCTTTAAATGACCCACATATTCGAGAAAATTCCCAAACATTTTGTGGTAGTTTGCCTCCTGGGGCTGCTCTTTTGTCTTTGTATTTTGTTTGTCTTGCGCTTGGTACTTTGATCAGATCTGCATTTATGTATGGTGAATTTAACCAATATATTGGTCTGTAGCACAACGCGTATTTGCCATTTCTTGTTTGATCTTGTCCGAACGTATAATACCACTGTAATCTCTGTATTATTTGTATACCAAGATCACGTATAGCTGATTCAACCTCGAATGTCCATTTTTCATTAAAAGTAAAAAAAATTGGTCCATCAGTTAAATTAGCCATTGTTTCTAGCCAGTCTGATATTTTGTTTTGATATTCCCATGTGGGTTTTTTGTCTTTGAATCCATCATATTTCAATCCGATATTGTCTGGTGGGTCAGCTATTATTAGGTCTATTTTTGTATTTTTGAGCACACGTGAAGCCACCGAAACAAAATCGCCATGGATTAGTTGGATCATTTTATTTTCCAATATTGTGTATTGTTTTACTCAACGTTATTATACACAGTAATGGATGATGTGTTCTAAAATAAAAAACAAAAAAAATTAAGTGTTTTTAAATTTTTGCACTCCCTATATATAGACGGGTATGTTAATATAGGACTTTGTTGTGTATAATTGCTCGGAGGTGATAAAAGTGAGCGAAAAAAGAATCAAGGTTGACTGTCATTTGACAACAAAAAGCGACGTTGTTGTTGATGAAAAAATTAAAGAAGATTTTGAAGTTAATGACCCAGATACGGCTACTGGCGAACATATTATTAAAAAATTTATTAAGAAAGAAGATAGTATTGATGGTAGTTAGTGATGAATTATTGCATGAGGCTTACCCTATAATAGATAGAATAGCAAAATCAAGAAGTACCAATGGTGCTTTTGCATATTATGAAAAAACAGATGTTTATCAAGAAATATGGGCTTTGTGTTTAGAGGCTATGGGTAGGTATAATCCAGATATTGGTCCGATAGAGAATTATCTAGTTAGACACGTAACGAACAGGATGAAAAATTTGAAAAGAGACAAATATTTTCGTCCAGGATGTGATATTTCCAGTTCTGGATTGGCGAAAACTAGGATGAATTTAGTTAATGCTTTATCTTTGGGTGTTTGTGAAACTGCAAATCATGGTACGCTGTTGGGGTCTAGCATAATCAATGTAGATCCAGTTAAGCACATATTATGTGATGAAACATTATTTTATATAAGAGAGAGATTGCCACAAGATCTGCTTGGTCCTTTTGAAGATTTGGTTGAAAATAATAAAATTAGAAGTGCTGTTGTTTCTGATCTCAGACACAATATAGCAGAAATTTTGGCCGAAAGAGACGAAAATGAAAAAACCTAAATATCAGAAATTATCTAAAAACAAAAAGGCTTGTACAATTCTATCTGAGTGTGTAGAACAAGGATTTTCAGACAAACAAATACAACAAAGACTTATTCAAGAATGTGGATACCAATGGGCGGTAGAAACAATTAGTAGATACAGGAGATCAACATCTGCTACTGATGAATCAGAAAATTCTGATAAATACGATGTTTCGATATTAACTATGCCACCTCCAGGTCTGTCTGAATTAGAAAAAATGCAATGGTTTGTTAATCAATTTAAGAAAACAAATATGTTTGTGACGATAAAGAGACAGTTTGAGCCAGACGAGGTATGTGTTTATCTGGATAATTTTGGATCATTGTGTTGTCAGTTTGAAGATATCGTAGTTAGTGAATTTATGCAAATTGATGATTTTTTAAAGCATAGAATTTTAATTGATAGACAGCTTATTTTAGCTAGAACCATCGGTAGAGAAGTTGCTGTATTGAACGAATGGTTTGCTAAGAATCCACCGAAAGAAGGGGAAGACAAAGATACTATTAGGTCCAGATTGGCACAACAAAGACAAGTTAATGACAAATATAAGGAACTAAAGGGAGTGCAGGATCGTTATGATGCACTTGTTAAGGAACGACAAAAGATTCATAGCAGTTTGGCTGCTACCAGGAAAGATAGATTAGATGAATTGAGAGGTGGTAAAGAAACATTTCTTGATTTAGTTGCTCAACTACAGCATTCACAAGATGAAAGAACTAGACAGGGTCATTTGGCGGAATTAACCAAACTGGCTTCAGAGGATGTAAAGGAAGAATTTAGAAAACCAACAGAGTTTCCTGATGGAAGTGTTGCTCCAATTATTATGGACAGCGATACAGATTTTGGAGAAGAACTAGATGAATAAGTGTGCATTATTTATACCAAGACCTGGGGATAATTACAACATGATATTTCGTGGTTATGTTATGGCTCTCAGAGCCATGGGATGGCGAGTGTATGTTGAAGATCCAAAAACGAAACTTGGGTGTAGGTCAATAATAGAGAACTATGGTGTTTCGTTTATCTTTACTCATTCCAGGTATGGTATAAGGCAATTACCAATTGATGTTATAAACAAAAATTGTGTTACTGTATTTGTCGATATTCTCCCATTAAACAATAATGGGTTAACAATAGATGGTTCTTATGAGATGGCTCATTTGGATGAACCAGATGTTCTTGATAGGATAGATTCTCTAGTTCTTCACACAAAAATAGAAAAACATTTATGGGATTCTTATTTTGAAGTATGGATGCGTGACCATCACATTATTCATGTCCCAGCCGCTGCAGATATAATCAATGCATTACCAGATACATGTTGTTCAATAGTTGATATGGCTATGATAGCTAATTTTGCGAACAAGCAAGGTGTAATGAAGTACGTAATAGAGCCATTATGCAGAAGAATAGAGTTATTGGGGTATTCATATGCTGGATTTGGAGATGATATATGGGCTAGGGCAGGATTATCCTATCAGGGAAATATATCTTTGTGCGGAAACAATTTTGCAAACATTTATGCGAATGCTGCAGTATGCCCGAATGTACATACAGAACAACAGGTTAGGTTGAGTGCATTTATAAATGAAAGATCTTTTATGATACCATTATGCGGTGGTATTCAGGTTTCAGACAATCCGCTAACTGGAAACTATTTGTCTGACAGCAGTGAATTTGCTTCAAGCATAACTGATTATATTGGCAGAGTTGTCAAAAATATTGAGTGTCAAAATAATCGTTTTGATAGAATAAGAAGTGGAGTAAAACACGTTGCCAACAATCATACATATTTCAATAGATTGTGTGATTTGTTTGATGCTTCTGCATTCGATGGGCTGTGTCGTGAAATTAAAAAATTTGGAAATAGAAAAGCTTTTAGTCATTGTGCAGAAATGGACGCAAGGATTAACCTTGAAACACAAGGAGTGACGAATGAGTAAGAAATCTAAACAGCGAAATGTAGCAAGAAGAATATCTGGCGTAACTATGCCAATAAGCAAAAAACGCATTAAATGGAATAGGAATTGGAAATGTTTATGTGGAAGTAACAAAAAATACAAGCATTGTTGCATGAAAGATCTCGACGCTTTGACATTATCTGATGGGAATATGGTTGTTAGGGATGTTCCAGAAGATGTTCAGGATTTTATTGACATAATGGATAAGCAAGCAGAAGACAAAGGGGAGACAAAATAATGGATAAGACAGCACTAGTTACTGGTGTTACTGGACAGGATGGCAGTTATTTGGCGGAATTGCTCTTGGGAAAGGGATACAAAGTATATGGTCTTATAAGAAGATCTTCGACCGACACCACAGAACGAATAAAAGGGTTCGTTCGTCACCCATGTTTTGAACTTGTCGAAGGAGATATTACAGATGCATCATGTATGAGCAGAATAGTCTCTGGGGTTAAGTTCGACGAGATATACAATCTAGCAGCAATGAGTCATGTTGGTACCTCGTTTGACCAACCAATAACTACATGTAATATTGATGCTGTTGGTCCACTAAATATACTTGAGGCAATTAGGCAATTTTCTCCTGAAACAAAATATTATCAGGCTAGCACATCAGAGTTGTTTGGAGATACACTGGATGCACCTCAATCAGAGAACACAGAATTTAATCCGAATTCACCATATGCGGTTGCTAAATTGTATGCACATCATCTTGTAGCCCTTTATCGTCGTGCCTACAATATTTTTGCCTGTGCTGGAATATTATTTAACCACGAGAGTGAACGTCGTGGTGAAACTTTCGTTACCAGGAAAATAACAAAATATGTAGCCATGCTACAAAGATGGATGGATACTAATGATGGATTTCCCAGAGTTGATGTAGATGTCTTCCCATTAGCTCTTGGGAATATTGAGGCAAAGAGAGATTGGTCTCATGCCATCGACATGGTAGAGGGAATGTGGATGATGTTACAGCATGAAAGTCCAGATGATTATGTATTAGGTTCTGGAGAGACTCATTCTGTAAAAGACTTCTTGGAAATGGCTTTCGGAACAATAGGATTGTCGTATAGTGATTATGTTGTCGTGGATCCAAAGTTTTATCGTCCAGCAGATGTAAATTTGCTACATGCAGATCCATCAAAAGCGAAAGAAGTCTTGGGATGGAATCCTACCATTAGTTTTGGTGAAATGGTAGACATGATGGTTCAAAGTGATTATAGGATGGAGTCAGAATGCCACGCTTAATTTTACCTAGTTATACTGTTGTTAGAGACACAAGAGAACAGTCTGGACATGGATGGACATTTAGTGCTCATTCTCCAGATCATCGTTCTCCTAGATGCGATGGAACTGTTACGAATACTCTTGAAACTGGGGATTATAGTTTAATTGGATATACTGACATATTGGCGGTCGAGCGAAAATTTGCTTTTTCCGAATTGTGGGGTAATTATAGTAAAGCAAAAAGACCAGCATTCGAAGCAGAAATGGAAAGAATGTCCAATATGAAACATGCATATATTGTAATTGAATCATTATTTACTCCAGATATTTTGGAGTTGTCCCCACCACAATTTTCAAAGGGTGTCCCAGGTAAATCTATGGTTAGATGGTTAATGTCTTTATCTGCCAAATATGGAGTTAAGATAATTCCAGCCGGGGCATGCGGGAAAAGAATAGCTCAAATGATTTTTGAGGAAGTTGTTCGAGTTGAGAAAGATAGATGGATTGCCCAGAAAAGACGAGGAGGAGATATAATTGGCGGATAAGATAACACTTCAAGAACTGATGCATGGTGATCAGGGTGAATATGGATTTTTATTTCCATTTAGGAAAAAGGTTCCAACGATAAAGGACCACATATTCACAAATTTGAAACAATCAACTCGCCCTCTAGACCATGTTGTTGTAGATCATATGTTGAATATTGATTATATCGGATGGACAGCAAAAGTGATTCTTGGTCTAGATTTGTTTCCGATTCAAATAGCAACATTACAAACTATGTGGAACACTCCGTTTCCAATGCTTATAGCGTGTCGCGGAGGGAGTAAGTCATTTATGTTGGCTGCATACTCAGTGCTTAGGGCATTGTTAGATCCAGGTACAAAAATAGTTATTGTTGGTGCCGGACTACGACAGGCAAGGTTGGTATTTAATTACATAGATACTATTTGGAATAATTCTCCAGTATTGAGGAGTATCGTTGGTGGTGGAAAAAAAGCAGGGCCACGACAAAGTGTTGATCTGTGTTACTTTAAGATAGGCGATTCTATTGTGTACGCACTACCACTTGGTGACGGGACAAAAATTCGTGGATTCCGTGCAAATGTGGTTATAGCTGATGAATTTGCATGTTTGGACAAGAATACGTTAGTCGAAACAGACCATGGACTTCAAAGAATATCAAAAGTTGATTGCTCAAAAACAGATATGATCAATATGTATGGAGAATTTGAACACGCGGAGAGATTTATAAAGACTCCGCTTACTGATGTGTACGAGGTTGTAACCAAATACGGGTATAGCTTTAAATGTTCAAAGAAACACAAGGTTTTAACAACAAATGGGTGGAAACTTGGGAAAGACCTGACTAGAGACGATTTTATTGTGATGGAAAATCAATATGTTTTCCCACAAAAATCATATGATGATTTTATTACAAAAGATGTTGCATGGTTTATGGGATTATTGGTTTCGGAAGGGACAGTTACCAATAAGCATATGGTATCAATTAAAACAACAGATATTGCAATTGTTGATGAGATGAGAAAAAGGTTTGGCTATTTAGAGCCAAAGGTTTATATTAGACCAGCGTATAAAGATAAAAGAGGATGGGACTGCAAAAAGTCATATGAGGTTTGTATACATAATACAAAATTTAGAAGTAAACTTAAGGAATTGGGAATAGATTATGTTTGTGCAAAAGATAAGTGCATACCCAATTCTATTTTGCAATCTCCGAAAGATATTGTTGTGTCATTCTTGAAAGGTTTATTTCTTGGTGATGGTTCTTGTTTTGAATGGAAAGATCAGGATAAATCAAAACTTGGTGTTGCCTATTATACTGTTTCTGATTTGTTGTCACAGGATGTGCAAACAATTTTGTTGAAATTAGACATAATAGCAGGGAGACGACAAAGAGATAGTAAGATTAGCGATAAGAAGCAGTGGATAATCAGAGCCAATGGTAGACATGCTGCAAGTATTGTTGAGTTATTTGATATAAAAGAATGGAATCATATTGCATCTAAAACAGAAACATATTATCCATCAGATGATTGTAGTGTTACATTTGATAAATCAAGGAATAAGTGGAAAGCTGCGGTGTTGTATTCTGGAAAAGTAAGATATCTTGGCAGATATTGTACCAAATCAGAGGCTAAAGATGCTGTTATTTCTTTTAATAAAAAATACAATGAGTGTATGAGGATTGAAAGTGTTTCATTGCTTGATAACAAAGACAATTTGTATGACTTCTATTTACCAAAAACAAATAGTTTTTATGGGAATGGATTTGTTCAACACAACTCGATTCCTGAAGATATATTCGATGTTGTTGTTCGTGGTTTCGCGGCCACGGCAAAAACTCCTGTTGAAGAAGCAAAGAAAATAGCGTTCAACAAGACATTGTCTGACATGGATATTCCAGGAGATATTAAGAAAAAACTATTGTCTGATGACGGCAAAATGCATGGTAACCAAATAGTGTATTCTGGTACGGCATATTATGCGTTCAATCATTTTGCATTGAAATATCAAATGTGGTTGGATATTATAAGTAGTAAGGGAGATCCAGATCGTGTTGCTCAAATTTTTGGTGGAGAAAATTTGGTTCCAGATGAATTTGATTATAGAGACTATTCTGTTATTCGTATTCCGCATACACACTTACCAGAAGGATTGTTGGATGCTCGCCAACTAGCTCACGCTAAAGCTACGCTACCCAAAAATATTTATCTCATGGAATATGGGGCTGTTTTTGTTAAAGATTCTGATGGATTTTATCCACGTAGTCTAATAGAAGGATGCACAGTAGGCCCTAATAGACCAATAGATACACCAGATGGACAAGTAACATTTACTCCTTTGATGAGAGGCCAATCTGGCAGAAAATATGTTATGGGGATAGATCCGGCAGCAGAAAAAGATAATTTGGCGGTGGTGATAATAGAGGTTTGGGCAAACCACTATAGAATAGTTCATTGTTGGGCTGTCAACAAAAAAGAATTCCTAAGACGCAAAAAATTAGGGTTTATTGATGACGATGATTATTATGCTTATTGTTGTTCAAAAATACGTGAAATAGTCAGAATTTTTAATCCTGTTAGGATAGAGATGGATAGCCAGGGTGGTGGTTATGCAGTTTCAGAAATGTTGAGAAATAAAAAATTGTTGGATATTAAAAATGGTGATTTTCCAATTTATGAGGTCATTGATTTTGATAATCCAAAAGATACAGATGGAGAAACAGACGGAAGACACATATTACACCTAGTTCAACAAAGTAGTGAATATAACCAAAATGCTAATGTTGTTTTACACAAAAGTCTTGAAACCAGAACTCTTTTGTTTCCTGCATTTGATAGCGTAAAAATGTTTTCATCACTTCAGGCAGAAAAAGCAGAAGGTATAATAGTAGATACATATGAAGAAAATGTATTTAATATTGAAGAATTAAAGAATGAATTATGTACCATACAAATGAGTGAAACCACGACAGGAAGAGAAAGATTTGATACTCCTACAGTAATTAAGCCAGGGGCAGTAGAGGGCAGGACACGAAAAGGTAGACTCAAGAAAGATAGATATACAGCACTTATGTTGGCCCACAAATTTATTTATGATACTGAGGTTACACCAAACTACGATATTGATTATGAAGACGTTGCTGGGAATGTAGAGAAACGATCTAAACCAGGAGAAGATAAGTCTCTGTACCGTGGTCCTGGTGTCGGAAGAATGAGAAATAGCAATGGTGCCAGAGATGGAAATCTATTTGGTGCATTAAAACGTGGTGAAAAATTTAGATAATTGTTGATCTGTGGCAAGTTGTGTATAATCGATTGGACTACAATCGTATTGTGATTTTAATGTGGGGGGAATATGCCTGACGATAAAAAAGAACGTAAATTATACACTCGTGGTGAACAAAGTATTGAAAATCATGTGCTTCCAGAGGTATGTTACAGAAATAGTGGTCTTCCTAGAAGGTCTTTGGCTGCTGATGTTAATCTCAGAACTGGAAATAATAGATTTGATTATGATAGGGATAGACCACACGATAAGCTTCCAACAGAACATGCAGAAATAATTAAGGCATGTCAAGCTGTCTACAGAAAAGTTGGCATGGTAAGGAATATCATAGATTTAATGACTGATTTTGCATCAGAGGGTTTAGAATTACAACATGCGACGAAAACCCAGGAGAGGTTTTTTAGAGAATGGGCTAGAAGGGTAGATCTGGCTGGTAGAGCGCATGATTATATGAAATTGTTAATGCGGGATGCAAATGTTATTGTACGTAGAAAAAATGCCGTAATTACATTGCCAGTTGCAAGAGATATGGCAAAAGGTGAAGTAGTTTCTATAGACATGGTTGACGAAACAGATGTTAACGAAACGCCAGAAAAAATAAAGAAGTTAAAAAAGAAGACGAGAAAAAGAGAGATTCCTTGGAAATATACATTTTTATCTCCGGTATTAATAGAAAAAATTGGTGGAGAAGTTGGTAGATTTTTTGGGTCAGATGATATGGGGATGCGTATTCCAGCCTCATTGTCTAGAGCAATACAAAAGCCAAGAACTGATGCCGAAAAAGATTTTGTAGACAAATTACCAGCAGAAGTAGTTCGTGCAGCAAAAACAAATGCGTCTATTGTAAAATTAGACATGGAAAAAATTTATGTATCTTATTACAAAAAAGACGACTGGGAGGACTGGGGAACACCATTTTTGTACGGGGTTCTTGAAGACATAATGTTTAAGGAAAAAATGAGACTCGCCGACATGGCGGCTCTTGATGGTGTTATCAACGTTATCCGTTTGTGGAAATTAGGTAATTCAGAACAACAAATTCTTCCAACATCTGCTGCTGTAGATAAGCTAATAGACATTTTACAGCACAATACTGGTGGCGGTGTAATGGATTTGGTCTGGGACGATATGATTGATCTTTCTGTTGAATATCCACCTACCGAAAAAATCCTTGGTCCAGAAAAATACGTTGGAGTTAATGGAGATATTGTTCGTGGCATAGGTATACCAGATTCTTTGGTTGGTGGAGCAGATCTAGGGACCAGAAATGCCCAATCTGCTTTTGTCCAGCTAAAAACACTTGTTGAGAGACTTGAATATGTTCGCAGTAGTGCGATTAAATGGATTCGTGGTGAATTAAGACTTGTTGCAGATGCAATGGGTTTCAAGAAAATTCCAGAAATAAATTTTGGTATCATGTCTTTGAGAGATGAAGCTGCTGAAAAACAATTGATGATTCAATTACTTGATCGTGGAATAATTTCCTCAGAAAAGGCTACGGAAGTATTTGGTGTCAACTATATGATAGAATTAGAACGGATGAAGTCTGAGCAGACTATTAGAGAAGATAATCCTGGAGTTTTGGAGAAGTCTAATCCATATAACAGGCCGTTTACAGTAATGGAGAAGCAAACAGAGCTTGAAATCGAGGTGGAGAAAGTTAAGCAAGGTTTTAGGAGAGACAGTGAATATCCACCGAGGGGGCCGAACAGTGGAGATAATGGTGGTGGGGATAATCCAAGAGGGGACCAACCAAAAGATGATGGTGACAATAATGTTGGTAGACCACCGTCCACAAAAGACACAAAGCCAAGAGACGAGAGGACTCCAAGAACAATATCTGTTTTGAATGCTGTTGCAGATGGTTTCATAGACGAAATAGATAGTTTAATTGACGGTCGCTATTTAGAACAGCATGGAATCAAAAATCTTAGATCAATTACTAAAGCGCAGAGGGTTGAATTGGATGGTACAAAACGGGCCATCTTGTCGGTCTTGCGCCCAAATGACGTTTTTTCGGAACAATTGATTTCAGATAAGTTAACAAAATCATCTGATTCTGTAAATAAAATGGAGAGTATTTTTCATTTATTGATGACTGATTTTAGGTCGTCAACACAAAGAGAGCCAACTTCTAGGGAGCGTCGTATGTTGACATCGTTGTCTTGGGCAACATTGGTAGATCAAAGAGGATAAGAGTTATTAGGGGATAAGGAATGACTGAAGCACCAACTTTTGATTTTGATCGTTGTGATACTTATATGTATTTTGCATCGAATATGTTGCCAGATAATCCAGTTATAGTGGAAGTAGGATCTATACATGGTGCTCATGGCATAAAATTGTGCAAAAAATTTAATAATCAGTTAACAATGATTGCATATGAAGCAGGGCAGGAAAATAATGCCAGTCTTGTTGCAGGAACAGTAAACACACCTATTGTCGCACATCGTGCTGCTGTTACTGGTTTTGATGGTGTTGTGGAATTTTATGAATTTAATGAGATATCATCAAACAGTGTTTATCCAAGACATGAGGGTGAAGGCAGAAGACTACGAAGGACTAGTGAGGTTCGTTCAGTTGGTCTAAAAACGATAATGGCAGAAAACGATTGTTCTAAGATTGATTTACTTTTTCTTAATTGTGAGGGTGCTGAATTGGGAATATTGGATGAAGTATTATCTGATTCAGCTTTGAGAGGTAGATTGGGACAGCTTTGTGTTTCTTTTCATGGTGGTCGCATTTATCCACAAGAAGATACTGTAGAAAAAGTGCGAAGAATGTCTGAATTTTTTTGGGTTGTGGAGGAACAAAATGATTGGCCTTGCCATCTTTTTGTGAATAAAAGTCTTGATATAATTGGGGGGTAGTTATGGCTATTGTTAATATTTCTTTAGATACATCAACAAGACAGGTTGCTTTGGCAGTTAATGGCGTGTTGGTCCCATGTTCAGAGTGTAGTCTCAACAAATATACATATGATGGAGAGACATTCGTTGAATTTAGGTATATCTCTGAATCAGTAAATGCTGAGGGATTTAAAACACTGCACCAAGTATTTTTGCCATCTAATGAGGAGCTTGCATCGTTGGCTAGCGAAAATTTGGATGAAAATGGTTTTGCCACAAAAGCGTTGTATGATTCAGAAAAAGCTAAAGCAGATGTTGTTGAATTTCTGAAGAGTAAAAGAGCAAAAAAATAATTATATTCTTTATTTTGAATTTTTTTATTGTTTTTTTATAATGTTGTGTATAAATATTACAACTGGAGGTTTTAGTGAAAGTTTATCAAGCAGAAAAAAAAGACGGTATTAATTTATCATCGAATGGTGAAGGTAATTTTTCGACATTTGTTACTTCACAAGCGAGAATTGGTGATATCAAGAGATACTGTGAAAATATGTCTGTGGCAGATATGCTTGAGTCAGACTCTGCTGTTCAGACTGTTGAAGAACTTTTGGGTAGTGATCAGCCGGATCTAGCACTAATAGTAGCAATACTTGTAAGCACTGGATGGAACCGGAATGACGACATTTTTACTCCAGAAGAAGTGTGGGCAGCAAGATCCACCCCACTACATAAGCCCATGAATGATAATCATCAAGCAGACAAAATTCTTGGTCATATTGTCAAAGCAAGAGCGTTGGACAAAAATGGTGATGAAATTGAAGGTGATACCCCACCATCCGAGTTTGATATAGAAGTTGCTGGGGTTTTATATAAAGCTTTTGAACCATTAGCTGACAGAATTGAAAATATTATTGCTAAGGCTAAGGCTGGAGAATTATTTGTGTCTATGGAAGCTTGGTTTCCAGATTTCTGTTATGGTATAATAGATCCGTCTACCGGACAAACAAAACTAATAGAAAGAAATGAAGAAACTGCTTTTTTGACGAAACATTTAAGAATTTATGGTGGCGATGGTGAATATCAGGGATATAAGATTGGTAGAGTTTTAAAGAATATTGTGTTTGGTGCTCAGGGGTTCGTGGAAACACCAGCTAATCCTGAGTCTGTAATAAAAGTTGCGGCCAATAAAATGGACGTTTCGGATGTTTTTGTGACTGCTGAATTGAGTGAATTGTCGGAAGGAGGTGTAGAAGACGTGGATGCTAAAGAATTAAAAGAACTTCAGGCAAAGCTTGAAGAGGCTCAGGCGAGTCTAGAGAGCAAAGTTGGAGAGATCGCTGAACTGCAGAAGGCTGCTGAAGAGGTGAAGGCCAAGAATTATGAGGGGCAAATTACCACTCTTGCAGAGAAGGTAGATGAACTAATGGTTAGTTCGCAGGAGGCGTTGGAGAAGATTGAGGCTGTCGAGGCTGAGAAGGCTGAACTTCAAAAGCAACTCGATGAGGCGACACAACGCGCTGAAAAGAGTGATGCGGAATTAGACGAAATCCGCAAAACAGAGATGGCCCGTGATCGTCTTGGAAAATTGTCAGATGTTAAAGAGATCGAAAGTGAAGAGGCAACTCTCGCTGAACTTCGAGACATGACTGACGAAACATTTGAATTGGTTCTAAAGTATGCTGGAGAAAATAGCAAAGGTGAATCTGTTGAAACAGATGATGCTAAAGCAGAAGCAGTTTTGGAGAATGTAGAAGAAAAGAATGATGCTGAATTTACTGCTACGGAAGATGTCGCCAAGACTGAATCTGATCAGTGGATATCAACCGCACACGCGCTATTGAAGCGCTCAGAACAGAAAGATTAAGGAGGTGAGTAGGAATGGCTCTAAAACCAGATCGTGAGTATAATGAGGTAACAGACATAACTAATTTCTGGACCACAGTTGCTGCTGAAAAGGGTGGAATAGCTAGTGTCGTTACACAAGGATCGGGTGCTGCAATCGGTACTAACATTACTGATCAGGCTAATGTTGTTGGGTATCTTGCAGATCCATCTGGTGCTATAGCGAAGGGTGTTCTTCTTCAGACTGTAGCTACCGCCATGAGTGCTACTCGTGATTTCCCCAACTTTGAAAGTGGAGAAATTCGTCCAAGCGATAAATGCACTTTGGTCAAAAAAGGATTTGTAGTAACAGATATGATTCCATCGGGAGTTACACCAACTGCCGGTGCCGCTGCGTATCTAGCTGCAAGTGGGTATATTAGTTCATCGCAAGCCACTGGTGCTCCACAGGTTGGTCGGTTCGAGACCACAAAGGATGCTAATGGATTTGCTAGGGTTTCTATAGATATAACATAAGGGGGTGAAGAAGAATGAAGCGCAATAGAATTCAAAAGCCTACTCAAGAGCAAATTGAACTTTTGAGACGTACTGGTTCACAGAACAGGGCTGAAGCTATGGAAGCAATGGGTGAGCTGGCTAAAGCCCTGCAAATCCCTCTGCGTTCTGCGCTGTTGGATGGAGACATTTTGAGTGGAATCTTTACTCCCGAAGTTCTCGATCCAAGTGCTACTGCTGAATATCCATTGGATCTTTATCAGACTGCAAGTGAAGGCGATTATGCTGCATATATGATTCCGAGCGAGGGTGCTCTACCACAGCGCACAATTTCCGGAGATGCAGTAACAGTCAACACATACGATGTTGGTAATGCAATTGATTGGCCGCTAAAATACTCCTTCTCTGCACGATGGAATATCGTAGCACGTGCAATGGAAGTTCTTGAAGCTGGATTCGTCACAAAGATGAATACTGATGGATGGAGAGTTATTTTGGCTGCTGGTGCAGGTCGTACCGATTATTCTGGTGGGGCTCCACTTGTTTACGATAGTGCTGCTACTGCTGGTCAATTCACAAAGAGACTAGTTTCTCTCATGAAGACCACAATGACTCGTCTCGCTGGCGGGAACTCCGCTTCGCTCAACCGTGGTAAGCTTACTGACCTATATCTAAGCCCAGAGGCTATCGAAGATATTCGTGAGTGGGATGCCGATGATGTTGATGAAGTAACTCGGAGAGAAATCATGGTTGCAGAAGATGGTGGTGGTACACTATCTCGCATCTATGGTGTCAATCTACATCCACTAGATGAGCTTGGTGAAGGCTATGAACTTCAGACATATTTTGACACACTTGGTCTAAGTATGGGTACAAGCGACGTAGAGGTTGTAATTGGCCTGGATCTTTCCAAGGATGACTCGTTTGTTATGCCAGTCAAAAGAGAACTGTCAATCTTTGAAGACGACACACTTCACAGGAGACAGAAGGCAGGTTTTTATGGTTGGCAAGAACATGGTTTTGCTGCTCTAGACGGACGTCGTGTTCTCTTGGGAAGCTTCTAGACCATTGTAAACAAATAGTTTATGTTTTTTAATCTAATACGAGAGGGAAGGGTAAAATCTTCCCTCTCTTTTTTTTGTTGGATTAAAATTTTTTGTGAAGACATGTTTTTTGTCGTCTGGTTCTATGGTGTATAATCTATTGATAGATACGTAGTTATTTTGCTAAAATAACACTTATAAAAGATAAGGGGCGATTATATGACGATTGTAGAATTCAATTTTTATCCAGATGCTGCACCTTCTGTAGTTGGGACATTGGTGACTGGCGGGACAGTAAATATAGAGTTGTGGGAAAATGGTGTTAGCGTTGTTCCGTCATCCAGTGGATGTACTGAAATTGGTAATACTGGGAATTTTAGTTGGTCTACTAGTGGTATAGAAGTTTTGACGTCTAGTAGGCAGCAGTTCCATTGGAGAATGTCTGATGGGTCTAATACAGATGAAGGTGATTTTGTTTTAATCGCCATGGAAAATTATGATGGTGGTATGCCGTCGCTAAATGACAAAAGTTCATACTTGGCATAACAGGATAAAATGATATAGCCTAGCACAGTTAGTTGTGCAAGAAAGGCAGGAACATATGGCTTATTGTCCAGACAATACTACGCTTTTTTGGTCAGATCCAGGTTCAGATAAAATATCACATTCTGGGATATATGGTGGTACTACTACAGAAATTGTTACAACAGGGCTGGATAATCCATACGGGATTGTTGTTGATACTGCCAATAGCACCGTTTACTACGCAGACTGGGGAACAAATACAATCAAAAGATCATCAGTGTCTGGGACTGATGAAGTCACTATTGCGTCTGGCTTAAGTGACCCACGTGGTCTTGCCATAGATTCAAATAATAGCAAGTTGTATTGGTGTGATGATTTAGCAGATACTCTTGTTATGTCCAATTTGGATGGGACTGACCAAACTACAATAGTTAGTGGAATGAATGCTGTCGGAGTTGCTGTTGATACCAACAGCAATAAAATATATTGGACGGTTGCTGATGCTTCTGGGTCAATAATGAAGGCTGATCTTGATGGCTCTAATATGGAATATATGGGATATTCTGAGCCGTTGGGGGACGTGGTTACGTCGTACAGCGCACAAACTTTTTATGAACACAATGTATTCATACCAAGAGCAATAAGGCTTACCGATACTACACATGCACTGGTTTATACCCACTCAAATTCCCACAATACCGAATTATATTGTCGTATTATAGAATACTCAGATCATATTGCGACATCTGGCGATGAAGTACTCATTCAAAGTGGAACAATTTACCCGGCTTATGCGGGATCTGTAAATCTTCAAAGAATTAATGATACACAGTTTTTTATTGTTTTCGGCCAGGATAGTGGTACAGATTTGGTAGTTTGCAGTCTTAGTGGAACATTATCTGTGAGTGTTGATTCAAAGACTGCATTAGATACTCAATTTATGTATGAGATGTATCCAACGGAATTGTCTCCGCAAACACCAACGTCTTCTGGTACATATATTGTTGCTGGCAAAAGTTTATCGAACAACTATGTATACGACAGAGTGGTTGCCATCAGCGGAACAACTGCTATAACAGGATCTCGCCTAAGCCCGGATGGAGAACTTAGCCATACCACATATTTGGCTGTTGCACCATTTAATTCAAGTGAATTTGTAACTTTTTTTGCTCCAACTAGCACCGATAGTAGGTATAGATATGGAAGTGTTAGTGGGTTAGATATTACATTTGGGGAAAGTGGAGTTATAGGAGACAACAAGAAAGTACAACTACCAATATCACAAAAGTTGGAAACAGATAAGGTAGCTTTATTTGGTAGTATTCTTTCTGAAGACAACAAAATATATACATATTCTCTTGGGTCTAGTGGAAATATAACAGAAACACTTACTGACGGAATACATGTTCAACATTCAGATAAACATGCTATGGTTGTTTTAGATTCAAGCATATTGGCTCTGTGTACATATGAAGAACCAACTACTAGTGTCCAAATATGCAAGCTTAGCGGATCGTCAGGTGTGTTGGGAGATATTATCACGAAGGATGTTGCTGCATACCTGTGGTTAACAAAAATTACAGACAATAGTTTTACACTATATAGTGCGGACACTACTGCTACTATTGGCCAACTGGAAGTATTTAGTATTGCTGGAGGTGGTTCAACAAATACATCAGGAATATTGTCTTATCCAAAACCAATAACAATAGATACGACCAATAATAGCATATATTGGTCCAACGAATATGATGGAGAAAAAGCAGAGATATGTAGGATAGACATTTCTGGAGTTAATTCTGGTGTTGTTGTTCCAACAGATATTGGATACAAAAATGTTTACGGACTTGCTGTTGAACCTGCGGATCAAAAAGTATATATTGCTAGTAGCGGCAATGGAACTATAAGCAAAATAGACCTTGACGGGTCTAATCCGGAGATTCTTGCGAGCAATCTTCCGAAACCTTTGGGCATATCTCTTGTTCCCGCCCCAGTAGATGCGATAAATTTGTATCTAAAAGTTGTCGAACCATCAAATGATTCTACCAATTTATTTGTTAAGGGTCCGATATTCAAAACAAATAGTACAAATTTATATTTGGAAGTAACCAAACAAAAAACAAACACATCCAATCTTTACATCGGTGGAATTGGTTCTAGTGTTGTGTCTGACAAAATTGCGACACTTACTAGAGCACAAGATTATGATCCACAAATCATATCATCTTTCGCGAATGCTGCTACGTCAGTAAATGTTGAATTATGGAATATAACCAATGGAGCAAATACAGTTATATCAATATCCAATAGTGGATGTTACAGTATTGGCAATACTGGTAAGTGGGGATGGTCTACTGAATATTTGCCACAAGTAAAAGAATTGTCAAGACAGCATTGTTATTTCAGGATGACGTCAGATACTGGGGAAGAACAATGTAATGAATTTATTTTCACATTCAAAAATAAAAATGTAATAAGAAGAAGGAGAGTGAGGAAAGATGGCATGGGATAGTGATTTAGTTTTGATGGTTAGGATATTAATTGGTGACCATAACTCTCCGCAAACTCACGAAGATGATTACATCAAAAGTGTTTTGATTACTGCAGGAATAATGGTCGACGCAGAAATTCCATTTAGTTATGATTATATTTATAGTCTTAGTGATTCAACGATAGTTCCAGATCCAGTAACAAGTGATGATCAAATTTTTATGGCTTTGGTTCCACTGAAAGCTGCATGTATATTAACACAAAGCGATTTTAAGAATGCCCTTGGTCAAGGGATCAAGGTTAGAGATGGAGATAGTCAAATAGATACAAGTGTAAGTTTTAAAGGATATAAAGATATCCTTGAATTAGGACCATGTGCTGCATATGAAAAATTAAGATGGTCATTGTTGGCTTCAGGAGAAGCTTCCAGTGTAGGAAAAGCTGTTCTAGGCCCGAACAGGGTTCCTGGAAATAATGCATATGACACTATCACATGGTATTATGATCAATTTGTTACCGAAAGAGGTAGAAAATAATGACAATCACAAATATTGATGAAGAAAGTATCATGAGTGCCATGCACGCTGTTGATATTCATGTCAACAGTTTAATTGTAGCTACACAGGGTATCAAGAGTACTCTAGAATTGAGGTCGTTTCTCGATAATGATTCAACTACTATTAATATGTTAAATCATTATCTTGCACAGTTACAGACTTATTCTTCAGGGATTGTTTCGGAGATTAATGGTATATGAAACTAATAATTGATTTAGAACAAGACGACATAGATGGTAACCCAATACCTGCGATTATTTTAGAAAATGTAAAATGTTTTGGGCTAGCAGCCATACACAGTGATGGATTAATATTTCACCATCATGGAGATGCCATAGCTATTAAAAGTGCATTGCATGGTCTTGATATATGTATGCAGCCATTTATCGAGAAAGCTCAGGAAAAAATAGTCGAAATATAAAGAAATAGGGCGGTATGTCAGCGCACTTTGATCCTAATTTCCGACTGATTTGGATACACAATGAATCAGGAGCTAGTGGTATTCCCGCAGGGTTTGCCAGAGACAACCAATATGATGGAAGGGCAATTCAGGGACATGCTAGTGGTCAAATAAATGGTGGTGGTAGTGGACATACACACGATTTAGATAACCATACACACACATCTGATTCACACGTTCACTATGTTTCTGCCGGATCAGCAACAGCATCTACTGTTGTCGGAGTAAGGGACGCATCGCCGAACATAACATTTTATCAGGCACCACATGTGACACACTCACACGTAAGTGGTCCGTCGAGTGCTGCTTCGATAACATATTCTGCCAGTGGATCATGTACGACAGACAATGGAACTGGATGTTTCCCACAACACATAACCGCGATAATAATTAAGCCATTATCAGCAATTTCACATATTCCTAGTGGTGTTATTGCTTTTACTGATACGGGGACAATTCCGAATGATTTTTCGGTAGCTAGTGGAATAAACGAATATCCTAATTTAAGCGGTTTGTTTGTTGTTGGTGCAGTATCTGGTGGTGATGGTGGACAAGTAAATGAAGCAAGTGGTCATTCACATAATGTGAGTAAATTACATAAACATACGGAAAATGTTCATCACCACAATTATAATCTTTGTAGTTATTCGACTCCTACGTTCGACACGTATACTGGATTTGTTAGTCCTGGATATCTTTCAAGTTTTCACCATAATGTACGTCTAACAGCAACATCTTCGGGTAATGGGGATACTAGTTCAGAAAATATAGTCATAACATCTGGTGTATACGAACCAGCATATACAAAATTATTGGGTGTTCAAACAACTGGGTCAACCAGTATTCCGTCTGGTCTTATTTTTGGATATGTTGGTCAATCTGGTGATTTAAATTTAGATGAATGGGAAATATGTAATGGAGATTTTGGCACAACTGATTTATCTGAAACTCAAATAAAAATAACAACAGATATTTCTGAAATTGGAAATACGGATGGATCAAGCAATAATCATTCGCATTTCTCTTCACATACACATGATTTGCCATCTGGAACACACACTCACTCAACAACAGTAATCATGGCTCGTGGTGGTGTTGCCAGAAATAATACTCTCCCGCAAAACAATTCTCCAAAAGAAAGAACATCCCATACACATACGTGGACAGTTACGTCGACATCAGGTGGGGCGATTATAAGCGAAAATGTTGAGACCACATCTGGAGACTGTCGTGGTCCATGGCGGACCATGATTTGGGTCAAATCAAAATCTGTCGAAGAATTTATACCATACAGTGGCAATAATGATTTATTCATCCACGGACAAAATGAGGCAAACAATAATTTTGCGTTGTTTATGTTTGGGAATGAAGAAATAAATGATTCTTGTGATCTATTTGTTACTGGATACGATACATGTGATAATTCATTTGATTTATTAATTCATGGAAAACATTCAAATGATGATAGCTGTGATTTGTTTGTTTGTGGACATGATGAATCAACATCTTCTATTGATTTGTTTATGTATGGGCAGGACACCAAAATAGGGGATTGTAATTTATTCATTACTGGGAATGAAGATTTATCTGACGATGTAACATTGTATCTTGCTGGGTTGAATGTCGTAAATGATGACATTGATTTGTTTATCAATGGGTATGACAAAACAACTTCATATACCACCTTAGTAATTAATGGCAGAAATAATGTTGATGAATCTACTACATTATTTATACATGGGTGTGATGATTCGACACAATCTTGTGATTTATTTATAGCTGGGGAAAACTATTCATCAGATAATACGACATTATACATCGCTGGGATTAGTGAAGAAAATTCCAACATTGATTTGTATATTGGAGGATTCTACACAACAATTTCTTCTGCAGATTTGTACATATGTGGATATAATGCAAGTACTTCGTTTATTACATTGTTTATTGATGGGAAAAACAGTTTTACAGAATCATGTAATTTGTTTATCAATGGTGATGATTCTGATACACTGATTTTTCCGCTATTTATACATGGACACTATGGCTTAACACAATCGTGCGACTTATTCATACATGGTAGTCATGATTTATCAAATAATACGACGTTGTATGTTGGAGGGTTTGACAATGTTAATTCGGATGTAAATTTATTTATAGGTGGATATTCACTAAAATCATCTTATGTAGATTTGTTTATTGATGGACATGATACTTTAATTCAATCTGGAGATCTTTTTATTGGTGGATTTGAAACTAATTCATCGTCTTCGGAATTGTTCATCGGTGGCCGTGGCTTGCTGGACGACAACATAGAGTTATTCATCAGTGGTTTGAATACCTCAAGCGATAGCGTAGATCTGTATATAAATGGTTTATCCCCCACTTTTGCGTCTTGCGATCTGTTTATTTCTGGATCTACGGGAAATACCTACGACGATAATATTCCATTATTCATTGATGGAATTGTTACCCGCATTAGCGGAGTACCTTGTTCTGGTGAATTCTCGTTAATAATAAATGGATATGAGCCAACCCCGGCCCCAGTGTGTCCTATCCCAGATCCAAATGCTAGCTTCCAGATTCCCTCAAGGCTTATTGATTTATATAAAGATAGAATTGATTCAATGATTAATCAAGCTGGAAAAAATGTTGTACTACAATTTGATAAAATAGTCTCAGAATGCCCCAATTGTTATTTTGACAATGTTAGCCAAAAATCTTCTGGAAGATATAAGCTTGGAGGACCATCGCCATTTAATGAAGGACAGAAGTGTCCGTATTGCAAGGGCAACGGTGTTGTTGGTGAAAACGCCGAATTGTGTATAAAATGTTTGATAACATGGAACCCGCAGGATATCGATAATTATGGAATATCTGTTAGTAGTACTGGAGAAATAATAAAATTAAAGACATTGATTACATATGCAGATAAATTGAAAAGAGCCAATGTCGCATTGATAGACCGTCAAGTATCTGGTATTACTGAGTATAGGGCAAAGCTGGTTAAGGGTCCATATCCGATTGGGTTGCGTGAAGATAGGTATTGTATTAGTTTTTGGAGGACCATATAATGGAAAGTGGAACAATTAATGTTTTTGTTAATGGTGCTTCAGATCCGGTTGCAGCTACGTGTCCAACGTTAGATCCAACCGCATCAATTCAGATAACAGACACACTTATAGACATATATCAGTCTAGGATAAATGCATTAATAAATCAACTTGGAAAACATGTTTTTCTTGAATTTCCACCGATACAAATCCCATGTACAAATTGTTATTATGATCCTGTTCGCAAAAGGTCAAATGGAGTTTACAGGAGTGGTGGGTCACGTCCGTTTGTTAGGGGTAGAAAATGTCCTCACTGTAAGGGTGCTGGTTTGCTTTCTGAAAGTTCAAATGAATGCATACACGCTCTGTTAAAATGGAATCCGAAAAACGCAGAAGAGTATGGAATATCTGTATCAAAACATAATGGTATTGTTCGTATAAAGACATATCTTGACCACATGTCAAGTTTAATGAGAGCACAAACAGCAATAGTTAACTACGATATTAGAGATGTTTTGACTTTGAGAGTAAAACGCATCAAAGGTCCAATTCCGGTAGGTTTGAGGGAAGATAAGTATTGTATAAGTTTTTGGGAATTACTTTCTTAGGAGTTGTTATGGCTAGTATAAAATGGACACTCCAGTCTACGAACTTAACTCTTGAGCGACTAGTAAAGGGTACCAAGATTTTTGGATCTCGTTTGTGGGCAAAAATAGCTATAACAAAAGGTAAAGCTATCAGCGATGCAATTGGTCAAATGTTGGTTAAAAATTTTGAGAACACAGAAGTTGCAATGGCTTTGCGTGGTCAAGGCTCAGAGGATTTACCAGCACATTTTGGGTTAAGTGATAGTTTGGCAAATTCTTTGGTTGATGGTATGTCTCAACTAATAAGATCGTCCGTAAAAATAGGAAGCAGATCAGAAAGCGATGCTGTTTCCGTTAGAATACAGGCTGTTGAAACAAATTGGAACGATTATTTGAGTTTACCTGGTGCAAGTTATGTCTCTTCTCAGTCTAATATCGTTATTCCTGTTGCAAAATGGTTATTGGTGGACCCAAATATAGATGTTGGTCAAGCCGCATATGACATAGTTTTCAAAGGTGAAGATGCCGATTTTGATGTACGAATTCAGCATACATCTAGAAGTGGTAGAGCCATTATGGTTTCACTTGAAGCACTTGGTGGAAGTGGAGGATATGTTTTGCCTGCGATAGTTGCTGGTAATGCTGGTCAGAACTTTATAGAATATGCTCTTGGTCAGCCAAATGTTTTAGTAGACGCTGCCAAAATATTAATGGAAAAGGTAGGATAAATATGTGTGCTTTAGATTTTAAGGGAACAAACGATGGTGGTTTCGGAGGATACGAACTAACAGATCAGTTGTTGTACAATTTGAAGTGGTTTGTTGATTGGGGTCTATTAAATAATGGAGCATATGGTATATATGAATATGATTCGTCTAGTTGGTATGATGACGATGAATCAAAATTGCATCCAGTAAAGGACGAAAGATACGGAGATGGTTGTGTATGGGAAGGTGTTGGAAGAGAATGGGTCTGGGAAAGCGGTGCTGCATTATCAGCTAGCGGGTCTGTTGATCCATTCCGTGTTTCTGGTGTGTACATAAATGGTGATTTTTATCCAACTACAGAAGTTGGTATTAATTCCCACCATGTTGATTACAATAATGGTAGAATAATTTTTGATGAAGCCAAGAGTACAGATGAAGATATTAGAGCAGAATTCACCAGCAGATCTGTTTTTGTAGGCTTTGCGGATCACATAGAATTTAGAACCTTAATGTTAAACGCAGCTACTGAGTTTTTATCAGACCTTTCGACGTCTGGCGTACCGACAAGAGAACATCAGGTATGGTTGCCAAGTATATTTTTGGAATTAAATAGAGGAACACAACGTGGATGGCAATTGGGTGGTGGGCAAATAAAGACAAGATATTTGACTTTTCACGTATTTGCAGACAATCCATCAGACAGAAATTTGCTAATGGATTGGTTAGATTATCAAAGCAGAAGTACTTTTTGGATGGCAGATTTAAATAATATTATATTCCCATTTGATGGATATGGGGATCTAGTTTCTGGAGTGACAAATTGGGAAAAAATGGTTGCAGATTATCCGTGGAAACGTCTTAGGGTGATAGATAGTAACCCACACGTAATAAATTCATTAAATTCTCAAATTTTTAGAGCTAGAGTTGTTTGGGAAATAGAAATAGACTTTGGGTCAATTTAAGAATTTGTGGTGTATAATACATATAATGGTAGGATAGCTTCTAATGAAAGGGGGAGTGATCTGTGGCAAATAATAGAATTTTTTATGCAATTCAGGCAGTTGGATTTGCTGAGCATGACGTATTGTGTCCACTAGATGCTGGCAATTTACATGATGGTTCTGGGACACATCCGTCTGGTTTTGTTACCGCGCATGGTGTGCAAAGTGTTGGTTTAAATACTACGTTCAATCTTCAGCAAGTTTTCGAGCTTGGTCAACTAGAACTATACGAAAATATTGAAGGTATTCCAGATATCGAGATGACATTACAAAAAGTTTTGGATGGATATCCATTACTATATCATCTTGCCACACCTGGGGCTTCATCTGCTACTTTGGTTGGTAGGTCTAATGAGAGATGTTTTGCTGGATTGAATATTTATCCAGACACATTCGACAATGCTTCCGGAACACCACTTCAGTCTGTCGGTATGTCTGGTATGTATGTTTCTGCTCTGACATATACTCTTCAGGTTGAAGGAAGTTCAACAGAAGATGTGACCCTTGTTGGGAACAACAAGGAGTGGACTGCTTCTGGGCTCAACCACTTTACTCCAACATCTTTTGATGGATCAGATGAACCACAGTCTTTGGCCGCATCTGGTGGAGTAGCTCAAAGAGAAAATATTTTGATGGGTACTGGATGTTCAATGGATGCTAATGGTGATATTACCGGAGTTAGTGGGAGTATCTGGCCAACAGAAATAGATGGAATAGATAGTAATGGCCACAACGTAGAATCTGCTAATGCGTACAGTGCTCACCTTCAAACAGTTACAATCTCCAGTGATCTTGGTAGAGAAGAATTGTTTGAATTAGGGCGTAGAGGACCATACCATAGATTTGTTTCATTCCCAACTGAAGTCACGTGTGTTATTGACACAACATCTTCGGAAGGTGATTTAATTGATGCCCTGGCAGATCCTGTAGGGGGAACCAATCTAACAAACCAGAAGATTTTCATCTGGGTTGAAGAGGGTACCAGAATTAATCTTGGACCAAAAAACAAGCTTGCTTCGGTAAGCTATGGTGGTGGTGATGCTGGAGGCGGTAACGTTACAGTATCATATAATTATTCAAACTTTAATAGTTTGAAAGTTACTCATACGGCAGATCCAGCCGGTTTGGCTACATAGTAATTCACAATTTAGTTTGTGACCAATGAATCGGGGTGGTTTTAAGACCACCCCGATTTTTTTGTGGAACAATATTGCAAATTCCATGTACAACAAATAAACTTACTAGTTGGGGATATTAGTGATGGATATACAAAAATTAGAAGAAGCAAGCGATGCGTACTACAATGGTTCTCCAATAATGACTGATGAGGAGTTTGATGCCGCAATTATAGCATTGAGATCCAAAGATCCAAAAAATCCGTTTTTAAAAAGGATAGGTGCTCCAGTACCAGGAACAAGTAAAGTCAAGCACGATATTCAAATGGGTAGTTTAAATAATGCAAACAATAAAAAAGAACTTATCGAGTGGCTACCACATGGAGTAGATTTTTGTCTTGAACATAAATTAGATGGTTTATCTGTAGAACTAAAATATGAAAATGGAAGTTTTGTTCAGGCTATAACTCGTGGAGATGGAGACGTTGGAGAAGATGTGACAACTAATGTTGTTAGATCTGGGAATATTCCATTAACAATTGACAAACATATTGTTTCTGTTAGATGTGAGTGTCTAATTCACAAAAATGATTGGGATAAAAATTTTACTGGTGATGCAAATCCAAGAAATTCAGCATCTGGAACATTAAGGCGACGTGATAGTAAAAATGCTAAGTTTTTACGATTTTACGCTTTTGATGCTATAGTGGATGATAAATGTTTAGATACGTTTGAAACCGAAAACAGTATGTTGACTTTTTTGGAACAGTGGTTTCTGATACCGAAATATACTATTGTTGAATACAGATATATTGATGGTAACAGAATACATGAAATGTATTCATTTTGTTGTTCAGAAGAATCTGGTAGAAATAATCTGTTGTATGAAATTGATGGGATTGTTTTTAAAGTAGACAACAAAAAAGCGTCTTTTGAGATGGGTGTTAAAAATAACAGACCTAAAGGGCAGATAGCATATAAATTCAAGCCACGTGGTGGAGAAACTGTTTTGCTAGACGTCCAATGGCAGGTTGGGCAAACTGGTGCGTTGACTCCTGTCGGGAAAGTAGCTCCAGTTGGTGTAGGGGGAACAATTATACGTAGTGCTCTTTTGTGTAATATTGATGAGATCAACAGACTACAGATAGCTATTGGTGATACGGTAGAAGTTATTAGGGCGGGAGATGTTATTCCAAAAGTATCAACAAAAATTAGAAATGGTGAGAATAGAAAACCAATAGTATGTCCAGATAAATGTCCAGAATGTGGTTTTGATGTTTATCCGGATGGGGCTAAAATGGTGTGTGAAAATAAAGAATGTTCCGGGAAATCTATTGGTAGAGTTATGACCTGGATACACAAGAGGAATATTCTGAATCTTGGACAAGGTGCTATCGTCGGAGCTAATATTAGGTCTATCACAGAATTGTATGAAACAACAAAATCTGAATGGGCTTCAGTAAAAATGAAAAATGGTATATTGGGTGACAAAAGGGCTTTGAAAATTATTGACTCACTAGAACAATCTAGATCCGTTTCTTTATCAGATTTTATTGGTTCAATATGTATAAAAGGTGTTGGTAGATCTTTGGCCTCTATTTTGTGTAATAGCCTGAATATTGTTGAACTTGACGATTTGTTCGATCTTACCCCACAAGATGTTGCTAAACTTGATGGTTTTGGGGATGTGCGATCTCAAGCATTTTGTGACTGGCTTGTTGACAATAGGGATGAGGTTGTGAAATTGGCAAGTTATATGTCAATTTCCGATGACAGTGATCAAGAAACAACTAATGAGTTTGATGGAGAAACAATTTGTTTTACCGGGAAATCTCCCCACCCAAGATCAAGGATGAGCGAAATCGCAGAAGCGTGTGGTGCTAAGGTTTGCAGTTCCATCAACAACAAAACTACAATATTGGTTATTGCAGACCCAGATAGCAGGTCGGCGAAAGCCGTTAAAGCAAGAGAGATGGGACTTAAATTAATGTCTCCAGAAACGTTTTTGTATATTGTGAAAAATAATTGAAATTTTAGACAAAAAGCAAAATTATGTGTATAATGTCTTTGGACGAAAGTGTTAAGCAGGCGTCAATATTTAGTCACGCCATCCTTGCGCGTCGTTCGTTACCTTAGTGATCGGGGGCCTAAAAGGCCCCCGTCTTTTTATGAAAAAATATTGGTATATAATTCTGCCTTCGATTATATTTGTAGTTTTTTCGTTAGATCTTTTTGTAACGATTTATTCTGCAAGAACGTTCAAAAATTTTGAAGAAGCAAACCCAATTGCTCTGTATGTTTGGGACAATTATGGGACTGATGGGTTAGTTGTGTTCAAGATTGCGGTTGTTTTCGTATCTTGTGCGTGTAATGGAATTGTGTTATGTGGACCAAATAAAAAATATATACTTTTTACGACTATTTTTGGTTTATTGGCGTGTGTAGTTATTTGTGGGTGGTGGTTGTTTTGGTTTATTTTGCAACAACCAGCGTGGTTCCACGTATAAACAAGAGACTAAAACAGATTATTTTTTGGTAAAATTTATGAATATGCTTATAACACAACAACAAATTAGAAACAGAATTTTGTCTATGGCAAAAGAAATAGATCAACATTATGCTGATGTTGAAAAACCGGTTGTTGTTTTGGGTGTATTGGCTGGTGCTATTTTTTTTATGGCAGATCTAGTTAGACAAATGAAAACAGAGACAACACTTGATTTTATCAGGGTATCCACATATCCTGATAAAAACACGACCAATCAGACCCCTGTAATGATTCATGATCAAAGTGTATGTCTTGAAGACGCTGATGTTTTATTGGTTGACGATATTCTTGATACAGGCACAACTATCGAGTTTATAAAACAAAGATTAAATAGATCTGGTTTAAATAGTTTGTCTGTTGCTACATTATTGAGAAAACCAGAATCGTCAAGAATCATACAAGAATCAAAAGCAGATTTTGTTGGATTTGATATTCCAAATAAATTTGTAGTTGGATGTGGGTTGGATTATGACAATAAATTTAGAGAATTATCTGATATAGTCGTGTTGGAGAAAATAAATGAATATTCAAGAAGCAAGAGATAAGGTTAATTTTGTTGAGTCTTGTTCAAGTAATTTTCATATTATTGATTTATGTAGGGTCATTAAGTTTTTGTTAGATGATCTTGAATGTAGTATTGATAGGAAAGCAATTTTTAAGCCTCAAGTATTTTTGAATGATAAAGTTGTTGATGAACAAATTGAGAGAAGAAGATCTGGGAATGCTGGAGATTTGGAGTAAATTATGGCTAAATTTTATTTCGTAAGTGGAACGTTTAAGACGATTAAGGATGCTCCAGACATAAAAACTGGGGCAATCAAAGCAGTTGAAGAATTAGTGAGTAACCCGGCAATGCATACGCTTTTTCTAGAAATTGGTGAACAAGGTTTCAATGGAACAGATATGGCGGTTTATCCATTAATACCATTATTGAGAGATGTTGGATGTTTATTGCCAAGTGACGAAGTATTAATTCAAAATGCTAAGCAAACATTAGGTATTGATGGAATGAGTGCTGAAGAAGAAGAATGGTTTTTATATGGAGATACTCCACGTGAATGAACACACATGTGATGTTGTCAAAATCAAGCTTTTAGATCACCCGAATGCTGATTCTCTAAGTATCGTTTATGTTGGTGATTTTCAATGTGTTGTTAGAACATCAGATTGGAATGATGGAGATCTTGCAGTATATATCCCGCCAGACAGTGTTGTGCCAGATACTCCAATGTTTCAATTTCTTGGTGGCCACCGTAGAATCAAAGCAAGAAGACTTAGGGGTGAATGGTCAACTGGACTACTTGTGCAGGCACCAATAGATGCAAAAGTAGGAGACGATTTGATGGATGCATTGGGGATAGTCCACTATGAACCACAAATGAGAGCGTGTTTTAAAACTGGTGGTGATGGAGCAACTCCTCCACCAGGATTTCATCCCGTATATGATGTAATGAATTTTAGAAAATATTCAAGTAAATTTGTAGATGGAGAAGAAATCATTTGTACAGAAAAAATTCACGGTGCAAATGCTAGATTTGTATGTATTGATGATAAGATTTATTGTGGATCAAGGAAATTTTGGAAAAAGGAAGATGAAAACAATTTGTGGTGGAAAGCATTGAGTTGGACTCCAGCATTAGAAGCGTGGCTTAGACACAACCAAAATATGACGGTTTATGGGGAAATATATGGTCAGGTACAAAACCTTAAATATGGAGCAAAGTGTGGAGAAATTTTCTTTGCTGCATTTGACATATTGAGTGGAGATAGATGGCTTGACTACGACGATGCTATTAGTGTTGGTTCTGGATTGCCGTGGGTTCCTTTGGTATACAGAGGTCCGTTTGATAAGGAAAAGCTGTTGATGTTTGCTGAAGAAGACAGTATTTGTGGAAAAGCAGATCATCATAGGGAAGGTGTTGTAATTAAACCAGTTCATGAACGAACCGATCGAAATATTGGAAGAGTTCAATTAAAGATTGTTGGTAATAGATATTTGAACAAAAGTTGAAAGGACGTATTATGCCAGGAAAAGATGGAACTGGTCCAGATGGGAATGGTCCAAAGAAGAATAACCAAGGAGTTCCTACGCCACGAAGAAGGAAGAGAACTACAAAACCAGGAAAGCCAGCCAGACAAGGTAATGATCGAAAAGGTGGAGGTAGATAAATTGTGTTAAAGTTTATGTCTGGCGATATGTTTGATGTTGGAGCAGATATCATAGTTAACACAGTTAATTGTGTTGGTGTCATGGGATGTGGTGTTGCTGCAAAATTTAAACAAAGATATCCTAAGATGTATAAAGAATATAGGCGTGAATGCACCAATGGAAAAATATTTCCTGGAGTTTTGTGGAATTATTTGAATGATGGAGATGGTGTTTTGATTGTCAATTTCCCAACGAAGGATCACTGGAGAAATCCATCAAAATATTCATATATTTCGAATGGACTCAAGGCATTAAGGTCATTTCTTGAGAAAAAGGGTGATTTCCATATTTCTGTTGCTATACCTGCATTGGGTTGTGGTCATGGTGGGCTTGATTGGGATATTGTCTCAGATATGATAAAAGAAAGTTTGGGTGACTTACAAAATGCAACAGTGTATGTCTTTAATCCACAAGCATCCAAGAATTTTGAGGAATAATATGTTGCTGATACTCCTGTATCTTTTGTTTTTTATTTTCATAGTTTGTGGCGTACTTACTATGTATTGTTTTTATGATTTTTTGAAGGATTTCCTATAACGGGGAAAATTAATGCCATATATTCCACAAGAAAGACGGCCAACATACAACAAATCCATAAAAGACCTAGCAAAACAACTTAATGCTTTGGGGGATAATGATCAAATGTCTGGAG
>Ga0164310_10000165_pt1 | contig 33794 bp, 91 predicted proteins | sample GuaBasSedimGuay1_FD_121795 | JGI IMG/M metagenome (GOLD analysis project Ga0164310, IMG submission 121795) | Subseafloor sediment microbial communities from Guaymas Basin, Gulf of California, Mexico - Guay1, Core 4569-9, 0-3 cm | ecosystem: Environmental > Aquatic > Marine > Hydrothermal vents... | reverse complement strand
TTCGAAAAAACAGACTCGCCAGACTTGTCTTGTTCGGTCCTACGGACGAGAGTTAAAACAAATCAAAAACTAAAATATGAAATTATAGAGAAAAAGTCTCTCTCGCTCTCTTGAGTGAGAGAATGTACTCGTTAACCTTAGTCACGATAAGGGCAAACCATCAGTAATGGTGGGACGCAAAGCTAGGGCCCTACTTAAAGGATAGGGTAGCCGGTTACCGAATGACCCCTACTTAAGGAGCCATTCATGACAGTAGTAACAATTTTGTGGATTGTTGTTGCAATCGATGTTGCAGGCATTGGTGTTTACTTTTTAAACAATCTCCTTAATTCAAGAGGAACAACCTGGTAGAATGAGGAGAGATACTCACTGCTCACTTGGGTAGCGAGTATCTCTTCAAGAGGAGAGAGAATGGAATACGAACTACTCGAAGGAAAAGAATGGAAGGACTTGTACTTAGTATTGCACGGGAGCGATAGTCTCAAAGAAGATATGAGAATCGCTAGCTCTAAATATGGTTGCTCAGTATTTGTCTGGTACTTTCAGGAATGGTTCAGGCTCGACGATGTTGACATAGAGGCCTTCTTTAATGGTATAAGAGAACAGTGTGAAGAAATTAGCAAGTTAGAGTTCCTCGTAAAGATGAAGAAGGCACACGACAGTGGATATCCTCTTGGGGTAGTAGAGAGTGTAGCATGAGTGAAGTGTACGGTTATAAATATTGTCCCTCAGAATTAATGTACTTGGTGCATGATAAGAAGATGTATGTTTGGTTGTCAGGTCCTGATGAATGGACTTTAAAGCGTCGTTTTGGTTTTGTGGGAGATTTCAGTACATATGAATTCGAGACCGTTGATGAAGCAATCTTTGAGTTAAGAAGACATCCTGAATATCAACGCGTAGATAAACTTACGTTCTTGATACAACACAGGGTGGCGCTTGAGAAGACAATAAAGGAGTTGAAATGATATCATATGAACTACATCATAATCCTGGCTTTGGTAACCTTCACTTGATACTTAGAGGACAAGCATACTGGTGGGATTATGAAGATAGAGGATGGCTATATGATGACCCTATTGATTGGTCTGACACTTGTATGTGGGATGATGAGCGCATCTGCACATTCATTAAAGGTCATTATGATCAGTTAGATAAGCTTTCGTTTCTAATAATGACACGTCGTGGCTTAGAGGAGACTGTAAGAGAGATAGCTGAGGAAGTACAATGAAGTACACAATCTATATGCTGAACATGAGGTTTGGTTTAAAGATAGTATATCTTGCATACAATGAAAGAATTTATAGGAGAGACTTCCGTAGTGTGAATAAGAAGTGGGTTGAGATAAGTGAAGCACCCTATTATGTACGGAAGACATTTGAAGAAATATGTAGAAACTTTGAGGATGATCTACATATAGAACAAATGGGTAGGCTGGAGTTTCTCCTGTTGCAAGGAATTGATATAGAGGAAACAATTCAGAGGGAGATAATAAATGTGTAAGGTCTACGGTTATTCAGGATATAGCGACGTCCTCCATCTAGTACATAGTGGTAAGGCACACTACTGGTCCTTCCATTCTTCGCATCCCCGTTGGGTGTACGAAAATCCCGACTTCTTCGGAACGTTCCAGAGCGATAGCGACATATGTAGGATGCTTGAGGACAATGTAATTAAATTTCCAGTGATTGATAGACTTACGTTTTTGTTGATAACTGGACGTGACTTAAACAATACAGTACGGGAGATTAAAATATGAACTATGATGTATATAACTATAATATGGATAGGAATGAGGTCTACTTGTTCTATAAACATATGGTGTTTCATTGGCGTCCATGTCGGGGAGAACGAGTATGGAAATACTGTGGTCCACTACCAGGTGAAGCAGATGTACACGTACGTCAAGCGATTACAAACGATCCTGACATGAAAAAGATAGATAGGCTGACGTTTCTATTAATAACAGGATTCGATCTTGAACAAACAATAGCTGATAAACTTGATCGTGAGAAAAGTATTCGAGAAATATCTTCTTACATTGAGGAGGTACGGGATGTGGGAAACAAATAAAGTAAACAATGAGGGAGAAAGGTACCACAGTGCTGGAGGATGGTATACGTACAGATGGGCTAATGGTAAAGTAAGACGAAGAGGAACACACAGCGCCGATGGATGGCTACATGGAATAGAACTGAAGTACAACTCAAAAGGTCATTTAACAGAGAAGAACATCTACGTCCGTGGACTGCTACGTCACGATCTTTGGGGTGAACAACATAGGTTAACAAGATTAATGTTGTTCGGTCAAGGTAAGAGAGTACGACAACATATGGAATCAAAGCGTCCTGTTTCCTGTGACCCTTGGTCAAAACCAGTATCGTGGATTTAAACTAAAGGAGAACAAGGATGAGCAAGGTAGAGTGGAAGAAAGAGTACTACAAAGATGGCCGACTCCTTCGTGAGACTCCATGGGTCAATGGTCAAAAACATGGAGTAGCAAAGGCATACTACAAACGTGGTCAACTCAAATGGGAGACTACATGGGCCAATAGTCAGCAATATGGAATAAAAAAGTCATACCATGAAGATGGTCAACTCAAATACGAGGCTACATGGGTCAATGGTCAACAACATGGAACAGAGAAGTGGTACTACAAAGATGGTCAACTCAAATACGAGGCTATATGGGTCAATGGTCAAAAACATGGAGTAACAAAGAGTAACTACGAGAATGGTCAACTCAGATATGAGATTCCATGGGTCAATGGCCAACAACATGGAGCAGAGAGAGGCTACCACGAAAATGGTCAACTTCACTATAAGATCCCTTATGCCAATGGAGTTAATCATGGAACAGAAAAGTGGTACTACAAAGGCGGTCAACTCTGCCATGAAGATCCATGGGTCAATGGAGTTAATCATGGAGTAGAGAGATGGTACAAAGAAGATGGAACACTAGAAGGTGAAAGCCTATGGATCAACGATAAACAAAGAAATGATCTCTTAAAAGATGAACATAAACTAACAAGGCTTATGTTGTTAGGGGAAGAAGTATGAGCGAAGTGAAGTGGGAAAGACATTACTATCCAGGTGGTTCACTCCTTAGCAAAACCCCGTTCATCAAAGGCCGAGCACAAGGATTAGAGAAGGGGTACTACTCAGATGGTGAACTAATGTGGGAGTCCCCCTATGTCAACAATCAACGACATGGAGTAGTGAAGTGGTACAATAAAGATGGTACACCACGACGTGCAGAAGTCTGGATAAGAGGAGCAGAAAGAGAAGGTCTCCTAGGAGACGAATATAGGCTGGAGAGACTAATTCTACTGGGAGGTGAATGTGAGTGAAGTAGTGTGGGAAAGAAAGTACTATAAAAATGGTCAGCTCTATCATGAAGATCCATATGTCAACGGATTCAATCATGGAATAGAAAAGTACTACTACGACGATGGTCAACTCGAACTTGAGATTCCACTTGTCAACAATAAACGACATGGAATAACGAAGTGGTATTACAAAAATGGTGTACTACGAGAAGTGGACCTCTGGATCAAAGGCAGAGTAAGAAATGATCTGCTAGGAGACGAACATAGACTAACAAGGCTAGTATTGTTAGGAGAGCAAGGATGAATGAAGTAGCGTGGGAAAAAGATTACTACGAAGACGGTACATTATATCGCGAGACTCCCTATGTCAATGGCCAACGACATGGGGTGAAGAGGATGTATTACCATAATGGTACACTACAATATAAAATCTCTCACACTGACGGACAAGCGCAGGGGATAGAGATGGTATACTTCGAAGATGGTACAATAGAGTGGGAAACTCCTTATGTCAATGATCAATTACATGGAGTAGAGAAGTGGTACCTTAAAGATGGAAGACTGCGAGAGATAACTCTATGGATAAGAGATAAACAAAGAAATGACCTCCTAGGAGATGAGCATAGACTAATAAGGCTAGTGTTGTTGGGAGAACAAGGATGAGCAAGGTAGTGTGGAAAAGAAAGTACCATGAAGATGGTCAACTCCAACGTGAGACTCCACATGTCAATGGTAAGGTACACGGAATGGAAAAGGCCTACTATGAAGATGGTCAGCTTTATTGGGAGGCCCCATATGTCAATGGGAAGCGACATGGGATAGAAAATGTATACCATGAAGAAGAAGGTCAGCTTCATTGTGTGACTCCATATATTAACGGTAAACGACATGGGATAGAGAGGGGATACTATGAAGACGGCAAACTCTATTGGGAAGACCCCTATGTGAATGGTCGATGTCATGGAATAGAGAGATGGTATAATGAAGACGGTACAGTACAAAATGAACACTTCTGGATCAAAGGAAATCCAAGAGACGATCTACTAGAAGACGAGCATAAACTAGCAAGGCTAGTATTGTTAGGAGAAGAAGTGTGAACGAAGTAGTGTGGGAAAGAATATACTACTACAGCGACAGCAGCCAGCTCTATCGTGAAACTCCATATGTCAATGGACATCGACACGGAATAGAAATTATGTACTATCACGACGGTCAACTCAAAGGTAAAACTCCATATGCTAATGGACGTCGACATGGAATAGGAAAATTTTATCACATCAATGGTCAACTCGAACATGAGACTTCATGGGTCAATGGATGTTTTCATGGAACAGCAAGGTGGTATGATGAAGATGGATATCTAGAAGGAGAAATCCTTTGGATCAACGGTGAACACAGAGATGACCTCTTAGGAGATGAACATAAACTAACAAGACTAGTATTGTTAGGAGGTGAATATGAGTGAGGTAGTTTGGGAAAGAGAGTATTACTACAACGGCCAACTCAAACATGAGATACCATGTGTGAACGGACAAAAACATGGAGTAGAGAGGTCATACTATGAAAACGGTCAACTTAGATGTGAGTTTCCATTCATCAACGGACAAGAACATGGAACATCAAAGTGGTATTACAAAGATGGTCAACTTGACTGTGAGGCTCCATATGTCAATGATCAAGTGCATGGAGTAGTGAAGCAGTACTATAGCAACGGTCAACTCAGCCGCGAGACACTATATGTCCATAGTGAACCAAGAGACGATCTCCTAGGAGACGAACATAGACTAACAAGACTGGTGTTGTTAGGAGAACAAATATGAGTGAAGTGGAGTGGAAGAAAGAGTACTACAAAGATGGCCTACTCCTCTGTGAAACTCCATATATCAATGGACAAGTACATGGAGTAGAAAAATGGTACTATAATAATGGCCAGCTCCAGTGGGAAGATCCATATGTGAACGGACTCAATCATGGAGTAGAAAAGACATACAACAAAGATGGAACACTAAAAGAAGAAAACCTATGGATCAACGATGAACGAAGAAACGATCTACTAGGAGATGAACATAAACTAGCAAGGCTTATGTTGTTAGGGGAAGAAGGATGAGCGAAGTAAAATGGAAGAAAGAGTACTACAGAGGAAGTAATCAACTCCACTGTGAGATTCCATTTGTCAACGGACAGCGACATGGAGTAGCGAGAGGTTACTACAGCGACGGTGAGCTCTATTGGGAAACTCCATATGCTAATGGACATCAACATGGAATAGAGAAGTGGTACTCCAGCGATGGTGAACTCTACCATGAAAATCCATTTGTCAATGGACGACTACATGGAGTAGAGAGATGGTACAACAAAGATAGTACCACAGAAGAAAAAGCCCTATGGATCAGAGATAGACAAAGAAATGATCTGCTAGGAGACGAACATAAACTAGCAAGGCTTATGTTGTTAGGAGAAGAGTCGTGAGTGAAGTAGTGTGGGAAAAACATCACGATGCCAAGGGCCAACTGATGTATGAGACTCCATTTGTCAATGGAAAGGCACATGGAATACAGAAAGGCTACTGGTCTGACGGTCAACTCTGCTGGGAAGATCCATTTGTCAATAATCAACAACATGGAATATCAAGGTGGTACAACAGAGATGGAACACTACGAAGTGAAACCCTATGGATTAGAGACAAACACAGAAACGATCTCCTAGGAGACGAACATAAACTAGCAAGGCTAATATTGTTAGGAGAAGAAGTATGAGTGAGGTGGAGTGGAAGAAACAATACCACAGCTGTGGTCAAGAATATCGCTTGATTCCATATGTCAACGGAAAGCGACATGGAATAGAGAAGGGATATCGCACCAACGGTACACTGGACTATGAAGATCCATATGTGAACGGAGTCAACCATGGAATAGAGAAGTGGTACCATGAAGATGGAACACTACGAAGAGAAACGATATGGTTGAGGGGCAGACCAAGACCGGATCTCCTAGGAGACGAATATAGACTAACAAGGCTAGTGTTATTCGGAGAAGAGTGAGGAGCATAAAAGATGAAGTACGAACTACATCGAGGGATGGCAGATAATCTATATCTAATATTCAATAAAGCTGTATACTTTTGGGCCTCATGGAATACAGGAAAGGAGTGTTGGAATTATCTTGCGAGCAGCATGGGATTGCGGACAGAGATACAAGGAAGTCCCCTAGTAGATAAACTCGAGTTCTTAATACGAACTAGTAGGGACCTCAATGAAACTGTACTTAAACTCGAGCAAGCAATAAAGAAGAGAAAACAAAGGAGAAGGATAGAGGGAACAAGTTCGAGCGAGCTCAATAAGTAGTAGGTAATTAAAGGAGTTATAGAAAAAAAGAAGTATCAAACAATAAAGAGAGAGATATAATACGGGGGAGAAGGAAGCGGATATACAATACGGGCAGGTGATCTAGGTAGAGATAAGATGCTGAGATAAAGAGAAAGAAGAAAAGAAGAGAAGATCATATTGTAAGTGCGGGGGCAGATACAAAGAACAAATACGATCGGAAAGCGAAAGAGCCGAATGAAGGAGAGCTTGCGAGCACAGCGAGCAAGGGTCTTTGCGAAGGGGGAAGAGCGGAGGAGCCGAAGGCTCTTAGATCCTCAGAGATGAGGTGGAGGACCGGTCCCGGGACAAAACGAGGCCGGGGAGAAAACGGGACGGGAAAAAATATAGCCTTTACTAAAAACTATGTTTTGATCCTTGTATAGTAAAGTAATAGAAATCTGACGAGTTTAACGACGGTCGGTTTGAAAGAAGGAAAGTGTTGAAAAGAGTACTAAGATTGATCGGTGATGTGCACGGACACCACCAACGATACATTGACATCGCTTCTGAAGCTGAATACTCTATTGCTCTCGGAGACATAGGATTTTCATATACTTTGATTGAGCAATCTCTTGATCCTGACTTCCACAAGATTGTCGCAGGTAATCACGACAACTATGATATAATTACTAGCTTACCACACTACCTTGGAGACTTCGGCATCCACCTCGTTCCCGGCATAGATCCAATATTCTTTATCCGTGGTGCGTGGAGTATCGATCAATCGATGCGCTCAGAGGGAGTTAGCTGGTGGCGAGAAGAGGAGTTAAGTTATGGTCAGTGTCGGAAAGCTCTTGAGCGCTATGAAGAGTTAAAGCCAAAGATTGTTGTCTCACACGAGTGTCCATTGAGTGTTGTAGAACAAATGTGTAAGAGAAAAGTATTGTGGTCCAATGGAGTGATTCAAACTCGAACTGGTCAGTTATTGGAGCAGATGATTGATGCACATAGTCCAGAGTGTTGGATGTTTGGACATTACCATAATGATTTAGGATTTTTACATAAAGAAACTAAGTTTAGATGTCTTGATGAATTGTCTTATCATGACATCCCTCTCGAATAAGGAGTTACAATGGCAGAATCAACTAAGCGCTCAAAGGTGCGTCGCCAACCAGGTCAGGTAGTAAATCGTAAACAAGCGATCCGCAACTTCTGTTACGAGTGTTGTGGTCACGATAAGATGCAAGTAATCAAATGTACAGGGCATGAATGTTGGTTGTGGCCTTTCCGTCAGGGAATACAAGATAAGGATAGTTAATGAAGGTTCTTAGATATATTTTTCTATGTCTACCTCTGGCTCTTTTTGTTCTCCCCTTTTATGTTGCAGGATTTCTTTGCCGCAGCGCCGCCAATGCATTTACTAGTGGACAGAATGCAGTTGACCCCATAGTGAGGAAATAGAGAATGTATAAGATATACTCAAATCTGATTCAAGGCTCATATATATATTTTTACATCATGGTAGATAGTCATGTATTCAAGCACCAACTAGCGTCGGGGTGGGATGACAACGTATCGCAATGGACAGTCAGAGAATGGAGAACAGAGGGCTCAATGACCAACGGCCATGTACTTAACTATATCTACGATAAATGCCATGAGGTTGATAGATTAACCTTTCTGCTCTGGGTTGGAAAGAGTATTGAGGAAGTGGTCAAACAGATAAGGCAGGGTGAGGAAAGATTCGAGAAATGGAAGAGCAGGTCTAAGAAATGATTGAACTATTTCATGTTGCATGGGACCTCGGGCTTGATGGTGAGTTCTATGTAAAAAATGATCTCTCAGGAGAAGAGTATAAGTTAACAAGACTAATGTTATTAGGAGAACAAATATGATTGGTGGCGAAGTATTGGGTACAATAAGACAAGAAAAAGAATTTCGTGTGTTTTGTGCAGAGAGAAAATATCGAAAAGGAAAGTTCCACAAACTTGATTTGCATAACGTAGGCTATGTTTGGGTAAAAGATAAAGATCGCACAGGTCGACCTGTCAATATAATGACAGGAGATTCATTGTGGTGGCAAGGAAGTAATGCAATATGGACTCCAAAGAAAGTTCGAGACACCGGAATAGGTCAATGTGACATTGAAATTGAGAGAACGTCAGGAAGTATGGGGGTATCGGGTATCACAATACGAGGTATTGGATCTGGATGTGACGGGATTGACTTCAGAGTAGCATTGTGTCCAGACAGACTAACAGCTCTAATTCAGTTCCAAGCAGATGAGAAATGTTGGACAAGGAGTAGGGAGTTCTACAAAGACATAACAAAACACATTAAAGATCAAAACGAAAACGATGCACTAGACTAATATTAGAAAAGAAAACAATGAACTGGTACCTAAGACAACAGCAAGAGGAGCAAACCTATCCTGGCTTTGATAGAGCAATTGCTATAAGTAAAGTTGATAGGCTAACAGCTCTAATATTATATGGAGCAAGTGAGTTAGAGTGGAAAAGATGTGTTGAATGGCTCAATACAGATCAAGACGAATAGGAGATAAATAATGAGTGAAAGCATGAGAGATTTTTTACAATTACAACTAGAGAAAATTTATAAAGGATATGATGATCTCATCTTTGTACAGCGGAATGTCATTGACTGTCATGCATATTACTTAGCACACCTTGTTCCTCACAATAGAGGGGTTAAGTCTCGGTACTTTATCGTTGCTCCTGGATCTCTACAGCCTATGTATATAGAGGTTGACTTTCGTTGTCAACTAGGGGACACTGAAGGTCAATACGATGAGGGAAGGATCTGGGCAGCGTTTCGTTCAGTAACACAAGATGCACATTTCCATTATGATGAAGAACCTTATAGTTTAGAAAAGACCATGTGGCAGGTACTTGATAGATATCCACGTCAGCAGTGGGTATGGAATCAAGAAAAAGGGTTTATTGTTAGGCAAAGTGCAGATGCCTGTCATATATGTGTTCACAGGTTAAAAAAGTTAGTGAAACATCAGTGTAACAATACGTTTGAATATGCTCCTCCGGAAAGAGTAACAAAGGAATAATATGACTTCCAAGCAGCCCGAGTGGTCCTTCACTGCAGATGAATTTCCTGTATATACTGAAGAAGGATGGTTTGCTGTCTATTATCTCAATGGACAGATATATAGAGCTAGCGAATGTGATGCTTATGGATGGTGTCATGGATTGCTGCGAGTATATAATGAAGATGGTTCACTAAACAATAAAGAGATATGCATTCATGGTGATGGAATAGATCTTTGGGGAGACGAACATAGACTAACAAGATTGATAACCTTTGGTAAAGAGATACTGGAAATGGGAAACCAAGATGGCTGAATTCAAACGATACCCAAGGATCAAGCGAAGTCTTGGTCTTGGAAACATGTTAATAACTGAAAAGATTGATGGAACAAATGCAATGTTTGTGATCGAAGACAAGAAGTTGACCCTACTTGGCACTCACAGGCGTCAGCTATTAATGATTGGCGACCCAAAGCTTATTGAACATTATCAACATATTCCTGATCTTGAGTATCGAGAGAGTTTGATGGCAGAAGAGCCAAGAAGGGCTCACTTTGGCTTTGTTGGCTGGTGTGAAGATCATAAGGAAGAGCTTGAGTCAATTGGTGATGGAGTGTACTACGGTGAGTGGGTGACACCAGAAGTAAAAGGTTGTCAAAGGTATCCTTATGAGGGACCACCCAAGCTATTTTTATTCTGCCCACAACGTTGGCCGGAGCAGCGTCCGCAACCAGCCTGTCTTGATCTCGTCCCAACTCTTTATAGAGGACCATTCAATGAGGAAATGATTCAAACTGTAATAGATGAACTCGACGGCGATAGTGTCGCATTTCCAGGAAGTGATAATCCTGAAGGAATCATCATAGAATTGTTACAACTAAAGAAGCTGTGCAAGTGGACATTTGGTGGGAACACACATAAGTGGATGGATAAGTAAATGAAGATTAGTGTGCTGGAGCAACACATTGTGGTAAATGACATAGACTATTCCGGCCGGAAGTGTAAATCTATTGAACTGCAATTGACCTCCAGCGGCTAAATTTAAATAGGGAACGAAACAATGAGAGACTTACTACCACGGCCAAAAGATTTCCATAGGTTTATTGAGAAGACAAGAGGAATTGAGGTTTCTGATCTATTGACAATTGAAGACGATAGATTGAGCGCTCTTGTTCAATGTGGCTTTGATGAAGAAGAATACAATTATCTCTTTACCTTGAAGAAATTGATAAACTACTCACACTTTCTTCATAGTCTTAATTCTATGGAAGCCTGGGTAGGTCTGGAGTTTGACAACAATAATATTGTAAAGGGAGATGGAGAAAACGAGAGCTTTGTATTTATGAATGGACTATATACTTGGCGTACGTGGAACGACTCGAATCACAATGGTGATAGATATAATCATGATCGAGGAATACTCGAGGACCTCGACGCCTGTGAAAGCATTTGGAAAAAATTTGAAGAAGATCTAATGAAGTCTGTTAAGAAACAGGCAGAGATAGACCTTAAGGAACAAATGTTAAGAGAATTTGTAGAAAAAATTGTTTTGGAATTAAGTGAAGAGGAAAAAGAATGAAATGGCTAATCAATTACATTCGCTCATGCTTCTGTAAGCACAACTTTGTAACCAGAGAATATTGGTATAAATACTCAAGTGACCTCAGTGGAAGCCGAAATGGGATCAAAGTGAGTATGTATTGTAAGAAGTGTGGATACCATAAAACGTTCTGGAAGGTTTGATATAAACTTATTAAAAACTAAAAAATAGAAATGTAGGAAAAGAAACTTTAGTTCTTGAGAGGAAGATCCAATGAGCGAAGAACGCTTTGACTACGTTAACAATAACCCCAGCGAGTTTAATGTTGAAAATCCAGTACCCCTTGAGCTCTCTAATCAAATAGAGGTTGAATGGGTTTGGTATCAAATGGGACTCGTCAGCAGCAAGATTGATGATTTTCCACAAGACTATGCTCTGAATGAAAGTCTTCTGCAAATTTATCGCAAAGGATTTTACGACAGTGCTGTTGAGGAGTAAGGTAAATGGGAATCCAACAACGAAAACATACTGTTGAGCAGATTGATGGTACAAATGGTACAAAAATTACATATACAATGCCTTATCTTGTTCAGCGAGGCAAGCCATCAGTAGTGCACGGAACTGCAAGGGGCCACTACGATAACGGTCAGTTGGCATGGGTCGCTCACTATGTTAATGATCGACATCACGGTGTGGAGAAATCCTATACCTATGATGGTCTTCTGTCAGGAGTAAGCCTTTGGGTTAGAGGAGTATTGAGAAACGACCTTCTCAATGAAGACAATAGACTAACAAGACTTGCATTGTTAGGTGGAGTGAAGAGATATGACAAAGTCGAATAGCGATAAAGAAGAATGGGTAGAAGAGCATTACGACAATGGTCAATTATGTTTTAGGTGCTTATATGTTAATAGGGTGCGCCAAGGTACTACAAGATGGTATCACCCATGTGGTTCATTGAGCCAAATAACGACATGGATCAATGGAGAGCTTCATGGCATGGATATTATATACAGTGAAGAAGGTGTTATACTAGGAGAGATCCTTTGGTATCGTGGAGTAGTAAGAAATGATCTCCTAGGAGAAGATAATAAGCTAGCAAGACTAATGCTCTTTGGTGAAGAGCAGATATGTAGCTGAACTTTCTGGGTCAAAACAAAACAAAAACTAATTGATAGAAGATTGACGAGAAAATGGAGACTAAAATGTTCGACAACCTAATCCTGATACTAAAGAAGATTGCAACGTACATTCTTGTTGGCAATGATCAAAGAATCCCTGTTAAGCAAGAAGTACCAATAGAGGATAAGCCTTCGATTCCACCTCGACCTCGAGGTAGAGATGTTAATGGTAATTGGAGAGATTAAGAAACTCCTCCTCTCCTCTTGGGCGGGCACCCGGTGGTGTCCGCCCTTTTTAAATTGAAAGAGGGTAATATGAGTGATGAGCAAAGATTGTTTGTGATTCGAGTTGGAGATAAGTATTGGCTCCAAGACTATGATAACCCTAAGGGACTTGGATCGTGGGTCAATAAACCTAGTCATGCAACTAAGTGCTCAAACGAAAAGGACCTCGTTGCAGCTGTGCGTGAGGCTTTATTCCTCGCTAATGAAGACTGCATACATCAAGCAGCAAGTAAAGAAGAGTTTAGAGACCGTCGTGGTCGATACGGCGTTGTGGTTGATACATGGACCTCATGGGAATATCGCAAAGGTCTCGATTCAATGGAAACTGTTGGAGAGCGTCGAGCGAATGGTAAGTATCGTAGAAATCGACTCTACCAACCAAAGGATGCTTTTACTTAGGAGAAGAGATGAATAAGCAGATGCAATTGTTTAATGCTCTTGAAGAGCTAAGAGCCCTACTCCATAGTTCTGAATATATGAAAAGTGTTGATGAAAATGTTTGGAAGAAAACACGAATTCGATACAATCGAGCAGCTATGAGGTTTAATGCAAAGTGTTACTGGCCAGGTCGCGAGAAGCTCGGTTTAGTTAAAAATAAAGAACAAGATTAGGAATTGTGTTGATAGTTTTTCAAGTGTGGTTAATAGTGATGCTCATGTGCTGCACCATCCTAGTAGTACGAGCCATACATCTCTACATAAAAGGTCATGACGTCTTTACAGAAGCAATAGGACTTGGAGTACCTCTTTCTGTAGTCTGGCCATTATGCTTAGTGGTGTGTTGTGTCATTTTGTACCACAGAGTGCAGGATAAGAGACAAGAAAAAACTCAAAGAAAGGCAGAATGATGTTTGGACCTTCTGGAATGTTTCCATTCCCACCCCTCGGTTGTTGTGGCAGTAGACCTAAGATAGATGTAGACATTGACTCTCTCACATCTGAACAAAAAGAACAGTTGCTGAGCAGTCTTAGTGAAACATATCTCACTTGTAGTGAGCAGGGTCGGAAACTCCTAGACAAAGGATTTGTAATTCGCGATGCCGTTCGAAGTTTATTCGGGTGGGATGGCGTAGATGTTCTTTATGACAAAACTGACGGTGTTCTTTATGATGGCAAAATGGACAAGTTCGAAGAAGAAGAAAAAGAGTTGACGTTAGCACTTCAAGCAAAGATTGAAGAGTTTGTTGAGATTTCGCGGCAACTGGCAGAGCTGCAGATTCCGGATGAAGAGCGACAGCGTCAAATTACTGAGGCAGAACAGCACATGTCAGCAGTCAAGGGGGATCTCTCTACCGATCCCTTTTAAAGCTGCTGAGAGGAGATAGTATGTGTCAAGATGTTAATTTCTGTGGTCGTTGTGGAGCAGAAGATGTTGAGTTAGACATAGATGAAACTATGAGTAGCTCCAACGGATTAGTCTGTGAAGATTGTAAGAAGAAGTTACAACAAGAAACTCGTAAGTGTACAAAGTGTAACACAGCAATACCAAGGGAGAGACTCAAAATTCTACCTAGCACTACAGTGTGTGTCAGATGCTCTGATACCAAACCAGTGTACGGCGATGGTCGTTATGGCAGCATAGTGATCGGTAGAAGCGAAAAAGATAAACAGATAATGAGAATGAGGTACGAATGAATAAGGAGACACGATGACACCGTCAGACTTCATCTTTGCCATTGATGTTAAGGGAGAATGCTTTCAGGTTACCACCAAACAAGACTGGGTGGAAACTGGTGGTGAAGCAGATCAGTGTTGTGGCGGGGAGTGGAATGCTGATGAACATGGCTTCGACGAAGCATCAGAGAGATGCTTTGAGTACAAAGGCACAGTAGAAGAAGGAAAACAGAAATTGCTTGAACTCGGAATGACCAATCCTGAAGATTGGCAATTGTTTATGGAAGAGTTCTTTGAGTAAGGAGATTACAATGAATAAGAAACAAGTGGCTACTGTTGGAGATCTGAGATCTCAGTCGGCGCTGGCGGAATCTCAAAGGCCAGTGATCGTAGTTACTGACGATGATGATTTGAAGGAGCTAATCTCCTCTCTAGAAGTTGTTGAGGTTTATCCTGATACTACTGATGGTCAAAGAAATTGGAATAGTACCTTCAAAATTAAGGTACGGAGGAAACAAGAGGAGTAATGATGTCACTTCACGACGAATATAAAGTTGATGTACCTGAGGGTGAACATGGCGACTGTCGGATTGAACGATTTACCGTTGATCAAGATGGCTCTGTGATGTCAGTACTCTCAAGTGGATTTGGTAGATCTGTTCCACCCGGAACCTATACACGGCTAATGCGTGGCAGGTCACTTGGTGGTACGCTTGTGATGAGTGATACACGTGATGAGATCCGAGATCACATATCTGTGATCCATAGAGCCAAAGGACATTGCTTAGTCAACGGTCTTGGTATTGGAATGGTACTCCAAGCAATGGCTCGCAAAGAAGAAGTCACGAAGGTAACAGTAATTGAGATCAATCCAGATGTGATTGCTCTTGTTGGACCACACTACGAGCAACGGTTTGGTGATAAGATCGAGATCATCGAAATGAGTGCATTTGATTACAAGCCTCCCAAAGGTATTCGTTATGGTGTAGTGTGGCATGACATTTGGGATCACTTGTGTTCAGACAATCTACCAGAGATGCATAAGCTGCATCGCAAGTATGGTCGTCGAACAGATTGGCAGGGATCGTGGGGCCGTGGGTTGTGTGAGAGACAAAAAAGACAAGACAGCAATCATTGGAGATAATAACAAAGGAGTAACACTTGAAAAAAGAAGAAGAACTCGAAAACCAAATCATAACACTACAAGCTGGCATTATAGGTATCGCAGAGTCACTAAGACTCGAAGATGAGCTTTTCAAGGCGCTTCAGCTTTCTGGTCACGATTGTGCTCGCCACCTCATCAAAGCAATTCTAGATAGCCAGAAGGATCAGGTTAAGACCAATCCAGAAGATGAAGATGCAACCATTCGTATGCTTGTGGAAGTACCAGATGCAACAAGACGCAAAATGCCACAGGGCGATTTCTTCTACCGAGAAAGAAGTGCTGCTTCTAAGTATTGGCACCAGGGCGAAGTACAGAAGACAGCAGGTAATCTACTATGCATCATACCACCCATAGATGATCTATTCGATGGTCAAAACCATCTCGGGATATGGTACGACATATATGATATCGAAATCAGAGAACACGACATTGTAGAATGCGACGAAGAAGAATAGGAATGCTCTTCCTACACAGCGAGTCCACTCAAATAGAGTAGAGAGCGCAACAACAGAGCTATGGCTGAACAGTGGGTGCTAGTCTGTTCAGCCGAGATAATTTTTATGAGCAACTGAGAGCGCCCTCGGTTGCTCTCTTTCTAGTTGCAAAAGGAATCAAACATGAAGAAAGATCCAGGGAAGAAGAAAAATTCTACACCACTGTTGTACATTGTTATATTCTATACCGTTATACTTATCCTCACCATCATAGCAGCATGGCCACCCACAGAAAAGAAGAAGTCTACCCATAAAGTATTACAACAAAAGGGAAGATTTGAAGTGTTCGATAGGTTTCAAATGTTTGATACCCCTTCAAAAGCGTACGGACTCATCATACAGGATAAAGTGAGTGGTAAGTTGTTTTTATATGTCCGTGGAGATGGTGGAAATGCAATGACAGAAATAGAAACGTGGAGGAAAGAGTAATGTGTAAATGTGATGATCCTGAGATATATATTGATTGTGTAAGTCAGGAAATGCTTTGTAATAATTGCAAGGAGGTTCTCGACAGGGAGGTTGTTGTCAGGTTATGCGAGAAGTCGTGGGGACCCAATAGCGGAATCTTTAATACCTACGAGAAGTGGCAGACTAAGAAGGGATCCTTTTCTCCATCTCTCTCTTCCTCTCATTCTTGCTCCTGCACTAATCCTATGTGTGACCTACCCAACGGCCCTCGGTGCCGCAATCCATTATAGGAGGAACAATTGATGAATCATCCTGCTTTACCATTTGAAGTACAAGAAATAGGTCAGTGCGAAGACAGACTAGCAGCATTGGTATTATATGGAGCAGATGAGAAGCATTGGGAGCAGTGTAAAAAAGATGTAAAAGCATTTTATCAGTGGATTGAAGACTGTAGTACCTTTATGGAGTTGCATAGGCGGTCCCCTTCTGATAGCTAACACTCTTCCTATTTTTTCTTAAGGCTAAAACTAAAATGTTTTTCTTCTATATAGTTTGTAGGAGAGAAGTATGTTGCTTCTCTGGACCCACAGAAACAGACAAAGGAGTCACATGAACATTCAACCTCGACTAAAAATTAGGTCACAAATTCGTACTATTGAAGAAGCTAATAAGATGATCCCTTTGCTTAAAAGTATTACGGAAGATGTTAAAAATACGTGGAGTAAAATTCTTAAAGATCGTGTTGCTCTTGAATCAAATAGGGATGATGATTCACTCAAAGAAGTCCTCAACACTTCTATTGACAAGATCAATGGATATATTCGTGAGATCGAAGAGCTTGGATGCTTTATGGAAGAATTTAAGCGTGGGGTAGTTAATTTCCCTTCCCTCTATCTTGGACGGAAGATTTTTCTCTGCTGGAACTCAGAAGAAGATTCAATAAAATACTGGCATGAGCTTGATGAGTCATACAACGAGCGTACTCGTATTATTGATGTTAATGACTTTCTTTTTTCGAGACCCGGAGATGTGCATGAGATATTATAAGAAGGACTCAAATGTCTATAGAATGGATAGTAGTGGGATTTTCTTCTACTATAGCTTCCTTCAAAACAAGTGGGTCCCAAGTCAATTCTCTTGCTCTGCTGTAAAGACTTTTAGTCACCCAATAGATAGGCTGTCAGCCTTAATGTTAGTAGGGATGAAATAAATGAGTAAAGTAAAAAGGAATATAAAGTCGAGCTTTCTTGAAAAATATGCAGAACAAGCTAACAAATGGCTTGACCATGATTTGAATACTGCGAGGAAAGAATTTGAAAAGATACTAGCAGATCCAAAACTTGATGAAGAGAGTCGTAGCGATGCTATGTTTGGAGTAAAAAAAGCAAAGACTACAATTGATCTCGTTAAGCACTTTTACAACTTACTACTAAAATTTGAAAAGTATGGAGTGATTAAATGAATAAGAAGGTAGAGCAAGAAACCAAACCCTCAAAGTTTTATGCTGTACTGACTACTGTTGGTTATTTTGATGTGTATGCTAATGTTGATGATGCAGATGCAGCAGCAAAGTGGTGGATTAGAGATCCAGACGTCACCCTACCAGTCAGAATATTTAGAATGTCTCAAGAGTGTGCCTACATGCTGTTTGGTATTTACGATGCTCGCGTAGGGCTTGTCAGTGAATTTGAAATGAATGTGAATAAGACTTGGATTCATGAGTGGGTAGAAGAGTAGGTCAACAGGTAAAACAAATTAAAAACTCTTCAATAAAATATTGAAGGAGAAGCAATGAAGATTGAACCAATTTACCCCTCAAATCAATCGCGACCACCACGAGACAAAAATGGTGATACCCTTCATGTTCAGCAATGTCGTAGGGTTTTGAATCTCATTAGAAATAGTAACTTCCCGGAGACGGATCGTAAATTCCTTATAGGGCTCATTCAAAAAGAAATGACGAACGATGGAAGATGAACCAAAATGCGATGGTAATGAGTGTGACTACGGCGACGACCCCATAGAAAGAGAGCTCTGGCAGAGAGCAGCACTTGGTGATCGACTTGAACGTGAATACTACAGACCGACAAAGGAAGTAAGATGACGATAGAACTTAATAAGTTTCGTAAGAATGACCTTGTCCGTTTTGGTTTAAGTCAGTTTGGTACCATTATTTCTACTACTCTTGCTCCTGACTACAGCGAAGAGCAGTGGTATGCAATTCGTACAATTGATGGCAATGAGATTCACCTTCCCAGCTCAATAATTAAATTTAATGAGAATGGCAATAGAGATGGATAAGGTAGAACAACAGCTCGCTCAAGAACATGCAGAAGAACAATTTGAAAAGTTGAGTGCAACAAGTGAAGAAGATCTTGAACAGATGTACCAAGATTACTTGAGGCAAACTTCTGATGAGAAAGATAAGGTTTATTCCTAAAACTACCTACCTCCTCGAGAGCCCCTTATGGGGCTCTTTTTTCATTATATTTTATTTAGCCAATCACCTCTTCACTGGACTATTTTAGATAAAAACTAAAACCTGTTCAGCTTATAGTAAGAGTGAACGAGATGTTCTAGAAACAAGGTGTTTATGGTTAAGGTCATGAGACAAATTACAAAGGCCAGACTGATAGACTCTTTATTCACTAAGAATTTAGTCCCTAGGCAACTCGAAAGACACCACAAACATATTGTATTATTAGTTGGTTTAAATAAACGAAGTCGTCGATATCTTGCTGCCGCCGATACTTATAGATCAAGTGGAGTTAAAATCTTAGGTGTTATAGATAATAACGAAGGTGAAACGATAGAGATAAACTACCTGATGTGTGAGGATTATCTTGAGCGTCTCAATATTCCTGAACTTGGCACCATAGATGATCTCCGTAATATACTTGAAGAGAATATAATAGATGAAGTTCATATTACTTTACCTATTCGCTCCTCTTATGAGGAAATAGCAAAGGTGATAGAAATATGTGAGATTGCAGGAGTCCCTACCTCTCTTGCTGATCCTTTTGACCATTCCTCTCTTAAGCTTGGTACTTCTCGAGACATGTATGGTTACAATGAATTAAACTATTCTTGTGCATTACGAACTCCCATGCAAAGATTTTTAAAGAGGAGCATGGACATCATTGGTTCTTTCTTTGCTCTCATTCTCCTTTTTGTCCCTATGATACTGATTGCTATTGCTATTAAGTTGACCTCAAGAGGTCCTATCTTCTTTACGCAGTCTCGTCTTGGGCTCAATCATAGAACCTTTAGGATGATTAAATTTAGAACAATGCATAAGAACGCAGAGCAATCAAGAAAAGAACTTGATAAACAGAATGAAGCTGATGGTCCTGTGTTTAATATCAAGAGAGATCCAAGAAATACTCCAATCGGTTACTTTTTGAGAAAGTTCAGTATAGATGAAATACCTCAGTTCATAAATGTATTACGTGGACAGATGAGCTTAGTAGGACCTCGGCCGCCAATTGCTTCAGAAGTTAAGCAATACGATTGGTGGCAACGTAGAAGATTAAGTACAAAGCCAGGACTAACATGCTATTGGCAGACGGAGAAGAGATGTGAGATTACTTTTGAAGAATGGATGCGACTTGACCTAAAGTACATAGATGACTGGTCGTTAATGCTTGATATTAAATTAATGCTCAAAACAATACCTGTCCTAATCTTTGGACGATAGAAAGAAAAGTAAAATGGAAAAGAAGAAGTACACAGCACCAGAATTGAAAATTCACGGATCTATTGACAAGATAACACAAACTACTGAGTTTGAATCTCTCTGGCAGCTATTCTTTGGATGCAAAGGTGGCGGTGGCGGTTGGGTTCCGTTTGGCAGAGATAATTATGCAGGTAGCTAGAAAATGGACTACTATCTCTGTGATGATATGTACTTTGCCACACAAGATAATAAAATTTACATTAGAGCTTTTGGTAAGTGGATAAGGCTTCATGGAGATAGTAGTATTAGATTATTTGGCTGGGACTTAGATAAAGCTCAGAAGGTTAACAGACTAACAGCACTTGTATTGTTTGGTAAAGAAAATTTTGATGGACTTGAGGGCATATTATAAAGCGATAAAACTTACTTAAAACTAAAAAATAGAAATGTAGGAAAAGAAACTCATCTCCACAAGAGAAAGCGGAACCTATGAGCGTAACGATATCTCTACATCCTACTACTCTTGCCTCTGAGCCTGAGCTCAACCTCTCAAATAATAATTTTTCTACTTACTGGAACGCCCTCGGTCTCCCTCTTGAAAACCACTGTGGCAGCATTGATGGACAAGAAATTCTTGATGCCCTTGATCGATTAGACCCACAACTTGTCGTTCGTGCCACTTCTTATTGTGGTAAAATTATTTCCTGTGGAATTACTCTACCACAAGTGAAGCGCTACAATAAGCTCCTACGGGAGATAGCAGAGGAAGCAGCCAATACAGACACGGAAGTGCAGTGGAGTTAAAGGTAATGAACAGCTTATACATTGACCAGAGGAGAAGCAAAGATGGCAAAACGAATCAAATATAAGCCTGGCGATGCTTGGATAGTAAAAAGAAATAATTATCGCGGTGACTATGAAGTTATAATAGTTGCTGATATCACCAAAACAAAGGGTGGAGCCAGTCAACTACAAATCGTCGCTTGTTTTACAGATGAACACTTTCGACTTAAAGGATTTCATGCTGCATCCAGGAAGTCGCTATCAAACATTGGCTTGACACGATATCTTCTGTGGGGAATTTCAGAGCTTTGGTATGAGAAAAAATGTATTAAGAGAGGTAATGTACCAGATCAACCTATATCATTATATGATGATAACAAACAATGGGAGCAGCGACTCAATCTCGTTGTTAAAGCTGGTGGTCCTCGTCGACTATTACAAGGACTTGTAGAGAAATTTGAACAAGAGTCAGAGGCAAAGTTGAAAAAGGCAATCTTAATGCAACGCAAAGCACAGAGTTTAAAAGAGATAGCAAAAAAGATTAAAGAAAAATTAAAATCATAGATGAAAGGAACAAAAATGCTTGGAGTACTTCAAGTGATGGCACTAGTTCTTATAGTGGTAGGCTATCCTGTAGGAATAATAGTTGTGGTAAAATGTTCAATAGATGAGGATTCAGATGCAACCACAGCTCTTGCAAAGGGCTGGGGATGGCCAGTGTTTGCTTTTGTGCGCTTCTGTAAGTTGATTAGAGGAAGAGTAGAAGAAGAAAATGAAGGCTAAGTTACCAAAGGTAGCCAGAAAAAATGGTCCTCGGGGAGACGAGGTCGAGCAGTGTCAAACAAATGATAATATCATTCTGATCGAGCAGATTCCCGATGGGCTTGCCAGACTTGTAGACCATATACCAGAAGATTGGCCAGGTCTATTTGAGGTGATAGTTAAGAAGTATAAAGGAAGAGGAAAAAATCAGGGGAAGGTCTCATGGTTTGCTAAATTTGAGAACAAGAAAGTCATGGGACTGTCAACAAGACGACAAGCATTACAGACAGCGAAGAAAATGGTACAAGAGTACCTACAAAAAGAATATGACGAGACAGAAGCAGACGAAATAGGTCGATGTCCTGATAGGCTGACTGCTCTTATAAAATATGGAGCAGACGAGGAAAAATGGAAAAAATGTAGGGGATAATAAATGAAATTGTGTTACGATCATGCTCGACGAGTTGAAAAATTGACAAGTAAAACGGAACGAGAACAAAGGAAGCTAATCTATGAGTGGATCAAAACAGGTCGCATTAGCTTTCGAGAGTTCGAAGTGTTGTTAAAGGTTTTTGTAAAGGGAGATTAAGAATGGCATGCAAGTGTGGATCAGATCGAATCGCTAGCGTTGGCGGTAAAGTGTGTGATAGTTTTTTCGCGGAATACCCAAGTGGTCTCGAGTATGAAGGATATGTTCCTGACTCTTCCATTGGTAGTTGCGACTACATGGAATTTAAATATTGCATGGACTGTGGACAAATTCAATCAGACAAGTTCCCAGACCAAGAACCAGTAAAAGGCGAGGACTACTAGGGCATGATAGACATCAAACCATCAAAGATGTGGATCTTCACTGTCGACACTGATGAGTATGCTGGCAACTTTGAGCGAGAGATGGTAGCATATATGACTGGTCGATATGGAGAATGCTGTGTGGGGAGCACAGAGGCTGCACGCTTTAATGTAGAGATGAACAGAGATGATGTAATTGATCCGTGGGTCGAAGATGATCATCCGTTTGCATTCGTGCGTAGTATGCCAGATGAAAAAGGGTGTTGTAGACCTGTAACAATTGGACCGACGCCACAAGGTAGACTTACTGATCTAGTGATGAAAAGAAGAGGAAGACCACTCAACTCTGTTGGTATTTTTATGGAGAGGCCGCCTACTAAGAATGAGATTGAGTTGCTTAAGGAAAGAGCACAAGCATTCTCAGAGTACTGGGCTGAGAAGTGTTCTCTTCGCAAGAAGATATTGATTCAGGGATTTCGACTCCTCACTACTGAAGTAGTAGTAACAGAAGAAGCAATATAGTCTAGGCCCCGGTAGCTCAACTGGATAGAGCAACGGTCTTCTAAACCGTAGGTTACAGGTTCAAGTCCTGTTCGGGGTACCATTTTAAGAAAGAACACATATGTTTAAATTTAAACCAGGTGACGTTGTTGTTGGTCCAAGTACTCGGACCTCAGGAGGAGATAGGATTATATATAAAGTGATTGACATCATCTGGAAGCAACAACACTTGATGGGTACTATGATGTCTCCAGAATATATTGTTGATAGGTATCTACACGACAACAATGGGTGGCAATCTGGTTATACTCAATTCCTCTATGTGCCTCGCCCAGTGAGTGAAATAGATGGTAACTTTGAAAAGATAGAGCGACTTGAACTGCTCCTTTTCACAGGAAAGCACATTGAGACAGAAGCACAATGATAAAATACACAAGTAGATAGGATAATAATGTGAATAGATTAGTATGGCTCTTTGGTTTGACTATCTTTGTCATTGCCTTTGCTCATGTGGATTGGACCTCTACTTTTGATGCTTGTGTTGCATCGATTGGGCTCATTGTATTGTTTGTTATTGTAATGTGGAAATACCATTCAAAGAAAAAGGCAAAGGTAAAGGTAGTAAAAAAAATTGCAGAGATGGTTGTAGAATATTCAAATGCAGTTACAAAGTACGGGATTAAATCATCACAGGCACTTGCACTTCGCAAGCAGGGAGGCGAGAACGTTGAATTTCTTCGATATGTTGACACAGTTGATAATCTGAAGAGAGCGCCAGAAAAGCAAAAGAAACAAAAAGATAAGAAGAAAAAGAAAAGAAAGCAAGCGAGAGACCAACGCAAAAGAAATAGAAAGAAGTAGGGGTCAATATGATATCCAAAAGAGATAGATCAATCAAGTTTCTTTCTAGAATAGGAGTCTTTAAACTATATTACCACTCTGGGAAAAGTTATTCAATCAGCTTTCACAGAGGACTCTTGTTGGGGAAATCAGCTTTTATATGGAACAACAAAGAGTGGCAAGAACATGAAATTTTAGAGCATGATGTAGAGGAAATAAGTCCACTGGAGTTTCTTATTAGTGAAGGTGCTGATCCATTTATACATCCTTTAACTGAACAAGACAGACTACATTACAGCAGAAGAAATAGAAAGAAGTAAGAAACATGGAACCATCGCTGATCATTTTCATTACATTGGCATCCCTCCTAATGTTAATAGTTGCTGTTGCCCATATTGTCCTCGGACGAATACATGTAGCTAGGGTAACAACAGCTAAACAGGCAAGCTTAATTGGGGTGTATTCAGATATTGTTGTTCGACACGGAATAGATTCACAACAAGCCCTTGCAATTCGTGAACGGGAAAAGAATAATATTGAGTTTCTTCAATATGCGGATGCAGTTGACAAGCTAAAAAGGGGCTTAGATAAAAATAAAACGGAAGGACAACGATGATGAGTGAGGGAATTCGTGCTAGTGAGTTGATCAAACAACTTAAACAGTTGATTAAACAACACGGAGACAAGGAAGTGTTTGCAGGAGGCGAAGACTATCCGAATGGAGTAAGGGGAGTGGTGTTTGAACAAACAGGAGACTCATATACTCCTAGTGATAGCTTTCGAATTTGGATTTCTAATTTTTAGGAAGGAGAAGAGATGACTGAGACACGTCTGATGATGGAATATATAGCAACAAGCCCTTACTTAATGGGGTCCATACTAGTAGTACTCCTTGGATTCTTTGTGTGTATCTTGATTGTTCACTCAAAAGAACAGACATTAAAAAAGGAGGTGAAAAAGTTAAAAAAGGAAGTGAAAAAGAGAAAGAGTCATAAGTCTCTTGATGAGCTCCTTGATAAATATGCAGAAGCGTACCTAAATGGAGATAACGAAGAATGTGCACGACTGTTAAGTCAGTACCCAAATCCTGTCTTTGAGAGATTTGCTGAGGTGTTAGAAGAAGAAATAGAGAATATTCTAAAACAAAATAAAAACTAAATTATAAAAGTGGAGAAGAAAAGTGTAAATAGAATGAAGGAGCAAAATGGAAAACTTTCCTCTGGGACCACTTGAAGAGCTGACAGTACGAGCTGCCCGCAAGGGTGTTGGAACACTTCATGTTCGGTCAGATAGCGAGGAGATGCTTCTCCTTAAAGAAGCACTCCGCGAGTGCTCATTACAAACACAGGAAGCACTACAGCGAATGTTTCCACCAAAATTCAACAAGGCGAAACACTTTCTGAAGACGGTGGCAGCAAACATTGACAACGAGAAATTGAGTGACTCTGACTTTCGAGACTTCGTTCGTAAATCTCTTCCCATAGCAATAGACAACGAAGGTAGCGATGAATATTACTGAAGCAGTTGCTCGTGCATGTGAAGAGCCTACTCTACTTGATGCTCTTAGTTGGATTTGTGTATGGGAGAGTGAGCGAGTCGTCAAACAAGCACGAAAGAATGAGCGGTGGGAGACATGCTTCAAGACCTGCCTTGAGCGAGTGATGGAGCAATATGAGTGAAGTAGAGTGGAAAAGAGGGTACTACGACAGTGGGCAACTCCACTATGAGATTCCATATATCAATCATAAGAGAAGTGGAATACGAAAGTCATACCATGACAATGGTCACCTCAGATGTGAGTTTCCGTATGTCAATGACCACCTACACGGAATAGCAAGGTGGTATCATAATAATGGTTGGCTCGATAAGGAGACTCTATGGATTAATGGAGAAGAAAGAAATGATCTCTTAGGAGACGAGCATAGACTGGCAAGACTGATATTGTTGGGAGAAGAACAATGGAAGAGCTAGCTATCCACATTTTTACTATATATTCTATTTGTGGTGTAATCTTTTTTCTATTCTCTTGGTATGTAAGTGGGACATGTCCTATATCCAAAGTAGGAATACCTATTGCGGTTGTGATGATAATATTTGGTCCTCTATTTTTATTAGTAGGAACAACCAAGGTGATTGAGTTGTGGAAGAGAAAAGATGAACTCATACAGCTCGATAAGTTAGCTCAATGTGAAGACAGACTTGCTGCACTCGTGTGGTGTCATGCTTCTGAACAAGAGTGGCAAAGACAAAAGCAAAAGGCAAAGACGCTTCAGTATTTCATTCACAACATGCACAAGTTAGTCTAAAACAAAATAAAAACTAAACAATAAAAGTGGAGAAGAAAGGAGAAGAAGGGGTACCATGAAGATATACAAAACAGAATTACATAACTACTACATAAGCTATAGTCCTCGTTGGTCTTATCTTCACATAACTAAATACAGTAATGGTAAGTTTATGTGTGGGTATTGTGATCGTACTTATGGACAAGAAGAACCAGAAGGAGATATGGAAGCAACTTGGCTAGAGCTATTGGTTATGTGGGGCATTCAACGGAAGCACATAGAACATATCACTTGGAATCATCTTGACAGCACAGAGGCAGAGCAATATTTAGATAAAGAAGCTCTGAAGATAGATCCACCACCTCCTTCAAAGCCACGAATGGTATTTCGGGTTGGTGGAATGTATGAACATACAACTGGCAAGATGATGAAGATTGTTGGCAAAGCGCACACCACGATGTGGGGCAATTGTCTGGTAGGAGAGGAATCAGGATCAGATGGCTTAGCAGCAATTGGGCGAAGTCCTGATAATGCTGAGAATTGGAAAGAAATAACAGAAGAGAAGTGGATGTCTAATTTTTCTAAGTGAAAGAGATACAATGAAGAAGCAGGTGAGACTGTTTAATTTTGATGGCTGTAAGTGGAGTACATTCTTTGATCCTAACACAGGATTCTATCTACGAAAAGAATTAGGGAAAGATGAACCGTTCTGGGGACCATTGCCTGAGTTGCTCGACATCTCGATCACTAACAGTTGTGGTAAGGGATGTTCTTACTGCTACCAAAACGCTACTCCAGGTGGACGGTCTATGTCTCTAGATGAATATAGGTCAATCCTTAGTCAAGTTAAAGGTCATGTACAACAAGTTGCACTCGGTGGTGGAGAGCCTACGGAACATCCAGAGTTTATTGAGTTGCTTCGAACAACTCGTGAAGACTTTGACATCATCCCCAGCTACACCACCAATGGTAGTCCTGAGACATTGACTGATGAAATTGTAGAAGCTACCAAGAAGTACTGTGGCGCTGTGGCAGTTAGTTGGCATGAAGGATCTGACAAGCAATTTGCTTTGAAGAGATTCCTTAATGCTGATGTCACCACCAATATTCACTTCATTGTGGACGCATCAAATATCGATAAGGCGATTGAGATGTTAGAAGAAAGACCCTTCACAGAAGGAATCAATGCAATCATCTTCTTGCTCCACAAGCCAGTTGGACGGGCTGCTCATGGTAAGCTTGTACTCCAGTTCGACGAGAAAGTACAACGCTTCTTAGATCTAGCTCAGAAAGACTATCCATTTCAGGTTGGGTTTGATGCTTGCTTTGCAAGTGCTCTTACAGCCCATACTGATATTACACAGGATTGTTATGATACTTGTGACGGAGGTCGATTCAGTTGCTATATAGATGCAGATATGAATGTGTCTCCTTGCTCATTTGACAAGCGTAGACACTATGGCTCACTCAATGAAAGTACGCTAGAGGAGATCTGGATGGGAGAAGCCTTTACAGAATATAGGAGTTGCTATCGAGAAGCATGTTCTAGCTGTACCAAGCGACGCTCCTGTATGGGTGGCTGTGCCCTACATCCAGAGGTTGTAATGTGTGAGAAAGATAAACGAACGACTGGAGGCTTTGCGAACAATGAAAATTAGAACAGGATTCGTGACTAACAGCTCAAGTAGTTGTTATCTTATTACAGGAATGAATAAGCTTAAAGCTCTTTCTGTTAGAGAACTGAAAAAGCTATGTAAAGATGACGACAGTTTCTTCGAGGATTGTCAAATGCTCATAGGTGAAAGGGATTGTAGGCGTAGTGAAAGTGAGCTTGCAATTGATCTAGGTGACAAACAGTTCTGGATACTTTCATATAATCATCGTCTAGACGACGATGTCCTAGCAGAAGTGGGTGTCCTTTTAAAAGAAGCAGAGGCTCTCTTTTATAATATGGTAATGAATAATGATAGTAATCTGGAAAGATTGGAAGCTCTAATTATTCATGGCTTTAACGAAGAACAATTTGAGCAATTCAAACAGAAGGCTAAAGAATACAAATGGTAAAGTAAGAAAGGGAACATTATGAAGGTAAGACAAGGCTTTGTAACGAACAGTTCAAGTACAAGCTTTTGCATCGTTGGTACTCACATTGAAGGTTTAAGAGAAGCTATCGAGAATGATCCAGAACGTCTCAATAAACTCTTGAAAGTGTATAATGAAAAGACTGGAAGGACCGATGACGCTGAGTCTTTCTTGGACGACATATCTTACAACCTGGAAGAAGTTTTCCCAGATCTGGCGGTTACACATGGACCTAGTTACGAGGGAGGCCTCTATGTAGGATTTGCGATTGATAGTATGAAGGACGAGGAAACGATGGGTGACTTTAAGCAACGTGCGCTTAAAGCAATACAGGCAATTGACGCCTCTGTGACCGCTGTTGGTATTATGACAGAAGGTTGGTACGACGGATAAACAGATAGGGAGCTTACAATGAAAGTAAGAACAGGATTCGTGACAAACAGCTCAAGTACAAGCTTTTGCATCGTTGGTATATCTTTTAACGAAGGCGAACTAGAGGAAAAGATTCTTGATAACTTTGACGAGTTTGCCAAGAAATATGATGAGGAAAGCAAAAAGCACAAATGGGAATGTGAAAAGCTCACACGAGAAGATATAGACGACGATCTTGCTGAGGTAGTGGAAGTACTCTTTCCTGATGTCTGTGTCTATTGTGACTACGAGGGTGGCGCTACCTATATGGGTCTAGACATTAGTAGTCTGGGAAAAGATGAGACCCTTGGACAATTTGAACAGCGTACGATCAAGGCTCTAACAGATGTTGGGCTGACCGTTGCGTTGGTCTCAATCATTCAAGCGACCATTGGATAGATAAAAAAATTCTGGGCCGTTAGCTCAGCTGGCTAGAGCACTTGACTCATAATCAAGCGGTCGAAGGTTCGAGTCCTTCACGGCCCACCAGAAAAAACAATACTTCTCTCTGTGAATGTCATTAAAGGATTAAATAATGAATCAAGAAAAAGTCAAAGTAGAGTGCCGTGCATGTGGTGGAACAGGTCTATACAAAGGGTTTGCTGAACCAGAAGGGCATGCAGTAGTATGCAGTAGTTGTGGTGGTAAGGGCTACAAAACTGGGTTTGGATCCGGATCTGAACTATTCACTGGTAGAAAGAAAAAAGCTGGTATTCGATATGTGCTCACAGATGGTGGGTTATGGATGTGTAGAGGAGCAAATCTAAATAAGATCTCAATCCAGGAGTTCTACAATAGATATCCAGAATAGAAACAATGCAGGAGCACCACCGGTGGTGGAGCGGGGCCTTGGCCGGCAAGGGGTACCTCGTAGGTCGGTTCGACTCCGGCTGCTCTTGCTTTTGAAATCCCTCATGCTAGCTGGGGACAGCGGTGTGAAGTTGATGGTGTAATGGAAGCACGCGGTGATCCCTCAGTCTAGGTTCGATTCCTGGTCAACTTCATCCTGCGATTTTAATAAGAATAAGAAAGAGAACAACAAAATTATGGCCTTCTGGAATCTTAATGATATGTTGATCTCGGACCAAGTTGTCTTAAAGCTAAATAGATTAACTGCACTTGTCCTTTATCAAATTGACGAGGAGCAGCTAGTTGTCATTCAAGAGGAGACTCGAGAAAGATTAGCAGAAGAAAAAGAGCGGCGGAAGATATGTATCAAAAGATCAAGAGAGAAGAAGCAGAGAATCAAAAGACAGAAGAAGAGGACGAGTGAAAAGATGAAGCGAATACAAGAGAAGAAGGGAAGAACAACACGAGGAGATAGAGGAGGCAAAGCATGAATGAAATAGTATGGGACAGAATATACCACCTTGATGGTAGTCAACCTTGGTATGAAATTCCACTTGTCAATGGTCATCGACATGGAGTAGCAAAGTGGTATTATAAAGATGGCCAACTTCAATGTGAAATTCCACATGTCAACGGACTAATTTATGGAGTACGAAAGATGTATCACGAAGATGGTCAACTCAGCCGCGAGACTCCATATGTCAATCACCGACGACATGGAATAGAAAATCAATATAATTACAACGGTACACTGAAGGAACAATATCTATATATCAATGATAAAATAAGAAATGATCTGCTAGGAGATGAACATAGACTAACAAGACTAACCTTGTTAGGAAGTGAAGTATGAGTAAAGTAATATGGAAGAGAGGTCATCATAGTAACGGCGAACGACACTATGAAATCCCATATATCAATAGTCAACGACATGGAGTGGCAAGATGGTACTTCAAGGATGGTCAGCTTGAAGGTGAGATAGCATATGTCAATGGTAAAGCAAGAAATGATCTTCTAAAAGAAAAGAACAGACTAATAAGGTTAATGTTGTTAGGCAGGTAAGCATGAGTGCAATAGAGTGGAGGAGAATATATAATAATGGTCAACCGTTCGCTGAAACTCCATATGTCAATGGACAGCAACATGGAGTAGCAAAATCATACCATAACGGTCAACTCTGGCGCGAGATTCCATATGTCAATGGAGTTGAGCACGGAATAGAGAAAGGATATCACGAGAACGGCGCACTCCAGTGTGAGATTCCATATGTCAATGGAGTTGAGCACGGAACAGCGAAGGAGTATTATAGTGATGGTCAACTCCTACATGAAATTCCATACACCCACAATCAACGACATGGAGTCGAGAAGCAATACTACGACGATGGTACACTTCGCCGAGAGACTCTATGGGCCAACGGGAAGTATCTTGAAGTGAAGAGATATTATACCAACGGTCAACTCAAATGTAAGATTTCATGGATCAACGGGAAGCGTCATGGAACAGAGAAGTGGTACCATGAAACAAAGAAGTGGTACCATAAAAATCATAAACTCGAAAGTGAGACTCTATGGATCAATGGTGAAAAAAGAGATGATCTGCTAGGAAACAAACACAAGCTAACAAGGCTCATGCTACTGGGGGGTGGATATGAGTAATATAAAGTGGGTAAGAAATCATTATTGCACTGGTCAACTCTATTGTGAAATTCCCTTTGTCAATGGACAATTGCATGGAGTAGCAAGAGGATATAATGAAGATGGAACACTCCGCTATGAGGTTCCATATGTTAATGGACAGAGCAGAGAAGATCTCCTAAAGGAAGAGAACAGACTACTGAGGTTAGTGTTGTTAGGTCATATGACAAGTTAAAAACAAAATAAAAACTCTTCAATATACAATAAAGGAAAAGATCTAACGAAGGGAAAAGAGATGAGCGAATACAATCAACTGGTTGTGTGGGTGGGTGTAATTTTAAAAGAAGCAGAATATCCTTCTTTCATAGAGCAGATGAAGGAAGAAATTGGGACTCGTATTGAAGTTCGAGAAAGCTTCACTACAGATCCTACTCCTAATATGCCTGACACTGGAGGTCGATATGACCTAATCTTCGCAGTTCATGAGGATGACATTTCAAGTTTTGCTATTAAGCGTCTTCAAATTGGAGGGATGTCGTGGTGGGAAGATTATCTCGACAACAATCCCAACATTGTTCCAGAAGATATACTGGAGAAATATCCACGTACGTGGTAAAGGTGAAAGATGAAGGCAAAGAGACCAATTGTTTGTAAGAATGCAAAAGAATACTACTGGCTTAAGAAGAACGAGGTCTTACTTCGGGAACGCATTCCCGATGTGCTGATTGGCAAGGTCGACGAAGAGCGTTGGCCAGGGTACTTCATAGTTGAGATTGCCCCACAAAGGAAGAAAGATTCGTGGTCTGCTGAGTTCATGGGAGCAAGAGTGAGAAATCAACCAACGAGGCGACATGCTCTCGAAGCAGCAAAGACAATGGTCAAGGAGCACATACAAGACTTCTATGATCAAATGACAGATTGGATCAACGATGTATGATCAAGCAGAGTTAGCTCGCCTTGTCACCGTACTACAACAAGAGGGTGACAACAAGGAAGAGCAGAAGAGTTTGATTTACCGATGGGTTAAGGTCAATCGAATTGGCCTAAAAGAGTTCAAAGAGCTAATACGAATCTTCATAGAGGAAGCCTGATTATGAGCGACACAATAATTTTTTCCAAAGAAGTTGAACACTCGATCACCTATGAGGTGGAGTTTGTGGAAAATACTATAGTTCTAGTTTACAAACTAACAATTATTGATGGAAAGAGTTTTGACAAGCAACTCATCTTGAGTAGATCTTTTTGGGATAAACGAGCGAAGAGTTATGGTAAAAAATGGTTGTTGAAAAGAAAGGTTCCTGAGAAGGAGCAGTTTGGTGTAGTGACTGAAGAGATGATGAAAAAATATTTAACGGGTCACCCTGGTCGAACAACAACTTGGTTAGAAAAAAATCCTTGTGATGTTGTGAGAAAAGAAGGAACAGCCCGTGTCTACAACGTAAGAGACCTAGGATGGTCGTATATGTTGTATGGACTCGACGGTGAAATTATACGAAGACCTCAATACTTCGATTATTGTAGTGGACATATCAACGATGAGAGCTGGGATCTTGATGCTGTTGAAAAATGGATGACCATGAATAAATTAACACACCTGGTCACCACTGGCAAAGAGATGGAGTTTGAGGGCTGTCCCGAGAAGTTTAGTCTTGTGAAAAGAGTAGAGATCCCTTATTACAATAGAGGATTGGGCTGTGGCCTTTACGCCATCGAGTACGCCTATCTAGCTGACCCAGAAGAGTTTGCTGAGTACATACGAGTAGAAAAAGGGAGAAGCTCTTTAAACGATTGGCATATGAAAGAAACAATTGAAAACATGATTCCTAAGGAATTCAAATTAGAGTCAAAGGGATGTGTTGAATATGATGATGAGGAAGACTGGTGAAATTCTATAAGATAATTTTTCCCAGCAAGGTATTCATCTTTTCTTTTCAAGAAGCTGACAAGCCTCCTTTTCTCTGGAGTTACGAAGAGAGTCAATGGGAAAAATATGAATATATGGAGAGGCCTAACGTATCTCTTCCACTGTTTGGAAGTGAAATCCTTCCACTTGAGGTTCTGCTACTTACAGGATGCAATCCCTTTAGTGCTCCGTTAATAGAAGATAGATAGAAATCACATGGCTAAAAAGAAACCAAAGCGAAAAGTCAAAATAGATTATATTTGTAGTTTTGAAATTCAGTATCTCAATTACCATTCATTCTCAAACATAAAAGAGGATATGGATACTTTTCTTGAAGACCATAACGACAGTAACCTTGAAGGACATTACTATCACGACGTTGAAGTGAGGGTAGAAGATAATCTTACAATTGAATTATATGGTCTTCGGTACGAAACAGATCAAGAATATGATAAGCGGCTCACTAAGAATCAAAAGGCGCGTGAGACGAGACAGAAGAATATGTTAAAGAAATTACAAAGCAATGAAGATCATGAGAAGGCAGAGCTCAAGAGACTTAAGGAAAAGTATGGCGATTAAAGTACCTATCAAAGATTTTCATTTATGGATTTATGATGGAATTGAAGGAGCATATTGTGTTATATGTAAAATCACACTACAGGAGATGATAGAACAAGGAAAGACGGTTTGTCCAGGTTGTCATCTTGAAGAACATAGATTGTATGATGTGATAGGACAACCTTGTCCCTGTTATAAAATAGAATACAACTCTTTAATTTAATAAGCAGCCATCGGCCTTGGTGTTTTATCCACCTGTCCCAATTTTACGCTTGGCGTTTTATCCACCAAGCAGTCCCAAATGTAAAGCTGGTTTATATCTTAAGTTATAAATCTGGCCTAAACGAAACCTCTTCAAATAATTACCAATAGCTGGGACTGATGCTCCCCCTTATAG